>QQTW01001928.1_pt1 | contig 14826 bp, 16 predicted proteins | sample 1904831 | NCBI WGS metagenome assembly QQTW01 (sample SAMN09435610, study PRJNA476489) | Subsurface metagenome, whole genome shotgun sequencing project. | reverse complement strand
CACCGCCCTCGGAATCATCTTCTTCGGGTTGATTATTCCGGATAGGTCGAGGGGTTAGTTTTCTTCGGATAAAGTCTTCGGCTTTTTCACCTTCTTCATCGTCGAAAGTCGGAGGATCGCTCTCGGCGGTTTCGATGGCTTTGTGAGCTTTTTGAAGATCTTCCGTGGAAACAGACCCGGGGATGATCCATGTTGCGTCCTTGTCGTCGCTGGCGCCGATCCGCTCGAATCCGACCAGCGTCATGAGGAGTCGGAGCTTGTTGTTCCGGAACATGGCCTCTCGCCGGGCTTGGTTGTCGGGCTTGACATCTGATGATTAATGTTAACATTCATGATGGTTATATGTATGCATATAGTCATCCAGGACTGACTTATTGTTGGAACATCAGAGGGGATTGTCTCGCCAGTCTCGAGACGAGCCGTCCTCTCCGCCTCCACACTCTGTCGCTCGTTCAATGCTTCCATGAGCACTTTCTTGATCCACTGCAGAGCATCATGCTGGTTCTGCTCTTGTAGCAACACCACCACGATCCCGATGCGGCGATCTTCAGCGACGCCAGGCTTGATTTCAAGTTCTGCTGGCGCCCGAGGCTTGCTCGTCCCGGACTGCTTCACGTAACCATGTTCGAGGAAGTGGACCGTTCCAGGGATCTTGCTGAAGAGCAACTCGACGAGCATCTGCGGTCGTTTTTCAATAATGCGAACCATCCTCTTGAACAGCTGCTGCACCAGCTCCTGCCACTCCTTCCCTTCATGGCTATGCAAGTCGAGACCTTCTGGTCCTTTGATCATCTTGTTCAGCAGCGAGATAATATCCACTCGATACAGCATCACGCTCATCTCCGACTTGAATGCCGCGCGGTAGAAGAATCGATGCGCCCGTTTGAGCTGCGCCGGACTCAGCTCCTGATAGTACCGCGTGAAGGCGACAAAGGTATCCACGCATCCTTGTCTCATGAACTTGGTGGCGAATCGATTGAAGTCGAATCTGCGCTCGACGGAGGTCTGTTGGGCTCGGGCGGTGTCATCTTCACGCTCCACGTCGGCTTGCGGACTATCCACTCCGTCGGTGGTCTCTGCAGCAACCTTCTTCTTTCGTTTCCGAACACTGCGGCGAGCACGGACTTGCATCTCCACGTTCTGTTTCGAGTAGGCCTCGAGCACGCGGAGATGGACGTGCGCCAGCTCCGTACATGCGTCCAGATAGCCGAAGTCTTGGTTCTTGTAGTAGCGCACAATGGCTACGATGCGCTCATGCGTTGCTTCTTCGTAGAATAGTCGGCTAAGAATGTTCTCGGCGATACTCTGATCGTCTTCCAGCGGAGATTCTGACATCTCTTGAACCGTGAGCAGCTGCGGCATTGTTAGCATTCTATATATGGTTATCGTCTTCGAGAAAAACATACAATCTGCGTGAAGCAACGCATGCCAGCTTTGAGATCTTGCCATTCGTGCTCATCGTAGCTGGTCTGCATAAAGCGATTCAGGGTGATGAACAGCTCTTGCGTCAGCACGCTCGCAATGAGCGCAAATGGGCTCGAGTCGGCGTCGTGAGATGGTCGTCGGCTAGATTCGCTGGCGGCCTTTCGCCGTGCTCGATCCGCTCTGAGAAACCAAGACACGAGGTAGAAGAACTGGCGGGAATGACCTCGCAGAACTCGATCTTTATCACGCTCGATTGCTCGGTGAGCATGGAAGAACAGAGCTGATCACGACATCAGTTTTCATGGAGCGGTCCAGACTGCTCGATCGACTCACGATTAAAGGCCGAGTCAAGGAACTCCGCCACAAAGATCCGGAGATGCTTTTCCGCTGATCGGGTCAAGTTCACCTTGACATCGGCGTCGTTCTGGCCGCGAGTCAATAGATGCGTAAACTGAACACGTAGAGATTGCATACCTTGACATCCTCGGTTTTCTTTCGTCCCGTCTTAGGCTTCTTCCATTTCTTGCTTTCGTCCATCTTAGCCAATCCTCGAGCATCGTCCCTCAGCGCATCCTGTCCGGACACCGTCGATACTTTACCGTCCCCCCGCTTGATCCAGATCATGGTGCCGAAGCGACTGTGCCGTGTCGGCGCGTGTCTTTTGTAACCTCGAACCATGGCAGCTTCCTTCTTGAGCAGCGCTTCCAGGTCATCTGCATTCCTATGCTCATGTTGAGCGTCTGACAGAAACAGCTTGTCCGGATCGACGCCCTTCATAACATGATAGAGGACTTCCAGAATGACCATATCCTCCTGATCAAAGTCTTCCTTGATACCCGACGCGATGGTGAGGAGCAGGTGGAAAATATCCTGATAGTGGAATGCCTCGATAGTCGCTGAACGAGAGACCTGATTCTCATCCTCGGTGCCTTGTAAATGTGATGGCAAGGATATGATAGCCAGATTGCGCACAAAGTAGAGAATCAGCTTAATGATCCCATGATCGCGATTGCTCCGTTCGGATAGCGGTAGCGCGATGGACGGCAGGCCAATGCGAACGACCGTACGCAGAATCTTGGCCTGCTCATGGTGAAGGATCTCTTTCTTGTACCCTATCTGCGCGTCCTGGAGGTAGGGCATGTGGCGATGGTGATTGACCGTCATCTGCTGGTCGTCCTTTTCGAGCGGCCATGTTAAGGGCACCAAGAGCTCCACTATATATGTTTAGCTTCTGCGATACTCTGCATATTTCCTGTGACTTACGGCACGCTAGAGCTAGCTTGGCCAGATATCTATCATTTTGGGCGCCCTCGTGCCATAGCGATAGGATTTCTAAGAGATCCCCTTTCACGACGTTGGCTTCGGCCAGGCATCGCGCCACATCCAATCGATTCGTTTTCTCGTCATACAGTCTCAACCATCGCCGAATATCCTTCAGACATGCGATTGCGTCGTCTCCCAGGACGTAGCGGCCATCTTCATCCGCGCCTCGTCCCCCGAGCTAGGAACATGTTAGCCGCGCGTTCTGGATAAGGACGTCAATTGGATGGGAAACATACAGCTGAGACGAGACTGGTAATGTATGCTTGAATCTCCACGTCTAATGAATTTCTCAGCCCAAGCCATTCCTCCATCTTGAGTGATGTGACAGGGACAGGTTGGAGTTGCCGATATGCTGGTAATGAAGATGAGGTTGGGAGACGCGTAGAGATGATTGGGGAGACGCGACGAGACGCGTCGCGTGGAGATGCCGAGGCTAGCCGCGAGCGGCTTACACCAACGTCACCTCCTCCCATGTGCCTGCTCCTCCATATAGAGCAGTGGTTTTATCCCATCTACATCGATGTAATTAACTAATGAGCAATATGGCATCGACACTTCGAGCACAGAGCTGCAGGCTTCTCTGTCGGGCAGGGAAGCCTCGCTTGTTACATTCTTCAACATCGGACTTTGCTGTCAAGCGGTTAGGAGTTGTCGGGGCAGGTCAGATGGTATGGCCCCACCTCCCTACGGCCCTGGGAGTATCACTGATGATCCCCCTAGGGACTGGGCATCGCGCTGGTCGCAGCACAGAAAGCTCAAGTGCCAATCACACTCGTCGATAACTCACAAGCTTCGATTGACAAGGCCCTCAAACTTACCGGTATAGTTTATGAGGATCCGCCCTTGTTTCCGGCTAGGCTGAGTAGGCGGCAGACCGATTATTGGAAAAAGATGTCGCGAGAGAAAGAATCAGCAAAGAAGAAGCATCCTCCATAAGTGAAAGACTACATACTACGACCCAGATGGATGATTTATCAAGCGTCGATTTTGTTATTGAAGCGGTTCCCGTACGCCACAACTGTTGCGCCAAGAGCATACAATACCCTGCTGATCAGCCGTGTTCAACATACAGGAAATTCCTAATCTGAAGTTTGCTATCTTCTCCAAGCTCGCTCAGGTCTGCCCACCTCATGCGATCTTGGCCACCAACACGTCATCAATATCGATCACGCGCATCGCCGCATCGACGAAGCAGAACGCGACGGACCTGACGACCCCTTCCCGGGTGATCGCCACTCACTTTATGAACCCAGTGCCAGTTCAGAAGGGTGTCGAGATCATCACAGGGATCCAGACCTCGCCCGAAACGCTCAAGGCCGCACTGGCTTTCATGGACCGCATGGGCAAAGTGGCCTCGCAATCAACGGACTCCCCTGGATTCCTGGCCAATCGGATCCTGATGCCCTATATCAACGAAGCCGTTATCTGCTTGGAAACCGGCGTGGGCTCGAAAGAGGACATCGACGCCATCATGAAAAACGGCACCAATGTCCCCATGGGTCCGTTGCAGCTGGCGGACTTTGTTGGCCTGGATACCTGTCTGGCTATCATGCAGGTGCTGTTGGAGGAGACGGGCGACACTAAATATCGACCGGCTGTACTGCTGCGGAAGATGGTCGATGCAGGCTGGTTGGGCAGGAAAAGTGGCAAGGGGTTTTATGAATATCGGGTGTGATATCACCCCCAGCTGTAATACATATACCAAGTGTTTATTGCGATTCATCCAGGACCTCATCTGAATTGGGCGAGCAGCAACCAGAATTATCCCGCTCGGAGGCCTCTGAGACCGGGGCCGCCTTAAGACACTGAATTGCCTCGTCAAGACCGTCAAATCGATGTTCCGAGATCCCCAAAACAAATCTACAGAGGGGCGAGAGAAGTTTGACACCTCTCTACACAGAGTGTACGCGAACGGCATGAGGACTTGCAGTACAATTCTGTAGTATTGTAAGGCGGTTCCAAATTTCTGTTCTCCCAGTGTAGAACTACCACATATTGCAGCTACATCTAAACATCATTTTACCATTCTAGACCAGGTCAAGAGCTACTTCTACATATTAAATACTAACAGTTGAATTTCAACATTGAAAGATTCCAGCACCCTGTCCAATTATCCTCTGCTTCGCTTTATAATACACCAGTATGATATTCAACCAACTTAATTCCAGCTGTCAAATGTAAAGCTAAATACCACAAGAGTTTATATATAAACATATATCTTCAAATGCTTTGAGAACTTAATCTCAAAGTCAGATGGAATAGTAATTGGAAGACCTTTGACGGGCGAGCTGAACGTCCTGAAAAGATTCGCTCGTCTCCAACTCTCTCTGCACAGGTAGACTAAATACACTTAGGGACAGTACCCAGGACTCGAAGTCATGGCGGGTGTCTAGGAGCCACCAACGTGCTGAGTCCCATTAGGCCACAAATGGCGAAAGGAAACCGCCTCTGAAATCCCTCATATGGTCATGGAATGGTTTTCTCGGATGGATTTGAGTATGAGCGTGACTGTTGGGACCCAAGGATGATGAACTATGCTTGGATAGGGTGAGACCAGAACGAATTCTGATGGAGGCTCGCAGTGATTCTGACATGTAAACCGATCGTCCAATCTGGGCACAGGGACGAAAGCTGAACATTATATAGCAACACTTGCAATGGAATTGTGTCGAATGCTTTTTTGAGATAATCGAATCATTGTCCGCAGAGTTATTTACCACTGGCGATGGTGGTTAAGAGCGCCGGTAGCTTTGCTAGGCTTACATAACGGTCAGATCGGCCTAGGGGGTTTGAACAGACGGCAGCAGAGGAGAGTCGAACACTTTATACCTTGAAATCGCCTTGTACAGCAAAATCGGATATGGAGCTTTGGCCGAAATATAAGTTCTTGTTAGTTGAATACATTCCCATCTTAAACACTCATTTGCTTATCCGGTTAACTCATCCGCCGGCCATCGACTGTCGTGGGTGGCAAACTCGACCTTCCAACGGCCATCACGCATGACTCAGGTCAATGACGTTGAAGTTGCGTCTTCTGCAGTATCACTCTACACCATGGACGGACAACTCTTTTCTCAACTCATGTTGCCACCGCATAAGAAGGCCCTACTTGCCTCCTTGACAGCTAGCCCATGGCAGCTCGAGCACGAGCACTCTTCAAGCCAGGTCTCAAGTCACTCGCACCGTCACGTAGATTCTGGAGCAGCTCATCTTCCATCATGGGAGACTCTAAAGCATTCAAGGGCACATCTACGGCCAATAATCAGAACCAAGTCAAGTCCACCGTCACCCACTTAAACATTCCCGTGCGCGATGCCTACGATGGAGCTGTGTCCACCTACCTCCACATGCCGCGGGACTATGACAATCACTCCCATCCGTCTTCTTCCAAAACAGCCGCGATCCTCATGAGTGGTGCTGGAGGCGGCGTAGCCGGTCCGTCATCCATGTATATCGCCATTGCCGACAAACTGGCCTCCCTCGACGACCAAGGCATCCCGGTGATGCGGATGGACTATCGCTATCCAGCTCGCAACAAGCTCTGCGTGGCCGATACAAAGGCCGTCATGGATTACCTCGAACACAAGCACGGGGTATCCCGCGTGGTGTTGATCGGATGGTCCTTTGGCGGGGCGCCCGTGTTTAGTGTTGGAGGCAGCGATCAGCGCGTAGTGGGTTGCGCCACGGTGGCGAGTCAAACGGCCGAGACGGACGGTATTACCAAACTCGCGCCGAGACCGGTGCTCTTGCTCCATGGCACGGCGGACACGACGCTGCATTATCGCTGCTCAAATTCGTTGTATGAGAGCTATGGAACCCACGGGAAGAGGGAATTGAAGTTGTTCGAGGGAGATGATCATGCTCTGACGAAGAACGCGTTGAAGGCCGAAGAGCTGCTGTGTCGCTTTGTGATGGATTGTGCGTGGGTCCAGGTGGGAGAGAAGGAACGGAAACAGACCAAGGAGCAGCTGGTCAGGCCGGAGGAGAGGGTGGAGTTGATGGAGAAAGCAGGGGATCTCAAAGGAGAGGAGATATGAGATAATTCAGAAAGACTCGAAACAGAATCCGCAATTAGCATGCATTTAAAGGGGAATAATTGCATGAAACGATAGACCGTGGCTTAAGAAATAAACGCAATTCTGATTCAGCCTATTTCCAGTGCTGATTTGGTATGACCAACTGGGAATCATGGCTTCGAGTGCTATGTGAGTGTATGTATAACTGAACAAGGTCGATAGAAAAAAACTGGCCTCTAGATGTATAATAATACAAGAGATCAAGCTCCCAAGTTCGAGGACATGAAACCTTTGGCCTCCTTGTACGGATACCGAGGGCTGCTATCCTTGCGGAGCCAGATCTTCCGTCGCTTCTTATTGATGACATGCTCGACGAAGATCTCCTTGGCGTGTTCGGCCATGAACTTCTGTATGAAGCGCGGATCCCACAATTCGCTGGCCACGCCGAGGTCCTTGCAGCAGCGCATCATGGCATTGGACTTGACTCCCTCCGTCGCCGTGGGGATGCCATCGGGCGAGAAATATTCCATCTCGCCTCGAGCCACGGATACCAATCTTGAGTTATTCGTATCAGCAGTAATTCTAACGAGAAAAATGTGGTATTGAGATATATGTACTCACCGGCCATGTGCTACCAGGGCGTATTCCCTCGTCACGCTCTTCTCCGTGATGATGGTCTCGCTTCGTGGTGCCAGTCCCCAGCCTCCGGGACCGAATGCCTTGTTCAAAATACGTCGATACTTGATTTCCGGCAGATACACAATTCCATCCGGTTTGACCTCGATGTCCTCGACAGGGATCGGCTGCAGGAGGACCTCGGCCGCTTCCTTGCTGAAGGGCTGCGTCGAGAGGCCATGGAAGGATCGCGCCCAGTCGATCTGGTTGCCGCTCTCGTCGAACGTGACGGGGAAGTCATTCAGACCCTCGCTCAAATCCTGGTAAGCCGGGGCGGTTGCCGCGGATTCCGGCTTGGCTGGAGTGACAGTCGAGGATTGAGGACGCGGTGGTGTGACGGCTGGCCGAACGACAGGGCTACTTGCTGCCTGGTATGAGGCAGTACGTCTAAAACTGAGAGACGGGTTTGGTGCAGCTGGCTGATGGTGACGACAGCGAAGTGTCGAGGATCGCAGGGTATGAGGGAGGTCAGCGGCGATGGAAGAATTGCGACCAAGAAGATGCAGACGGTTGATGCATCTCGATGTCGACATCTTAAAGACTAGTTGAATCTACAACCGGAATGTAGCCTCAAACTTTGAAAATGAGGTGGGCGGTTGCGGCGATGAAGGAGTTGAACGCGTTGAAAATAAACGCGACGAGGTGAGGTTCGGAGTTGGCGACAGTTGAGCCGCACCACCAAGCGTCATAAATCACCAGCCACAAGATATACATCAACGAAAGACCTTTTTGGAAGTCTACATATCTAACAGTTCTACCAAGTTCGCCTTGTTATCCTGATGACTACTTTCTCTGTGCATCTGTCCGTTGGTCATTGCCCATCTTCTTCCAGCAGGCGCGAAACACCTCCATCTTGGCCGGGGTCAAGGTCAGTCGGTGCTACCAAGTGCCAGCTACCTCAAGAAGGAGAGTGGGGAAGCTGCACACCTCCTTCTGGCACATTCGCCAGTCCTTCTTGTCGAAATAGCAATCAGTCAACTTCTGGTTTTCGACTATATGATCCGTTGATCAGCCACGATCAGGTCTACTGCTCCTGCCAAGGAGCTCCTACCAGCACATCCAGTGTGGGAGATACGTTCGTCCCTACTTGACGTGTGAGCAAACGGCGACTGGGCCGATCAAGACAGATCCAGACGTACCATTCATCGGTTTCGTTGTCATCTTTGGTAGCCTGAGCTACTGTTGATTGCTTTGAAGGGTGCATCGCTGTACATGCACCAGTTTCTTTACGCTCGCCGTCTCTGAAAAGAAAATCTCTAGAGAAATACTCCGGGTCCTCCATAATCAATCCAGGTCTGGTTTTTGGAACTCTACCGCCAACATCAACCATGTCGGCCAAAAAGCTCAATGTCCTTGTGTATTCCGGTTCGTGGTCTTGCTCGGCCCTCGCAAGCTACTATTGATTGATATTTAATCAGGCAATGGTGCCACGATTGAGTCGGTGCGGCATGCGCTCTATTCGCTGCGTCGCCTGCTGTCACCGAATTACGCCGTGATTCCAGTGACCGGGGATGCCATCATCAAGGAGCCCTGGACATCATCCTGTGCGGCGCTGGTGTTCCCCGGCGGTGCGGATCTGGGCTATTGTCGTACGCTCAATGGAGAGGGGAACCGGCGAATCCGGCAGTATGTGGAACGAGGAGGCATCTACATCGGTCTCTGCGCAGGGGGATATTATGGATCCGCCCGCTGCGAGTTTGAAGTCGGCGACCGGCAGATGGAGGTGGTGGGCAATCGAGAACTGGCCCTCTTCCCGGGTACCGGCCGAGGATGCGCTTACTCGGGCTTCAAGTATCACAGCGAAGAAGGAGCACGAGCAATTCAACTGAAGGTGAACAAAGAGACGGTCAATGCAGATCAGGTGGAAGAGCAATTCCGATGCTACTATAATGGCGGAGGGGTCTTTGTCGACGCCGAGAAGTATCGAGATCAAGGAGTGGAGGTCGTGGCAGAATATGCGGTGCCGACGGAAGTGGACGGTGGCGTGAGCAACGCGGCGATCATCTACTGCAAGGTTGGCGACGGGGCAGCGCTGCTCACTGGTCCTCATCCGGAGTATGGCACATTCTTGATGAATTGCTGGAATCGCCGCTGATGTCGACTCAGGTTCGCTGCTGTGAATTTGGACAAGACGGCGGATGGTCCACAATTCGCGCGCGCGGTCGACGAGTTGACGGCCGACGACCGCCAGCGGGTGAACTTTTTGAAAGCATGTCTGTCTAAATTAGGACTGGTGGTGAATCCAGACGAGAATCCGGTACCATCCCTCTCCCGGTTGCATCTTTCATCCGTACAGCCCTCGGATGTATCGACGCTGCTTGATTCGCTCAAAGATGTCATCGTCGCCGAGGCTGGCGAGGAATACATAAAAGGCGATCACGACACTTTTCGTCTGGAGAAGCCATCGAGGTGGTCGACGGACGCACCCGATGTTGCTGTGAGCGTGAAAGAGACTGCCACTGACGGTGGACTCGTGAATAGCGACCGAATTCTCGATTATAGGGATATCGTCAAGCGGATCTTGGTACACGAGGGGGATTACCCGGACTGCAAAGAGACGGCTGACTTTAATCATCACGCGTTCTATGCCAATCTCAAGCATTACCAATCCAAGATATCTATACCTGGCAACTTCGGTCGTTACCTGTTGTATGGAGAAGTGGTGACCAGCACGAGTACGATGCTCGAGAAGTATGGCTCTTCGTCCATCGATCTTCGCCTTCGGCCATACTGAGACAAGCATGCAGAAACCCACAGCTGTTGCAACGCTTGCCTACCGGCTTCACCGCCACTGCGAATGTCCAGATCGCAGGCCGTGGCCGAGGCTCAAATGTCTGGGTCTCCCCGGCCGGATCGTTGATGTTCTCCACGTGCATCCGACATCCCGCCGAGGCAGCGAGTCGAGCACCGGTGGTCTTTGTGCAATATCTTGTGTCACTGGCCATCCTGGAAGGGATCAAATCATACGACATGGGATACAGTAGCCTCCCCATCCGGTTGAAATGGCCCAACGATATATGTACGTGTTGGCTAGTAACTCATTCCGTCCGGAGCTCATCGCGGCCACAGATGTAGAAGACCCGAGGAAGCCAGGGCAGCAAGCGTACGTCAAGATTGCAGGTATCCTCGTCAACTCGACCTACTTTGGCAACGAGTTTCTTCTGGTTGTTGGTGCGTTCCCGTCCTTTACGATACTGACATCTTCGTCACGTTACTCTCCTCCATGGGTATATTGGACTCACCATCGCACTCTGCAGGAGTGGGTTTGAATGCTCTGAACGCTGCTCCGACCACCTCTCTCAACCAACTTGTCCCTTCGCATCTCCAATCCTTCACGCTCGAAAAGCTTCTCGCTCGCATTCTCACCCTGTTCGAAGAGTATTACCAGCGTTTTCTGGAGAGCGGGTTTTCGGGCCATTTTGAAGATATGTATTACCGCCACTGGCTGCATAGGTATGGCTGGCATCAGTTCACATCCCGAGAATGTCCACCGAACGTCTGCTGACCTAGCGGTGCGATGTAGTGACCAGATCGTCACGCTCGAAGCGGAAGGAGGCGTACGCGCCCGAATCAAAGGCATCACGAAGGACTACGGCCTGTTGAAAGCCGAGGAGCTCGGCTGGGAGGATCGACCGACGGGCAAGATGTGGGAACTGCAGAGCGACAGCAACAGCTTTGATTTCCTCAAAGGGTTGATCAAGCGGAAGGTGTGATGATGTTCCGGTCACTGCATTGGGAACCGCCGACGGGATTGATTCACCCTTTCACCATTCAACATAAATATCAACCGTTTCTTCAAAGTTGGATTTCCGGCATCTTCTAGACATTCAGCCGCTATAGATTTCATTCTAGCCTACATCAGTTCCCGTCGATCGGGCCGTCTCCGTCTCGGCCTCTCGCGTTCCCTTCCCCTTGGGACTTCCCCTACTCCAATTCCACGGCATCCAACCACCCGCGGTCCGTTTCTCTTCACCATAATCCTCTCTCTCAACATTCTCAAAGTCCATCTCGCTCCGATTCTTCCTCATCGTCATGGTCGGATTCCGTTCTTCACCCGGCGTTTCCGGCAGCGGTACCTGCGCCGCCTGGACTTTGGTTTCCTCCGATGTCGACATGTTGGAAGCTTCCTTGTCCAACGCCTGCAACAAGCCCCGCAGCCGCTCACGCTGGACAGCAATGTAATTCATCCGCTCCTCCGCCGAGCCGAGCGTCGATCCAAACAGCGTGGCCGATGAGGCACCACCCGACGCTGGGACATCTTGGCCCGAGGTCGATGATGTCGTCGGCTTCCCCAACACCGACGAGATCAGATTGTAGAAATCAGCCGTCGTGGGCACCCCGCCCTGCACCCTCGCCGTGGGGAGATAGAACCGCGCCAGCAGATTCTGGGTGTAACTCCCCACTGGACTTTTCGGAGGCGACGACGTCGACGATGCTCGTTGCGTCTTCATACCAAACACTTGTTCCTTGACCATCTCAATGGCTCGTCGGAGATACTGCAGACCCGCTCTCTTGGCGCGATCATGCGCCGAGGCGATGAAATCCTCAATCTCGTTCTCGTGCTGGGTCAAGAAGGGATCGAGCTGGGTTTGATAGATCATGCGCGCGCCCTGTGTCTGGGGCAGGACGAGATACAGTAGGATGGATAAGCGGATCCAGGCGTAGAATGGGAACCTGAGGGGTCATACATCATCGCGTACTCAGCCATGGATGCGATATTGGTTACGAAGATTTGCATCCCAGGACGCACGTCGGGCGAAGAAGATGGATGATGTTTCGTACCACACAAGGATCCATTCGAACCAACTCTCGACCAACAACCAACAGGCTAGTACCACCCAGTACATCAGCCATGGCGCGAGCTGACCGGGATCATTTCCCTTGAGGGCTTTGTAGGAGGCGAAGACCGGGAAGAGGAACGTCGCGACGGAGCTATGAATGGGATGGTATCAATCAGCGCTGCCTGGATTATGTATGTACATCGTTGGTGCAACTCACGATAACAACTGTGCGAAAACGTCAAACATGATGCGAGGAGCAGTGAACGTATATCCTATCAACCGGACACGGTTGATACTGAGATGGACTGGAGGATTGATAGCTGGAGACTGGCACGCGAGGGGCACCTTATCGATAGCGGCGGCAGCAAGGGGACCTTAAGTTCAAAAGCTTGCCGCCTCACAGGCTGCATCAACCATCCCGCAATCTTCGTTCGAGGCACGAGATGATCATCACGTTCCCGATTCTCATTCCAAGATTCAGTTGTGGCACGTGGCCAACGGCTCTAGCGCTAGGCGCTTAGAGTATCATGGATCTCACATGACATTGCCGTAGCAACAGGATTGGTCAAGCAGTACATCCGTAGCTACCTCGTGTCCCAACACTGGTCCTCCGTAGTACAATAGCTCCAATTAACCGCCCAACTCTACAATACCAGGCCGACAAAAGCCCCCGACCGCAAAGAAAGAAAGAAAGAAAGAAAGATAAATCATGTGCATCCTCCTCCTCTCCCTCTCATCTCACCCATCCTACCCCTTCATCCTACTCAGCAACCGCGATGTACGGCGTCCTTTATTCTCTCCTCCAGTCCCTCCAAACCAGTCCCTTCAGATTCATCTACACAACAGAATCAACACCAACATGACGTGAGTGAGTCCTGTATCTAGGAATTCCTGAACCGTCCCACGGCGCCCGCATCCTTCTGGCCCCCTCTTGCCTCTCACGTGCTCGGTGGTCGCGATCTTCTCCGTCCCGAACAAGGCACGTGGTTAGGCATTACGCGTCAGGGCCGTATCGCTGCCATCACCAACGTCCGCGAAGAGGGACAAGAAGACCCATCATCTTCTTCATCATCATCATCACCAGCGAACAACAATGGGGTCCACGTCATCAGCGGTGTACGATCTCGGGGTGCAATCGCCAATGCCTGGCTCCAGGTGCCGCCCGGATCTGGAAAGACGGTGGATGAATTCCTAGCCGAATTGGCTAGCGATGAAGATACCCTGCGGAAAGACGTAGGGGGATTCTCAATGCTATGTGGACAACTAAGGAACAAGAAAAGATCCGATGAAGACGGACTCGAAGAATCGTTGACGGTGTTCTCGAATCGAACTCCTCAACCTGGAAAGCCCGTGCGAGTCCCTGCGTCAGGGGAGGGAGTATATGGCTTGAGTAACTCGTCGACCAACCAAGTCTGGCCAAAGGTCGAGGAGGGGAAGAAGTTACTTGAGAACGCTATCCAAAACAGTGTAGCCGCTGGAGAAAGTCAAGAAGAACTCCTGGAGCGGTTGATGGAGGTGCTCAGCGTGGATGACCTCCGGCCCAAGAGCAAGGAGGAGTCATTGGAGAAGTATATGCACCGGTTTCGAACGAGTATTTTTATACCCAGGATCGCTGTCCCTGCGGAGCTGGCGACAGCAACGGCGGTGAATGACGGGTCGACGCAGCAGCCCATGGAAACGAGGATGTCGACGGCCGAAGATGAATCGAGGAGCAAGACGGTGTATTACGGCACGCAAAAGCAGACGGCCATTCTAGTGGACGGGCGGGGCCACGTTACGTTCGTGGAGAGGACGCTATATGATCATGATTGCCGATTGGTTCCGAGAGGGCAGGGAGATCGAAGATTCGAATTTGATCTTCAAGATTGGGATGTACGCGAGTGATAATCGTGGATGGGACCGGCAAACAGTTACCGACCGCTACGTGCTTGCTCAGCGTCTTCATCGTCCTTACGGCACAATGAAAAGTAGCTTCGGCACGTTGATGATGGCGATATAACCTCCCTTTCACCAGACTATAATAAGAAGATTCAAGCAATCTTCGTCACGATGATAATCACGATACCTTGATCTCCTTTACATTCACTACGAAAAATCTTGCTGGATCCTACATCGGCATTGTTGCAATGACAGTAGATTGGCGGCCTGACGCTCCAGGACTCGGGGTTCTAGACCTTAATATATGGGCAGAAGAACTCTCAGAACGACCGGATATGCCCTTTAGGCTCTACAGATCGAGGTGCCTAAGCTCGCACTCGCTATAGTCATAACAGTGATTGATATTGACAGTGACAGCCGAGATATTCCATTTATTTGGTCACCCGCGTGGGATGGAGGGAAGTAGAACTGGGCTCGATAATAGCTAGAGTCCTTCGAAAAGTCACGGCTCGCTCGCGAGTGGGAACATACGGCGGACTGAATCTGAAAGGGTGAAATAACTCCCTTGTGGATCAAGTCAGGCTTGAGATCACACAGCATCCACAGGGCAACACACACATACTCCTCAGTTACGATATCCTCACAATGCACTGATGTCCAATCATCAAACAGCTCAGGAGGACATGTACCCATTGAAGTTATTTGGCTTGATTGGGTCAGCCACCCGA
>QQTW01001927.1_pt1 | contig 14828 bp, 16 predicted proteins | sample 1904831 | NCBI WGS metagenome assembly QQTW01 (sample SAMN09435610, study PRJNA476489) | Subsurface metagenome, whole genome shotgun sequencing project. | reverse complement strand
GCGAGGTCTTGCAGCAGCTTGCCTAATAGCCGGTGAAAGTGGGCGATTTGCCGGTCTAATCGTTCACTGTCCATATTCTATTATACTATGTTATTAAGCCGTAAGCCCACCACCCTCTATCTTTGGCACTTCTTTACCAAATTTCCCATCCGGTCAACCTTTTGGAAAACCACAGGGTAAACCAACCGAAAAGCCTAAAAAAAGTTTCGAATTCGACCTCCTCGAGGGGAGCGCAGGGTGAGTGGGGTTACGGCTTAATAACACGTTACCTGGTGGCGAGGATGACGTTACTGAGGCCAACTCGAGCGACTATCTATTCACGGCGGCGACAACGAGTGGGAGCGTGAGCCCAAGGGTGGGTGGTGGTGAATGGTTCCCGGATTCCTCCACGATGCTTCGACTTAGGTTGCTGCTGGGCCGCGGGTTGAAGCGCCGAAACGGTTCGAGCACTACATCATGATAATATCTGACTAGCTAGACTAGCCAGGAGGTGCGGTGGTTATGGATAAGATGTGGCAACTGCAGGACGCGAAGAGCCACTTCTCAGAAGTCGTCGAGCGGGCCAAAGGCGGCGAAGCTCAAGTCATCACCAAGCGGGGCGAGAAGGCGGTAGTCGTCATCGACTATGACCGCTACCTGCAGCTTACCGGCCAAGCGAGAGGGTTGCTCGAGGTCCTACGAGGCGACCCACCTTACGAAGACGAGCTGATGATCGAGCGAGACAAAAGTTCCGGACGGGACGTGTCGTTCGAGTGAGCTACCTGCTCGACACCAACGTCGTGTCCGAGGCCAGACGGCCCCGGCCGGACAAAAACGTGCTGCGGTGGCTGGCCGCCCAGCCCCTCACCCGCACCTACCTCTCCGTGATCACCTTGGGCGAGCTCGAGGAAGGGATCACCGCGCTCGGAGAGACCCAACGAGCACAAGCGCTGCGCGGCTGGCTGGCGCAACTGACCGAAAGCTTCGGGGGCCGCATTCTCGACGTCGACCCGGACGTGGCGACCACCTGGGGGCGCATCCGGGCCGAAGCGAAGCGGCAAGGCCGCCCCCCACCCGCCGTCGACGCCCTGCTCGCGGCCACAGCGATCACCCACGCGCTGACGCTCGTCACCCGCAACGTCGCTGACGTCGCCATGCTTCCGGTGACGATCCTCAACCCCTGGGACGAAAGCTAGGTTTCCAAATTTAGGTGCACGCCACCACGCTCGGCAGCGGTGGCGGTTCCGGCTTGCCGCTCGAGCCACCGCCTGAGCCCCCCGCTCACGTCATACCGCCTGACCATCTCCTCGACGGGTCCCCGCGCCAGCAGTTCGTAGTGCTCGGTGTATGCCTCCGCCCCGTACACGCTCAAGGTGCCGTCGTCCTCCCGCTCGACGCGGATGTCCAGGCCGTACGCCCGGCCCCTAAAAACCGATTTGGTGTGTTCCGACGCGCTCACACCTCAAGGTTATGGCAAGCGACCCGCTCGCTGTTAAGCACAGCGGACAGGCGCGCCCGATCCGCCCGATTCCTACGGTCTCCGCTCAAGTCACCTGTTACCTTGGGTCGTGTCCATGCTTCCAGCCCGCCATTCTCATCGAAATGACCGACCACGAACCCTCAGGGAAAGAAACCAGCGGCCAGGCCATTGTGTAGATTTCCCGCAACGAGCACGGCGGCAGAGACGCGTCCGGAACCTTCAAAACTGCGGGCGAGCCGTTAACCGGAGGCGGGCAGCTTCAAGGTCGCGCGTTTCAGTACGAGGGTCCGGCATATGAAGCGGGCAAAGCGTACGAGATCAGAGCCGTCGTCTTCGTCGTGAGCGTACAAAGCGACTTGTACGAGCTCGAGGCCCTCACCGAGCCCGTCGTCGTTCAAAAGGTCGACGAGGCGGACGAACCCGCCGCCCTCCCCTATATAATCGAGTACCCAGCCGACTAAACCCGTGCCCGTGTTCCTCACCCACGATCCGACCGCGGCTCTACACCTCCGAGCGTATCCGGCTTCCGGTCGGCCTTCACCCTCGCGTTCTCCGCTCGTTCGTCAGACCGCCGCTATCTGTTAAGGTCGCGAATGCCCTATTTCGTTTTCCAGAAGCCCATAGGCACCACGAACTGGAAGCTGTCGAACCGCTTCGAGGACCACAAGCAGGCGTGCGCCGCCCGAGACAACTACACCACCGAGAACATCGTCGCCCGCATGGTTAAAGCGGACACCGAAGGCGAAGCCAGGGGCAAAACCGGCGTCGCCTGGAACGCCATCACCAACGACTCGGGTCGTTGATCCCGAACACCCTCCGACCGTTCGCGCGTCGCCATGGCGCTAGCCTCCTATGTAGGTAGGCGAACCCGATCCCCCTGGAAGCGGCTTTCTGAATCCTTGTCCTCTGGAGTCTTTCTACCGCAGGCTAGGCTTTTACCGGAAGCTGCAGTTCTTCGGCCAAGCCAGCCGTGAGCGCACGCATCTCCGCGGGCGTGGCCGTCACCGTTTCACCGGCCAGAAACCCCCGCACGCTCGCCAACAGTTCGGGGAGCGCCGCCACCTTGGTGTTCAGCATCACGCGGTTGCGGCAGCCGACGTAGATGATTCCGCGCCAGCCGGTGTTCTCGAGTTGTTGCAGCTCGAACTTGGAGAGCGTCGCCCGCATCAGGTTGTCGAGGTGTTCCCGGTCTTCCGCCCCCAGTTCAGCGTAAACCTCCTCGCAGTAGCGGATCAGCAGGGCGTCGTAGCGCTCGCGCAGTTCCAGCGTCAGGGCCTTGAGTTTGGCTTTGTCGACGTCCGCGTCGGTCGCCTCGTGGGCGAGCGAGACCTCGTGCTTGAGCAAAAACGTCACGAAGCCCCCAGGGTTATGGATCGGATTTTTCGTGCCGTCGTTCTGCCGGATGGCCGCACGGGTCATCTGCACCGCCTGGCGGACGGCGTCGCGCCCGTGGCGCTCGATGAGCTTAAACGGGTCCTGCTTGAACTCGAGCTCCCGCAGCTCGTTGGCGAGCTGTAACGACTCGATCTCCTCGTCGCTGTCCTCGGGCTCGCCCAGGCGCGGCTGCCGTACCCTTCCCGACATATCCACCTTGAAGTCGAGTTGGCCGACGGCCCGACCCAGCCGTTTGCCCTCGTAGCGCAGGCGCATGGGCGTGATCTCCTCGATCTCGCTCTGCAGGCGGTCGAGGACCCGCCGCAGGTCGCGGAACTTCTTGTAGCCCTTTTTGTCGAGGTCGAGGTAGGCCTCGAGGTCGTCGCGGCTAAACGGCACGAGCGGTTTTTCGCCCGCCCAGGAGCCGTGCAAGAGCAGTTCGAAGAGCTTGTGGGCGCGCGGGTTGCGGAAGGCCAGGACGTACAGAAAGGGCTGCGAATTGTACCCCTTGTCGAGCTTGAGCAGGTACGCCTTCAGATCCTCGTGCAACTTCATGCGCACCACCGGGTAGCGGTTGGTGTTCCTGAAGCCGGTCTCGGACTCCTCGCCAGCGTGCAGGTACTCGATGGTTTGGAAGACCGAGATGTGCGCCCACGAGCCCGAGGGACGGTGGATGGTGATGGTCGTGCCCGTGAGGCCGGTGGCCGCGTCGTAGAGCTTTTCTTTGAACGACCCGTAGTCGGCGGACATGAGCGCGCGCAGGTAGGGCTCCGGAATGATCAGTTCCCGGAAGTCGACGTCGCTCCTAGCCACCGCCTTCATTGCAAGGTAGAAGAGGCGGCGCTGCATCATCGAGAACGTCTGCCGGGATCTGACCAGCGCGTTCGACTGGAGGATTTTCGCCTCTTTATCCTTCTGCAAGTCGAGCATGGGCCACTATAGCCGATAACGCGAAGGCCGTCCAGGACGGATTTCTTAGGCTTCCCATGGTGTCCACCTTAAGTTCCCCGAGTATCCACCCCTGCGAAAAGCGGTTATTTAGGGGTTAGGTGGATAGAATCGGTACCCGTTCGGTCTTTTTCAGCAACGGAGTGGGGATGACGACCCCCTTCATGTGGCTGTGGTTTTGCTACGTTTTTATCGGACAGCCGCATTGTTGTTGTAATTCCAAAAGACTTTAATACTTTGAGGCTCCGAGTCCCTGCGGATTTTATCCGTGCAGCACAGCGAAAACGGCACGGGTAGTGCTACAAAAGGTGGACATGAGGGGAGTAAAAGGCGGACAGCGGGGGAGCTCTAGGGTGGACGTGTACGGAGCATAAAGGGGATACTTTGGGAAGGGAAAGCGGACGATGAGGGAAAAGGTGGACAGTTAGGGAGAAAATGTCGGAAACACGTAAGGTGGACAGCTAGGGAAGTTTACTCGTTCTCCTAGTGTCGACTTTGAACAACGTCGTACTGCGATTGTCTCACGACGACAATCGAACTTGCTTAAAGGTGACGCCGAAGTGCTTGACCACCTATTTGAGTGCGTCTGTCGGGCTGGCTAAGCTGTAAAACGCCTGCTAACGCCGTCATCCAGCAGTGAAATACTTTTCCGATAAAAAACTACTCCGGCACACACCTCAATGAGGCGGAGAAGCCTTGCGTCTCTTGTGATCTGGACGGGTTCGCACGTGAAATCAGCCGCAGTGCAGCAGCGCGTGCGCCCGCGGCCCCGGCAGCACCCGCAGGTTGTCCGGGTGGTCGTCTTGGTGGTTGCCGTCCACGTGATGCACAGTCAGTCTCCCACGGTTTGAGGGGGCGACCTAAGCGCCAGGCGGAAGGGTCGCGGTAGCGGCGGCTCATATGCTCGTTACGCCACTAGGGCTACGCTTCATGGTCCACTTTAGCTTATCGACCACCAGCCCATGAGCCAGAAATTTCTGGCCCCGGGTCTCTGCCGTCTAGGCGGTGCCGCGTGAGGTGTTTCTGCGCTCCAAATAGTCTCTACCCGGAAAGTAGTTCCTATGGCGCGGAAGCTTTAACCGCTGGCCGAGTACCGGTCTGATGGCTTGCTGGTCGAAGTCGCTCAGGGCGCTCGGGTCGAGTGCCGGTCCAGGGGTTATCTGGTAGTCCGCACCGACGATTAAGAGGTAGGCGTCGAAAAGACGGTGGTAGTAAGCGTTCAGCAGGATGCCGTTACGGACGTCGAAACGCTCCTCCTCATCGGCTTCCGACCAGGGTACGATGTGCGCCGCCTCGAGCGTTTCCGGAAGGGTCGAGCCCGAAAACGCGCACCGTCCGCGGTAGGCGTCCAGCAGAGCCAGCCTGAAGATGTGTTGCATCGGCCCGCGCTGCTTGATCAGCGCGTAGACCTCGCTGGCCGACACCGGGCTGTCCAAAACTTTTTTCACCATCTCTTTGAGGCTTTCACCTCGGCTGGCGTAATCGAAGGGGTTGGGAAGGTCAGTCCAAGCGTAGGCCAGCACGTCTCTGGTGTCCGTGCCGGTCATCGTGCGAGCCGTGTACCCGACACCGGGTAGCCCGCTGGTCTTACCAATGACTAACACGGTGATGGGGGGCAGGCGTGCCTCGATACAATATTTATAGATGATGTCGAGGGAAAGCGTAAAACTCTAGGGTGCAGCCCGAGGCGCTGCCCGAGCTCCTCGTACGTCACCACTCTCCTGTACGCCGCCGATTCGACCAGCTCGTGCCACATCCGGAAGGCCCGCTCGAGCTGATTGATTTCACTTGCCATACTCTGTTCTCTTACAACTACTCTGAGTTGTCTGGATCATCTCTTAGTCTGATTACTTCTGTTGGCTCTTTACCCTTACCCAGTTCGTGTTATGTAAGGGTTATGTGCCGCGCCGTACGAGATTGGGGAAGGGCGAAGCAGACCGTATGTCGGCAACCGCTCAGACGACCGTTACAGCTTTTAAGACAGACAGCTTGCGAAACGCGCCCGGCGTTCTATAGCACATTGCTGATCGCCATGACGCGGCGCTCGCGCTCAAAGACTGCATAAACCGATGTGCAACAGAAGTACCGCTGAGTATTGCGTTATGACTATGAAGCAGTGGTAAGTAGATCAGTAAGACAGCATCGTGGCGTGGTCGGAACTCCGACGAAGTAGAGTCCAGCGGACCTTACCTCCTTCTTACTTCATAACTCGGTAGATGAGGTGCGTCACGTTCGCCGACTCGACCGCCCGCACCTGCTCGAGCCTGACCTCGCCCAAGCTCGCCCCGTCGAAGAGCCGGGTACCGCCGCCAAGCAGGACGGGCACGACGTCGAGCTGCAATTCGTCGAGCAGCCCGGCCTGAAGGTACTGGCGCACGGTGTCCGCGCCCCCGAAGACGCATACGTCCTCCTCGCCCGCCTCCGCCCTCGCCTGCTCGAGGGCACTTTCGATGCCGTCGTTGACAAACGTCACCGTCGTACCATCTTTCGTTTTCGGCCCTCGGGGTTCACGGGTCAGCACGAAGGTCGGCAGGTCGAAGATCGGGTCAATCTCGGAGGTGATGGTCGCGGCTTTCCTGCCGACGACGACAGCCCCGGTGTGCTCTACAAACTCCCTAAAAAGCCTGGCGCTGCTTTCCGAGGCCAGCTTGAACGAGATGCCCGCCGCTTCGACGGGGACCGAGCCGCTGAAGACCCACGCGTGAAGCCCGCCGTCCTCGCCGTCCGGGCCGTCGATAAAGCCGTCCAAGGAAATGGAGAGTGCCGCCGTGACTTTGCTCATATCTACCTCCGTCTAAGTTGTTGAGTCGAAACCGAATCAGCAAACGTGTTTGAGCGACGTTGGCAAGGGCGACGACCAAGCTATAGCTGTGCCATAAACGGCTTGACCGCCTCCGCATACCCTTCCACGTCGTCGGCGTGAACGATGTGGCCCCCCTCGAGAACGACCAGTCGGGTGTTCGGGCGGCGGGCGGCTAGTTGCTCCATCTCCTCCGGGGTCGTCGCCCGGTCGTCCGACCCGCGGACGACGAGCGCCGGGCAGGCGCTCGCCAGCCACTCCGCCCAGTAGTCGCCCTTGAGGTGCTTTTCCGTCTCGAGTATGTCCTGCGGCTCGAAGGCGAGCTGCCAACCTTCCGGACTCTGCCGGAACGACGGCTCGAGGTAGGGGGCAAAGCGCGGCCCGATCCTCTCGGCGAGCGCCTCGCGGGTCGGGAAGATGCCCGCCCGCTCGAGCGCCCCATGGAGGCGGGTGCTCAGCGCGTAAGGCGTGAGCGTGTCGTCATCACCGACGGTAACGTAAAAAGAAGGTTTTTGGGTGTCGGGCGTCCAGCGCCGCAACAGCGTCTCGGGCAGCTCGCGCCGGTAGCGGGACCTGTCTATGGGCGAGCCGAACGCTTCGGCAAAAAGCTCTCCGGCGTCGGCGGGAACCTCCGGGAAGATCGCGCCGCTCATGACCGCGGCAGCCGCGAACCGCTCCGGGTACTTGATGGCGAACCGCGCCGTCCCATAGCCGCCCATCGAGAGGCCCGCGACGGCCCGCGAACTCCGCTCGGGCACCGTGCGGTAGGTCGCGTCGACGTGTTCGATCAGGCCAAGGAAGGCGGCCTCGAAGCGGCCGTAGTCGGGGCCGTCGACGTACCAACTGTTGCCCGCGTCGGCCATCACCAGGATAAGGGGCGGAACGGCGTTGGTTGAGATCAGCCGGTCGGCAACAAAGGCGGCGTCGCCGAAGCGCACCCAGTCGGTGTCCTGACCGCTCCAACCATGGAGCAGATAGACGACCGGGTAGCTGCGCGTGTCGGTATCGTAGCCATCAGGCAGATAAACGGTGTAGTAAAACGGCTCGCCGCCGAACGCGAAGGTCTGCCGCTCGAGCACCGTCCCCGCCCATGCTATGGGTATAACGAGCAACGCCAGTAAGAAAGCTGGGCGCAGCGCGGAACGTAGAAACGTCACAAGCTTCATCTGAACTCCTTTTCGTATGCTTTACGCTAGCTAAGCTGTTCGGCTCCGTTGGTGGCAAAAGGTACAGACTCGGCGGGGGTGTTGTCGGCGGTGCTTTAGTGGCTCGGGCCGTGCATCCGCTCGAGAAACCCTCTCGTCAAGGCGACGATTTCCGCGAGGTTCGTCTCGAGCGCCCAGTGTCCCCCGTCGAGCAGGTGCAGATCGGCGTCGGGCAGGTCCCTGAGGTAAGCGCGCGCTGCGCCCTCGGGCATATAGCCGTCTTGCGGTCCCCAAACGATGAGTGTAGGCGGCTGATGCTTGCGCAGATAGGCCTGGTACTTGGAGAACCACTCGAGGTTCTCCTTGAGTCTTTCCATCAGCCCGACCATGATCTCGCGGCGCTCGGGCGTCATCAGCGACCACGACAGCGTCCACAGGTCGGGGCTGATCCGCTCCCGGAGGTGCTCGTCGACCTCGCCCAGGAACTCGTCCCGGAAGCCGTCCTCGCTCACGGCCTCCTCGAGTCTTTTGCGGGTTTCTGGCGACGGGTCGGCGAAGTACGCCTTCAGCCCGTCGTACTTCGGGCCGAGCTCGTCCTCGTAGATGTCGCCGTTCTGGACGACGAGTGCCGCGACCCGCTCGGGGGCCTTGAGGGCCAGGCGAAGGCCGATCTGCGAGCCGTAGTCGTGCAGGTAGAGGGCGTAGCGCTCGAGCCCTAACGTCTCGGTGAAGTGCTCTAAGAAGTCAGCGTAACCGGCGAACGAGTAGTCGAACCCGTCCGGGGTGGCGCTGTAGCCGAAACCGGGGTAGTCGGGCGCGACCAGCCGCCAGCGATCGGCCAGGGCGGGTAACAAGTGGCGGTACTGGAACGAGGACGACGGGTAGCCGTGCGGCAAGAGCAGCACCGGAGCGTCGGCAGCTCCGGCCTCGCGGTAAAAGATTTCGGTGCCGCCGAGGTCGAGCGTCCGGTGGCGGGTGGCCGTCTCTGCTGAGCTGAGGTTCATAAGTAGCTCCCTGGCAAGTAACCGATCAGTGCTCGAGCGAACACCCAAACCCAAGCTACCGCACGGAGCGGTCAGTTCCCGTCCTGATTTCGTAACGCAAGCCGCTCCCGCGAGGGCCGCCCCAAACTCAGGTTTCGCGCAACCCGCCGAAGAACTCACGAAGGTCATCAACGAACAGTTCGGGCTCCTCGAGCGCCGCGAAGTGCCCGCCCCGGGGCATGACGGTGTAGCGCTGCAAGTTCGTCTGACGAGCCACCCACTCGCGTGGCGTTGGAGCCTCGCGCGGAAAGCGTGCAAAGGCGGCGGGAACATCACTGTGTACGGAGGTGCCCTGAGCTTCACCGTCTCCCCGGCTCGCCTGAGCATCCGCCAAGTACATCCGCGCCGCCGAACCTGCTGTCTCCGTCACCCAGTACAACATGATGTTCGTCAGCAGTTCATCCCGACCGCCGAACGCCCCTTCCACATCGTGCTTGTCGGCTCCAGTGTCGGCAAAACTCACGATCCAGGCTGCCAAACCCGCGGGTGAATCGTTGAGTCCGAAGGCAATACTCTGCGGTTTGGTGGATTGCAGCATGGCGTAGGCACCCTCGCTGAACCACCAGCCCTGAATGAAACCTGCGAACTCTTGCTCGGCCTCGCTCAGGTTCTCCTCTTGACCTGTGGGATAGCCCGCGTCGGTCAGGTGAACACCGAGGAGGCGCTCGGGGTGCTGCCTCGAGAGGGCCAACGTCACGCCACTTCCTATATCGCCGCCCGCCGCCGCGAAGCGTTCGTAACCGAGTCTTGTCATCAGCTCTGCCCAGAGGTCGGCTACCGCGCTGCTACTCAGCGCCTTCCGCTCGGAAAAACCGAAACCGGGAACGGAAGGCACAACTACGTCGAAGGCATCTTCAGCACTGCCCCCGTAACGCTTTGGGTCGGTCAACAGCGGGATGACTTTATGAAAACGGTAGAACGAATCGGGCCAACCGTGTGTCAGGATGATGGGCGTCGGGTTCGGTCCTTTACCTTTGACGTGAACGAAGTGAACCTCGGTTCCATCGACTGCGGTCTTGAACTGAGGCAGCGTGTTCAGCTCCGCTTCGTGCTTGCGCCACTCATATTCGTTCTGCCAGTAGTCAGCCAGTTCTTTCATGTAGGCTAAGCTCGTTCCCATACCCCACCCCGAATCAGGCGCTTCATCGGGCCAGCGGGCGTGTTCAAGATGCCGCTGAAGGTCGTCGAGGACGTTTTGTGGGATGTCGATGTTGAAAGGAGAGATGTCTGTATCTTCACGGTTGGGGTTCGTCATGGCAGGAATCCTTTCGGTTTGACGCTTGGGAGAACCAAGACTTTACCTTTTCACGCAGCTTCAAGTCAGACAATAATCCAGCCAGAGGGCCACTTTCACCCGAGCTGCCGAAAAAACGCACGCAAATCTTGCACGAGTAATTCAGGCTCCTCGAGCGCAGCGAAATGTCCCCCGCTAGGCATTTCGGTCCAGCGTTGGACGTTGAGGCTGCGCTCAGCGAGTTCCCGAGGGGGTGGATTATCCTTGGGAAAGAGTGCCATGCCAACGGGAACCTCCACACGCTGGATGGCGTACATGGCCGACGAGTGCATGCCTTCGTAGTAGCTGCGGATGGAGGAGTTGATCGTTTGCGTCACCCAGTAGATCATGATGTTCGTCAGCAGTTCATCTTTGGTGTAGCTCCGCTCGACGTCCCCATCACAGTCGCTCCAGGCACGAAACTTTTCAACGATCCAGCCAGCCAGGCCGACCGGTGAGTCGTTGAGCCCATAAGCCAGCGTTTGGGGTTTAGAGCCTTGAATCATGACGTAGCCGCTCTCTGACATCCCCTGCTGGTCCAGCTCGGCTAGATACTGCTCTTCCGCCTCCGAAAGTGCTGAGCGGTCGAGGGTCATCGAGGTATGCCAGCCGATATCGGTCAGGTGAATACCGGTGACAGCTTCAGGTTGCGTAAACGCTAGGTACTGGGCCAGTGGGCTACCGCCGTCACCGCCGTGAACCGCGTAACGTTCGTAGCCGAGTTCGGTCATCAATTTCGATAAGCGCTCAGCAGTACGAGCCACATCCTCACCACGTTCTGAGGGTCGATCTGAGAACCCGAAGCCCGGGAGTGAAGGAACGATGACAGCAAACGAGTCGGCAGGGTCGCCGCCGTAGCGAGCGGGGTCGGTGAGCATCGGAATGATTTTGACCATCCGGTAAAACGAGTCGGGCCAGCCGTGGAGCAGGAGGAGGGGTCGCGGGTTGGGTCCCGTCCCGCGTTCGTGGATGAAGTGTAGGCCAAAGCCGTCGATATCAGCCTTATAGTGCTCGAAGCGGTTGAGGTCGGCCTCTTGCGCGCGCCAGTCGTAGTCGTCGCGCCAGTAATCGGTGAGTTCTTTGAGATATTCGAGGTTCGTGCCGTAGTCCCACGCTGCCCCACTGATCTCGTCAGGCCAGCGGACACGCGCCAAGCGCTCTCGCAGGTCATCTAAAACGGTCTGCGGAACGTTGATCTGAAAAGGTTGCGGCTTCATCAGGCGTTCTCCTTCCGAGGTTTAACCTCCGCAAAAAAGCATAGCGACAAAACTGGACATAAGCTGGCCGGTTTTAGAGCCATCTTTAGCTATGATGCTCAAGGTGAACCGTTTAACGGATAGACTTTTTGCCATCGTCGAGTTGTTGCAAGGTCAGCGGAAGCTGACGACAAGAGCGCTAGCAGAGCATTTCGGCGTGAGTGAACGCACCATCCGGCGTGACCTAACACGTTTGCAAGGTCTTGAGATCGAACTGGACATCTTGCCCGGGCGTAACGGCGGCGTCGAATTGCTGAGTGGAGCCCTGCTGCAAGCGTTGCGCTTTACCGATGACGAACTACTGGTGTTGGCGCTGGGACTTAAACAAGCGCAGCGGATGAACAATCCTCAGGTTACGAGGGCCGCCGGGAGTGCCTTGAACCGGCTCGAGCATGTCCTCAGCGAACCTTTAAGAGAACGGCTCGAGGCTGTTCTGCAAGTCACCGCCGAAGCTGCGCCTAACCTCAGCCCTGACCTTTCGAGCAGCATCCTGCTCGACGTCGCCGAGGCCGTGCAGCGGCGCAGGCGGCTCGAGGTGCGTTACCGTTCGCGCAGGGGCGACTTCACATATCGTAACCTCGACCCGTATGGGGTTGTGCATGTCAATTTGCGCTGGTACGTCACGGGTTACTGTCACTTGCGCGAAGATGTGCGGGTTTTTCGGCTGGATAGGCTCGAAGTTCTGCGCGTCTCTGCTGAGAGCTTCGTCGTTCCCGAAGCGTTTGACGCGCTTGCTGTGGTGAGTTCGTCGTTAGCCCAGGCCCCGTTTCCCGGTAGTGTCACCTGCCGTATATGGTTAGACGCAACACCCGAAGAGGTGAGTCGGAACATCCCAAGTTACGCCGCTACCTTTGAGCCGCAGGATACGGGCGTGATGCTGAGCGTGGTGGCACATCCGGACTGGTTCGACCAAGTTGTTTGGTATTTGCTCGATTTTCCCACGGCTATCAGGGTACTCGAACCGCCAGCTTTACAAGGAGCGTTTGCGGCGCTTAGTCGGCGGGCTGCTAGGCTCAGCTATGGGGAGAACGCCTGAGCCCGAGATTAAGTAGGTGTTGACTAATTTGTTTTGGGCTGCTTTCTACTTGTGTACGGCCCAACAAACGCATAAGCGGCTTGGTTATCCGACTGCGGTCAGCGATACTCGGCGGCGGGACTTAAGGTCAGTGCTTCGGGTGTGGCGTTTCCCCTCAAGCCTCAGGCAGAAATGCTCACTCGCCCTGGTCTTCGACTACGGTTTCGTCCGGCGACGTTCAAAGAAGCAGGTAGAGGGTGCTCCTGACCACGCCGAAGTGCTCGGCTACTTGCTGCGCGTTCACGTCCGGCGCGGCCAACATCCGCTCGGCCATCTCGAGCTGGTGGTCGGTCAGCGCCTTGGGCCTCCCGCCGTTCCTCCTTCGAGCCCTGGAGGCCCTAATCCCGGCATTCATCTCAAAGTGAATGAGCACTCGCTTAACAAGATTACCCTTACCCAAGTGGGGTTATGTGAGGTTGTCAACCTTGTTTCGTCGTGCCTGAAGCGGTCGGGGCCGCCCTGCGGCTCCAGGCATCACCTACCCAGTGTCCCCCACGCACTCAGGTCCTACAGGCCGAGCAGCGTCAGCGGCGTGCTGGTCGGCGCGTCGCTGCCGCCGGGGGGCTCGAGCGTCAGGCCGAAGGTCGCGCCCGCGGCTACCGGTTCATCGCTCACGAAGGTGCGGCCAGAAAACGTTCCGAGCGATGCGGGCGCTTCGACGATAGACCACGCTTGATAGACCTGCGGTTCGGTCGGGGGCGCGTCCAGCGCCACAAACACGCGCCCGTCCCGAAGCCGCACGAGCGTGCCGAGCGGCTCGGGTTGGCCGTCCTGCGTAAGCGCGTAGGAGGCCGCGCCCGATTCGGACCGGTACGCCTGGAGCTCGCGGGCGACGCGGGCGTCCGGACTGAACACCGAGACGTAAACCCCCCCAAGAACTGCCGCCGCGGCGAGCCCTGAAAGCCACCATAGGCTGCTGCGCCCGCCGCGGCGCTCCGGGCGCTCCGGCAAGACGACGACCGGGGGGACGGAAACTGGCTCGGGGGACGGCTCGGTCCCCCGCACCCTCGCCAGCAGCTCGGCCTCGCCCGTTCCCGGCAAGGGCTCAGGCGTCAGCGTCAACGCAATATCGGTGAGGGTCTCGAAGTACTCTGCGACCCGCGCGGCGTCTTCGGGATGGACCTGCAGATGCCGGGCGACCGCCGCCTCGTCGTCGGGTGAGAGGTGCCCGAGCGCGTAGCCAATTAAAATGTCGTTGTCGATGCTCACGCTTCACCTCCCTCATCGGTCGCGTCATCCTCAAGCCTCGAGCGCAGCTTGGCGAGCGCCCCGCGCAGCCTACTTTTGATACTGCCGAGCGGCCTGCCGGTCAGCTCGGCGAGTTCGCCATGCGAGTGGCCTTGGTAGAAAGCCAGCTCGATCAGTTCACGTTCGTCCGGCTCGAGCGTCCTGACCGCTTCCTCGAGCCACACCTTATCGATGGGATCGTGCGCTCGGGTTGGGGCGTCCCAGTCTTCGAGCGGCAACGGGTTGGGTTGCCGCCCCCGCAGACGGTTTAAGGCGAGGCGGTGCCCGATGGTCACGAGCCAAGTTTTGGCGCTTGCCCGCGCCGGGTCGAAGCGCCCCGCCGCCTCCCAAGCTCGCACGAAAGCGTCCTGCACGCACCCCTGCACGTCGCCGTGGTCGCCCAGCATCCGCCTCGAGAGCGCCCCCAAGTACGGCCCGTAGCGGCGGTACAGCTCGGCGAGCGCGGCCTCGTCGCGCGCAGCCATCTGCAAAATGAGCTGTTCGTCGGACTCAGTTACGGGGTTAATACACGCCTCCTACTCTCTTAGATGAGGTGCGAGAACCCGTGCCCCCCGGCGTGCGGTCATCCTCGAAAAGTCCATTCAGCTTACCGCCACAGTTCTGGTGGCGGTTAATTCGCCTCGAGCGACAAGACAACTCCTGCCTCCAACCAAACGCGCTCTGTGAGAAAGTGCACGTGCGCTTGACAAACGTTAGAAAAGTCAAATCCAAACCTTGACGCGCCGGGTATACCTCACTAGAACGCCCACAAAACCCAACTGCGCTCGAGGTGGGCTAAGTCGCGTCGCTCGAGGCCGGAGGCCAAATTATATGGACGTCAAAAAAGTGCTTAGCGCAACGGTAGACCGCCGCAGATTGCTCGGCAACTTAGGACTGATGGGCGCGGGCGCGGTGATCACCGCGTGCGGCGGCCCGGTCGTCGGTCAGGTCGGGGCGCAACAGGCCGACGACGACTACGACGCCGCCGTCCTCAACTTCGCGTTGAACCTAGAGTACTTGGAGGCCGCCTACTACCTCGCCGCCGTCGGACGCCTTGAAGAACTGCCCGGTTACGAAGAGGGCAAGGTCATCTTGCCGGACGGCTACACCGGCACCGACCCGAGCACGTCGCTCTACCCGCCCTTCACGCCCGGCTTCACCCCGCAGACCGTCACGAAGGTCTCGACCTTGGTCGCCGAGTTTGCCCAGGAGATCGCGCAGGACGAAC
>QQTW01001926.1_pt1 | contig 14837 bp, 15 predicted proteins | sample 1904831 | NCBI WGS metagenome assembly QQTW01 (sample SAMN09435610, study PRJNA476489) | Subsurface metagenome, whole genome shotgun sequencing project. | reverse complement strand
TCCATGGCCATGGCCAATATGCACGCTTGCTAGCTTCAAACTCTTTCCCAAAATCAATCCGGAACCCATATGCCAGGGGTAATCTCTATATCTTCCGAATTTCATGTATTCCCAAAGCAAATCCCAAATCGACATCCAACGCTCCAACCGCCCCAAAAAACCCTCAATCATTCATCCGTCAACTTAGCCAACAGACTGATACTCAATATCATGACCAGCAACCCAATCGTCACGATGATAAACAGCGCGAAGCCAAACCAGCCCAGGATCATGGCCGTCGTCCCCACGCCCGACACGACGCTGCCGTTGCCCAGATCCTGCGCGATCGTGCTGGCGCCCACCGACGCCGTGTGTTGCCACAGCACGGACACGAGGACGAACACGGACGCCACGAAGATGAGGGCGAGCGCAACTTGCGAGACGGGGCGGGAGGGGAAAGGTTTGACGTCGCGTTCGGAGCCGTGCGAGTCGGTTTCTTCGTGCCAGCCGGGGAAGGTAGCGAGGAGGATGAAGCAGATGAAAGCGAGGATGATTGCGACGATGCTGTGTGTGATGCGACGTTAGTCTCCTTGATCGCGGACCAAAAACTGGGGGTAGAGGGAGAGAAAAGGGGGGGGGGGAATCGTACATCAAATAAGGAAAGACGATCGAGTCCTTGAACGTGCTAGCGACCCAAATCAGATTCAAAGGATCCTGATCGACGCTGATCTGGCTGGCAAGCGAACTGGCATTGTTGGAGCACAGAAATGCGCCGCCGTCCGGGTTGATGCAGATGCCGAAGTAGCCGACGCGGACTTCGAGTTGGGCGCGGCCGACGATGTTGGCGATGGCGGTGGTGACGCCCGGGTCGACTTGGGCCGGGTCGAAGGTCGGTGGGTAGGATTGGTAGTATAGGGATATGAGGAAGATGCCGGGGATCAGGGGGGAGGATGATGAGCAGCCTGCTAATAGGAGAGCTGGGAGACAGGATACATACGTTAGTAGGTTTGGTCTGGTTGAGCTGAGTTGCGGCGAGCGGAGTGTTGGGGTTGGGGGCTTACAGAGTAATATTATGGAGATGGCGATGAGGATCATGAGGACGTGGTGGTATCCCAGTACGGGTATCAGTCCTGGCCCGTCTCATGTCAGTTTTCTGGTCCTGAGACATGGCTGGTCGGAGGAATGTGAGGTACTTTGTATGCCGACGGCAAAGCGTATGTTCGCCATTGCTACCGCCTTTCTCTGCTTCCTCCACTATAAGACTCCAGTTCCACCGGTTTCCCTTCGCTCCTCGTCCTTCCGAGAAGGAAGCTGTGACCCTCTGTGCGCTTCAGTCCTCGGTGATACGTATGATATCCAAGTATCGCAGTTTGCAGCTCGAGGCGGTAGCTGATACGGAACTGGAAGGGAATGTAGTGGTGCCGTAGCGTAGTATCAAGATATGTAGATGGAAAGCAGTGTGGAATGCAGGCCGTGACAGTCGTAGAGAGATTCAGGTCGGACGATCGTCAAGACTATGAATTACACAATATAGTCAGATGAGATTTCATACACAGACTTTGCAGGTAGAAAGAAGATCGGTAGCTATCTCAATGAAGATAATCCTCCACGAAACTTTTCTCCTAGTCAATCTCCTTTCGTTCGAGGTACGTAGTCTTTGGAAATTTTGAAGAGGTTGGGAGGTCGAGATGTGGCTGGGAAGGGGGTCAAGCGAAACGTCATCCAAACAGAGGGATTGGCATGGCAACCTGCACCAGTGGCGCTAAGCGACCAATCAAGTTCGAATCCAATCTTGGATGTCCGATGGATCTGCTAAGTTAAGGTTCTCGGGAGCGGGAGTTTGTCAGCCTCACCGATATTCACTATTCACGGCCTTAAAGACGTGGGCCATTAGCATTTGACAGCAGAAGGCCTTTCTGTTATAATGATACTCTGATTATTGTATTCATTCTGTCTTATAGAAGCATTCAATACTAATCCATACCCATCATAGTCCATCCTTGCCCGGCAAACCCAATTCAGCCTTTATACCATGCGCCAAACCAGCCCCACCAACCCTGAACCGCCCCGGTCTTGTACCAGAGTGCATCGATCTTTACGTTGCAATGAAAGCAAACCTTCCAAGATCAAGCCTTGGCTTTGATCTGTCGTCCCCATCGCTTTCATTCTCGCTGTCAGGGACGATCATATCTTCGCTGCCGTTCGGATACATAGCAGACCTCTCAAGTGTGGTGTTGGCGGATGGTACAGTGATGCCGAGGCTTAGGATGGGTTGAGGCGTCTTCGATGTAAGAGCAGTTGTAGTGTAGTGGGTTGAAATGGGTTGCTTGACATTAGAAGCGCCCGTGCCCCTCAATGCGCCGGCGGCAACCCGTTGCAATGGCGTTGTGTTGACTCGACGCTTCGCTGTTGGCTGGAACCACGAGGGGCGTGAATGATTCGACGCTGCTGGTTGCTTTTGGGAAACGCCATTCCCATGCTGCTCGTTTGTTCCGTTGTCCGAACAATTCTGCGGTGAGGGCTGGTAGTGGTATCTTTCTCGCAGTGCTTTCAGCTCCACGAGGGCATGATCATCTAAGGTCCTTGCGATGGACTGCGATGAATGAGAGTTACCAGAGGGTTCTTCAGTTCTGCCTTGCTTAACACTCGCCATAGATATCTCCGTCGTCTTTGGTGGTGTCATAAAGACGGTTGCAGATTCTTCCGAGATTGACTTCTCGAAACGGTAAGACACAGCTTTCTTTCCAGGTTCCTGGGGGTTCTCATCTGCGAATATTGTCATTTTCCCTTTCTGCACCGGTTGCGGAAATTCAGAAACGTCAGGCAATCCTGACATAACGTCATCAATCGAATCATCCGACCAGATGTTCACCTCCGCCTTCCTTGGCTGCTTCCCGAGTCTCCCTTTCCGTACCGACGGACTAGGGTGGAAGGTGGAAGATGCGAAGAAGCGGCTTTTCTCGGTTTCGGTAACTCGAGCCTGCAATGCAATCGCTCCATCTGCAGCGTCCGAGCACAACCGTGGACGCTTGGATGGATGACTGGTGACAGCTGTTAGCGCTTTTGGGCGGTTATTGATCCGCTGCAGTGTGGCACGCTGGGATGTTGGTGTTGGTAGGCCGGATGCGGCAGGGGTGGTGGCGGCTCTCAGAAGCGCCGGTCTAGACGGAGCAGGACTCGACGACCAAGAAGGGGTGCCTCGCTGCAGCAGACGCTGCTGGCTCGGTGATGGAGTGAAGCTGTTTGGGTCCAATTCAGCGAGCGGTACGCGCTTCGGCTTGAAGAACGAGTCAATTGGCTTCTTCATCTTCAGCTCCGACACGGTGCTCGACGTTTGCTTCTTCGAATATGACTTCCATGGAGTCTTGGGTATGCCATAATTAGGTTTCACAAACAGGAGCTCAGTCTTGGTCATGGGATGAAGATCTCCCCGCGCGACCCCCATCGCAACGTCTCGCTCGACGTAGTCACCGATGAATGGCAGATCCTCCTCTTTCATGTTGTCGTCGAGGTCAGTACTCAAGACCAGGCTGTTTCTTATGGGACAGAACACTCTCTGATGCAGAAAAGTCAACTCGGCTTGCTGAAAAGCCTCCAGATAACCCGGTGGCACTCGATATTGGCCATCGAATTGAAGCATACGAAGGACCTTCTCGATGGTCTTGTGCTTGCGCACCAGTCGATAGGCAGTTTTCAATCCCATCTTGTTGATACTCGCAAGGTAGTCACAACCACTGAGAATCGCCATCCGTCTGAACTCCTCATCCGTCCAGCCCACCAAGCTAACCTCTCGACATGCGGTGAAATCGTTCCGATTGATCTCAACGCAGTCGCCATACTGATCCAACTTTGTCAAGAGGCTCTTTGCACCGAAGACAAGAAGATCTGAATCTTCCGAGAGTATACCATGGATGATCCCTTTGCGCTCGAGATACACAAGCTGTGCATCGGCCTCGTAAGGCGCAACTATATATTGGACACCGATCTGCTTCAATTCTTCGATAAATTGCCTCGCCATTTCGGGAGTGACGTCAACTGCCTTCTGCAACTCTAGGTGTGCTTGCGAGGTCTTGCCTAACTTGTGCAATTCAAGTCCCAATTTCTTGCTTTCCTCCCGTCTCTTGGCCCGACCGATTTCTGTCGCCGCCTTACTTGGCAGATAGTCACCATCAAAGACCAGGTATGGGACGATGCCGAAATGGATCAACATGCGAACCCGACTCATAGCGAAATCCACGAATCTAAGGTATCATTAGGATCTGTCTAAGCAGGTCAATCTTTACCTATGCTTACTTTGTTGTTGGCCTGTCGAGAGCGAGTTCAATGGCACAAGCCACTGTTCCTCGATGTAGCCAGCCATAGGCGTCAACTCCAATTGTTTTGCCGGCGAATTTCTTCAGGTTACAAGGCCTATGTATTGACTTGAGGAGCGGCAAAAGACCTTATATTGTGTCAACAGCCTTCCAAAAGATGACGAAGATATCCTCATTACCAGAGATGCCCATTGTCAAATATCCTCAACTGCAATGAACCATTTGCCGTTGGTGTTGATGGCTTGTTTACACCCGAAAGATCTGCAATCAAGCATGTAGAACAATGAGTCTCCACAGGTGTTAAGAACAGCCGTGCAATATCGACGACATAGGTAGCAAAGGGTATATAGAAGGTATCGTATAATAGGTGTTTACAGGAAGATCATCGAGGCCCGTCGTCACTTCTACCATCGGGCAACGCGGGTGGACGCGCGAAGAAGGCACGACAGGGGTGATCTGGCAAGCGAGAAGGCGGTGACGCTTTCTGCCGGACATTAATAGTGCAGTATGCATTGCTTGTGCGATTTTACCTAGGGAGTCTGGCCGTATAGGTTACTTGCAAAAGGATTACACAATGCCGAAGAGTTTAGCCAAGGTCCACAAGAAAATCACAAAGAAGCGGGGCAACATCAATTCTCTGAATGAGAACTCTCGGGACTCACAGAGATTACGCCGCGCCGGCGGGAGAGAAGATAAGCTAGCTAGAGTCTCAGCAGCCAGAGCAAAGGCCAACCAAATCCATAGTATGGCGGGGGCAATTCCACTTATCTACGGATCATGCTCATGAATGCTTGACAGTACAAAGAATAGCTTTCTTCCAAGAGGCATTACGACACCTCACCGAACCCGCGTCTCTACCGATTGTTCACAGCATGATCCAAAGGTAGTACCATCCCCACAAGCGTTGAAGGAATTACAGATTTGACAATCGTGGTAGGTACATACAGCGCGATGACGACGAGATTGCCAAACTGGAGGCGGAACGCAGAACGGGACGACCTTCAAGCACAAGAGAGGACTTGCTGAAGCAGCGGATCGATACCGAGAATAGGGAATATGATGGAGGATTTTGGATCCCGGATATGGAAGATGCAGACAATCTAAATCGACTGGATAAGTGGACACGAGACTGGACATCGCTGGGCACAATCAAGTTTGTTCGATTGTCTAGAGATGGAAAGAAACGAGAATCAGCTTTTCCGCCAAAGGGTCAATCATAATCAAACACTCTTTTCCAGCATAATTCCTAGGCTTTCCAGTCTGGAATGTTTTGTTCCTTGGGCCATGGCGCATGTGAGCTGAGCAGCTCCAGCATTGCTCGGGTTTGTAGAGCCAAGCCTGGTATTTAGTGGGCTATAGAGACACCACCGATACATCACACAAAGGTCTGGCTCTGTAGTCCGTATTGGTAAATATCAGCAGTATCATTGTGTTATACTGTATTGAATCCTCTAGATTTCGTTTGACAGCAGCACTGTCATTTTGCCAGAGTTTGCGACGATATGACATCTCTTGGCATATAGTTCCCGAATGATGCGCGGAGACATTTGACGCTAAAAATTCTAGAGCTTGACCTAAACATCGACCCTACAAGAAATTGAACCTTCGTACTCCTGGAATCATCGCAATCGATCTACAAAACCGTGTCGTTGATTTCAGTGTCATCAAGATGTTTTCTATTCGAACCTTCACACGTTCGATACCTCGAACACTATCCCGATTATCTGCTCCTTCAGCTCGCCGCCCTCTCTCTACAATCCGCCAACCGGTGCTACTGCAATCATGGAGAATTAATTCGAGGCGGAGCGGTGCCGCGTTCTCCACGTCAAGAACGATGCGAGACTCCGAGGGAGAAGGTAGACACAGCAAACTTGGAGACATCTGCACGGAGCGCGCTGACGCCGGATCTAGTCGATCAGGAGCTCTCTGCTAAACTCGAATCCGAACTCCAGATGGAGAAAGACATGAGAGACTCAGACGAACTACCAGAGAGTATCAAAGACTATCTCGAGACTGGTCTTTTCGAAGTAAGAGGAAACTGACTGTCTTTGATGCGCTCCGCTAATGCCTTGTAGTTGCAAGATACACCTGGCCAAGAAGAGGTCGTACTCACTAGGAAATTCGGCAATGAAACGTAGGTCTTATCATCATATCTTTGACTTCGATGCTGACCGATCGTTCTCCTTCTAGCATTCGGCTCACCTTTTCCATCGCCGACTTGAACACATTAGACCAAGACCCCGACCAATACTCAGAAGACAAAGCGCTTTACGATGAGGATGCCGGAGACTTGCCCACAGATGGCCAGAGCGGTGGCGCGCAATCCAAGGGAACTGTCAACCAGGGCCGTACCAAAGGTGGCAACATCAATGTTGCGCCGGAAGACAGGCTGGCGCCGGCTGACAGACCTGAGCTCGCCGACGATGAATCTCCGGAAGGAGAGGAAGGAGAACAAGAACCAAGTTTCCCAGCACGTGTCAACGTTACCATTGAGAAACCAGGTCGGGGCGCCGTGCAGATCGAGACCGTTGCGCAGGACGGCATGATCGCTATTGATAATATCTACTACTTCCCTGACGCCGAGCTCGCGGATGCCCCGACGGCGGAGAAGGATTGGGTTAGAAGAGGCATGTACACTGGACCACCCTTCGGAAACCTGGATGAGGATCTGCAGGTGCTCCTTGAGCGATATCTCGATGAGAGAGGGATCAACACAGCATTGGCCTTGTTTGTGCCGGACTATATTGACTTCAAGGAACAGCGAGAATACCTTAACTGGCTATCAAGTAAGTGCCGCCTGGGCTCTCCATCTGCTATGAGGTCGAGTGCTGATCCTCTCTCTAGACGTCAAGTCCTTCATCGACGCTTGAACACGGAGGGGTGTGTGTTGGGAGGAGACGGGGTTGTACCGTCCCGTGCTATGTAATCATACTTCCACTCTTATTTATCTATGTATTGTCTTTCGAGTCCGCAGACATAGAAAGTTGTAGTATGTGAGATTAGCACAAAGCGTTCGAGGTTGAACAATTCGTCTCTAGACTCAAGTGATCATTCAGTGATCAGCGTCAAATAAAGCCGTTCCATTGTATGGGAGGTCCCCGTAATAGAGCCGATGAAACTAATACCGAAGAGAATCCTTCAGTGGCCATTCTAAAACGAAGCTACCTTCAGTAGCGCCACCAATTCAGCCCTTCCCGTTCGCTAATGCAGCCGCAATTAAGCGTCACGAAATTGGCACGTCGACGCGCGCTGCATCGCGTCCCCCTCCGACTCGAGTGACCACGGAACCTAACCAGGAAGCAAACCCCAACTACGTTCTCACTCCGCTTTCCCGCATTACATCAACACTGATTCTCTTCAAGTGATCGACTGTCATGCCCCATTCGGTATCTCCAGAGGCCAGCCCGTCGGCCGAGGACACCATACTACCAGATGCGCCTACCGAGCCACATTTGGTGCAGGACGAAGATCTTAACGACTCCTCAGAGGACGATACGACCGAGCCAAACAACACTGCGGCGGTTGACGCGGTCAAACCCTCTCAAAACGAAGATGTTAAGCTGGAGGATCTATTCAATGACGACGATGAGGACGATGAAGAATTCCCATCTTCAAGCGGTACAGACGGCAAGATGGCAAGTAGTCCGCCGCAAGTACAGCCAATGTATGTATCTGCGCTTTGAATCCCCACGGTATAAACCTGCCAATGCTGATTAACGTACAGACAGCTTGCGCCGGCCGCGAGATATACAGATCCGGAGGTGATGTACGCTTTCTACCAACGACTATTCCCTTTTCGATATCTATTCCAATGGTTAAACCACTCGGTCAAACCCTCCAACGACTTCGGGCATCGCGAATTTGCATTCACACTCCAGAACGATGCGTACCTCCGCTACCAAGCGTTTCCCACGGCAGATCTGTGCGTAAAATCTACCTCGTGCCAATATGAAGGACATACACTGACTTTCGATAGTCTTCGAAAGGAGATTCTACGACTGAATCCGTCGCGATTTGAGATTGGACCCGTCTACACCGCAAACCCTCGCGATCGAAAGACTCTCCGCAAGTCGACAGCTTTCCGACCCATAGCCAAAGAACTGGTGTTCGATATAGATTTGACGGATTATGATGAGATCCGGACTTGTTGCGACAAAGCTAACATCTGTCACAAATGCTGGCAATTTGTGACCATGGCTATAAAGGTTGTGGACGCGGCGTTGCGGGATGACTTTGGGTTCGAGCATATCATGTGGGTTTACTCGGGGCGGAGAGGAGCGCACGCGTGGATCTGCGATAAGAGGGCAAGGCAGATGGATGATCAGCGGAGGAAGGCAATAGCTGGGTATTTGGAATTGATCAAGGGAGGGGCGCAGAGTGGGAAGAAAGTTAACGTCAAAAGACCGTTACATCCGCATCTTGCGTGAGTACAGCTCTCACATCCAATCCACTCGGCCATGTCGATAACAGATTTCTTTCTCAATGCAGTCGAAGTCTAGACATCTTGAAAGACCATTTCCAGGACGACATCCTAACAGATCAAGACCCGTGGGAGGCCACCGACAAAGCCGAAAAACTCCTCCAACTTCTGCCCGACAAAGCACTCAACGATTCTCTCCGCAAGAAATGGGACTCTGCACCCGGCCGAAGCAGTGCCAGTAAATGGGCCGACATCGACGCCCTCGCAAAGACAGGCGCCAGCCGGACCCTAGACGGCAAAGCACTGCTAGAAGCGAAACAGGATATCGTCCTGGAATACACCTACCCACGTCTCGACGTCGAAGTCAGCAAGAAACTGATCCATCTGCTGAAATCACCCTTCGTGGTCCATCCGGGCACAGGACGAGTGTGTGTTCCCATCGACGTAAGGAAATTGGATCGATTCGATCCGCTGGGTGTGCCTACCGTGACGGAACTACTCGGCGAGATTGACGGGTGGGATAGCGGGCATGTCAAAGAGGAAGATGGCGAGCAGAGGATTCAGGATTATGAGAAGACTAGTTTGAAGCCTTATGTTGAGTACTTCAAGACATTCGTGGCCGGTTTGCTGAGGGATGAGAATGGGGTGAAGAGGGAGCGGGATGAGGGTGATGGGATGGAGTTCTAGCGCTTTTTGCACTGGCCAGTTTTATGCTGTATGATGCATCATTGGGGTTGGGAGGCGGAGTTTAGGGTTGGAAGCATGGATTCGAACCGGATGCGTGGGTTAGGTATATTGGAATATTTCAGATACTCTGCGTAATATGAAGAGTAGTTCTGGTAATTCTTTCAAGGGACTTCAGCGTCAGCAGTGGTTCTGGATGGGTTTGGTCTACTTCTCGCTACATCGCAGATGATATTCGAGATCGGCTGGCTTCGAGTTCAGCTTATCCTTTTCTGTCAACTTGCAGGCATTACTGGCAACCGACCTGAGGCCCTGGTGAGGGTTTGTCTTCAACATCTTAACTTGACCCTTATTCGTGACCGAAATGCAGATCGCCTTCGCCTCTTTATCGAGCTGACAGCCGAGTATACCAAACGTTACCTTGGCACTTTGAGTTCAAAAGTCTGAATCAATCATAGTAATGTCAAATAACCACAAATCATTATAATCTTTTGCAACAACTTTGAGGGTCCTGCACTAAAGGATAGGGCATGGATATTCCAGATATACCTAGAGAGTGAGCGGCCATGACCCTTGGAATGTAAGAAAAACATCACAAGAGCCCCCATCTGCGCCGCCCGCCCGCTCTTTCCCAGAAACCTTTGCTCAGAATTCCCATCAAGCTGAGTACTTCGTGTTGAGCATTTTGAAAGGGGCAATGGGAACAACATAAGTGGAATATAATACCACGAGTTAGCTGCCAAAATTTGGAGGTACCGGCAGCTCAATATGACAGATACAAGCTCAAGCGGGAACTTAATGATGGGAGGGATTGCCTAATAATAGAAAAGCCAACCGGTCAACTTAAACTCGGAAACTGTTCTTATTCAATGTATGGACGTACCAGTGTGGTGACTTCCTGATTTTGTTGTTGTCGTAGGGCACACTAGCCGGCAAGCCATCGTACGTTTCATTTTTCCATGCTCTTTCCTCAAACTCCACTGCGTCTCTACCGTCTCGATGTCTCTATCTTCCTCCGTGAGCGTTCGCGACCAATTCATTCTGCCCTCCGACCATTCTAAGCGTGTTTCCACATTATTAGAACAAGCATAGCGTAGCCCTAGGACTCCGATGTCCTGGGTCAAGGCTCTGAAGTCAGCCAATAAAGAAGGATCCGGGGTAATCGTGGGTTCCGTTGTGAATTCATACGGTTCTCCTGATGGGAGCCAGCTAACAGGGTACCAATCTACTACTTCTGAAAGCAGGACTGGCTGAGAGACGTCACCCTTCTCCAGCATAATCTCTCCTTCAGCCAAAGAACAATGGGTGTGAATGAGACATACGTCGAAAAGGTTCTCGTATTTGGAGACAAGGTTTGAAATGCTATCAAGTATTTCTTTTCGGCTCTCGAACCTTTCCATAGCCTCTGATAGACTTGGCAAGGTGTTGTATAGGCTTGAGACATAAGTCATGGTAGTTGTGGTGTAGTCCTCCTCAAGGAAGGTTGAGAACGCGGGGTAACCGAATGAATTGAGTGAATTGTAACTAAGAAGAAGAATAGTCTGCAGGCAACCAAATAAATACATCATCGGCTATTAACCGAAATAAAGTCATTAGCTAGTACCGCTGAAAACGGTACCTTAGCCACGTCCACAACATGAAGATGCAGGATTCTGCATATGAACCTTAAAGCTGGCTCAAATGTATCGTCTGTGTTTGCAGTGAAGTTTTAGAGCGTCACTGGTATAGTATAGTGTCTGCGAGCGGCAGCGTGTGAAAATCTCTTGATAGAAAGGGCTAAAAGTAACGACAGATGGACCACAGCTGGTCAGAACAGTCATAGCATAAGCACAGGTTGAAGGGGGAGCTGTGATGTGGGGACACGACATAGCAGTACTGTCGGCTCAATTTGATACCCTTTCCGAATGGATAAGGCACGCCACCAGCATTTATACTTGGTCTCTATTTGTCAGCCTCCCACAGGCGTACAGCCTGAAAGGGATGAGAGCTATCGTTACATTGCAGCTTCCATAATGTCAACCAAGCATTTGTGTAGCCTTCTTGTTACACAAAAAGCTGATACTAGTGCAACCTACAAACTTCCGGTGCCTAATTTCATTTCCTTGTTTCCCCACTCGACTTTAGCTCCCTCAGCATTATCTCGTAAATATGCCTTGGGACTTTTGAGTTCAATTCACTGCTTGAAAGTACATACCCTGGGAGCCTGTAACCCTTCAGTATCTTATCGTCTCCTGTGTGTATAGCCGTGGTTTTCAAATCCATTCATTCATCTGCTGTATTCATGTCACTCTGTGATACTTGATCTGTGTGATGAGACTTGGTACATGAGTAATAAGCCTGAGAGAAGCTCTGCTCCGTTCAAGTGGCCAACCGGGCCAATTGATATATCACTTAGTAAGAAAATCTTCGTTCTTTCATAAGGCTTCTAACCAGTTTCTAGTATCTTTTATAAAGCCTCTTGCAACTTGCAAATGAACATGGAGCCATGTGAAGCAGACCTCTGCCGATTCTGTTCACAATTAATTCCACTTCGCGAGGAGGCTCACACGACTCGGTCTCATCAGTCTAACGTTGCCGACTTTCTACAATTTGCTGGCAACTGTCCTATTTGTAGGGTGGTCCGTAACAATTGGTCGTTCGATCTTCCCGTTTCAAGTCAGACCGGCAATGCCGCCCCGGCCAACGAAGACAGTTCTATGTCGAATCCTTTCACTATCAGTCTCAGAGATGTACAACATCATGGGACCGGGGTTTCACACGCCTTATTGCGCGTCGAGTCAAAGAATTCACAAAATAATCGGGCCTTCCTCGACGAGTTCTTTATTACGACCTGCGAGGTGGATTGTATTCAACCCTATGTCTCATTCACCTGTAGATTTTCTAATCCATGACAGCTCCTGCCGCATCCTACGAGGCGTGGAAGGTTTCTGAAACCTCAATTCCGACTAAACTTTCAACAATAACGTCTTGGCTGAGCGATTGCATCTCAAACCACGAGCGCTGCAAGCTATCGGTGGGCTATCTACCGAAGCGGTTGATTTTTATCGGATCATTGGAATGCCCCTTACCAAAGATAGTACAAACTACGCATCTATCCTCCTCCGACACAAAATATGTCGCCCTCAGTCATTGCTGGGGTCCCGCCTTGCCCATCCGTACACTCAAAAGTAATGAAGCCATGTTTAGCAAAGGAATCCCTTTTGCACTCATTCCTCAGACTTTCCGCGACACACTCAGAATTGCAGAGGCATTGGGTATCCAATATGTTTGGATCGATGCACTTTGTATAGTGCAAGATGACCCATTGGAATGGGAGGTCGAAACGACTAGGATGAAGGATACATATTCAGGAGCCATTCTTACTATCGCGGCATCCGACGCCTCTCAGAGCACAGAAGGCTGCTTTATTGAACATGACTCAGCAACAGAATCCTCCTTGGGTACTCTTGGAGCAGGTGATGACCGAAACCTACTAGCCTTCTTTACCACACCAAGCTCAATGGGCAGGCTTTCTAGCATTGTGAGAATCGAGGCTGGCGATGTCCGAGAGGCTACTAAAGATTCCGTCTTAAGTACACGAGGCTGGGTCCTTCAAGAGCAAATTCTCTCGCGCCGCATTGTTTCTTGTATGCACTTATCGCTTCATTGGCAGTGCATGTCCACCTACAAGACTGAGTCTGGAGCTACTTTTCATATTCGCGAGGGCGAGACCGGTAGTAAGGGACTTCCTCAGTTGGTTCGAGATGCACCTAATACAGTCAACGACGACGCATGGCGGAATTGGATAGCGAATTATTCTAATCGACAGTTCTCATTCTGGAAGGATAGGTTGCCTGCCTTATCAGGCATCGTGCAGTACTATCAGGAGGTCACAGGTGATTCCCCTATTCTAGGCCTCTGGGAACGCTCACTTCCGAAAGATCTCCTTTGGGTAAGGACGGGAGCTCATTCTAATTATGGAAAGAGTTTTGAAAACCTCGATATCCCATCTTGGTCATGGTTGTCTTGTCCCGCGGCAGTTACCTTTGATCTTTGGAAGCTTACTATCAGATCAAATACTGTCAGAGAAGTCATTCGAGATCACACAACTTTGGTCAAGTGGGAGGTCACCTGGCATGGCAAGCCATTCACTTCGAGAGTTAAAAAATCACAGCTTGCTCTTCAGGGGCCTACACGAAACATTTCACTTGAGGTGTCGCCAGAAGCTAAGCATTGTAGCCCACTATTCTTCAACGTCAAGGATGAAAGTGTTGACTTCGGCCAAAATCATGTTTCAAGGAGATGTACTGGTCAATTTGACAAGGAGTCTGTGAGGCTACCTTCACGGTATAAATGTCTTCTTTTGCGGTCAAGAATGCATTTGGACTCAAAGGCCATCAATGAGACATTTCTGATCTTGGAGCCAATTCATGAGAGTCAAGATTCATCTTATATTAGAATTGGGATTGGGTGCTTTCACAGTAAGTCTCCTACATTCAACTGGAAAGTCTCAACTCAGATAAATCTTTTCTGAGCAAAGGTTGCCTCAATGATATTTGATACAGCTGTGTTTACTTCAAGTTACCTATTCTGTGAGTACTCTGATGACTCTGATGTTACGGTCGCGCATGCGGTTCGCGCACCTCAGACATATAGTAGTAGCTAGGTCTGAACTTCACGTCAGGTTTGTCTTTTGACTCAGTGGGCCAGGGCTCTTCTTAGCATCTGAGTAAACAGTAAATTGTTGTAAATTGTACTATTCTTCTAAAAAGCCTTTTATGATGTTATGCTCTTCATGTCTCATGTGAGAAACAATGTTGCTATCAGATATTGCTAAGGAAAGCCCTGGCCCACTAAGTGTGACGACCGAGAAAACCATATCAAAAGGCTCTGAAGTTGGCACCATGACTGATGGTCCTTTGAATCAACCTTCCACAGTCACTCAAAGTACTAGAGCGGCGTTTCTCCAATATTTACATGACAATCCGAACAGCCACCGTGTATCCCAAGCCGAAAAAGAGAACTTGATCCAATGGTTGTAGACTGGCCGTAGGGTCGGGTTGAGTCAGGTTAGATCCCTTCATATCTGTATCTGATCAATTTGTGAGTCAAAGTGAGTTTCAGGTCTCAAACTCTTATTCACACTCACATGACTTGCAAATAACTCAGATGAAATGTGCACACTGCATAAACATTGTATAACTTCTTAAAATAGTAACATAAAAGAGTGTAAATATGTAAATTAAAATAAATGTCACAACTAAAACAATTATTGTACATCAGATCACAACATCAAATATTATAAATAATACTGTAAAATGAATTTGATCATTATTTATAATTATTATCTACAGTATGCAAATCAAAACACAATAAAATTAACTATTTTAATTCACAATATTTAAAATTATAGTCATAATTCTCATCATTATTATCAATGTGCATAAATCAATCAATTAATT
>QQTW01001925.1_pt1 | contig 14843 bp, 10 predicted proteins | sample 1904831 | NCBI WGS metagenome assembly QQTW01 (sample SAMN09435610, study PRJNA476489) | Subsurface metagenome, whole genome shotgun sequencing project. | reverse complement strand
GTCTCCACCTGTGTCTCCGGAATTGCAGGGGCAACAGCCTGGGCATCAAAAAAGGGCGGAGATCCACTGCTCGCGGGTACACTAGTATCTGAAAGTCGATAGGGTTCATTGCTCATGAATGGCTGGCACTGCTCCAGGATGAGGTTGTCCATTGGCATTGCAGTGTCCCATGGCGCTTCTGTTGCTATAGGCAAGTCCTCGGTCATGAAAGACGCATCTGATCCTGTCAAGTATGTCTGTCCGGGTGCATATCTTGGATCCGCATAGGAAAATTCGTCCTTTGCAGCCATCCACTGGGTAATCTCACGGTCGCGGTCAGAGTGCCTCTGCGGAAGATTTGTAGGAAGAGAAAAGAAAGGCTGAGCTGCGTCCAGGTTATCCATTGTGGTGGTAGATGATTTGTCCTGGCTTGTAGAGGATCGTCTTGAGTCAGGAGTGGAGCGCGACTGAATTGAAGATTTTGAGGGGAGTCTGGATCTGGTAGGCATATTCTCGATCTGGTCCAGACTTCTACTGAAAGTCCTATAATGCAAATGGTCAGTAAGAACCATTAACAGTGAGCAGCAAGGCATGTCTGAACAAAGAAAAACAAGATAGATCCGGGTCTGGTCGTAGTCAGTAAATGTGAACACATTATCAAGGTGAGGCTACGGACCGACCATGCCTAGGCGGAAATGACAATATGATCCGGATGTAAAGGGCGGGTTTGGCAGCCAGACAAGTCCTAGGTGACAGCAGGTTGCCATTCATAGGCTTCCTATTTTGCTAGAGGTGTCATGGGAAAGTGCTCTGGGTCATCCAGTGGTCCTGAGCTCGATGTGGCGGGTCGATTTACCGGACGAGGGCACCAGCACAGACAGGTCATCATGGAGAGGTAGATACTCGAAGCGGAAAAGAATGGAGAACTCGTGATCCCAGGAAAAAAGGCTCTGGGCAGGTCGGAGAATTTTCCATTGAGAACGGACCCAACATCGAATGCTAAGCGTTCGACCTCTTGTGATAGAGCTTGAAAAGAGGCTTCCAAATCCAGATTGCTTGGGGAGTGAGCTGAAGGTAGTGTTATTGAGGAGTGCTTGCTGAATATTATGCGCGACCAGTCGTACTGATGGTAACAGGTTAGTCCAATAGAGGGAGCGTCGCGGGTCAAAGTTCGGCCTCGGATTGATCCAATATGGCAAATGTATCATTAACATTTGTTCATTATTTCGAAAATCAGCTGATTGTACCCAGACGATGGCTATCGCAGAATCAGATGTAGTGCGGCTCCAGCATTCGAGCCCGTGACCAAGGGCGAAAAAGGCTCCCCATAAACTACTGAAAGTGTCCTGAGAACGGTCCATGGCTGAGACTATCCTCGGCAGAAATCCCGGATTTGGCAAGCAAGAAAGAAAAGAAAGAGGGAACTACCTGGCGTTGATGTTGGGTGTGTCGTTCAGGGTAAAGGCAGGAAGCCAAAATCCAGCGCAAAAATTGATAATTCTGTCAACAGAAAAGAAAATTGCGAGAAACAAATCCGTGGGCTTTTCAATCCTGGAGTGAGTTATCCTGAGGTGAATGATGTCCAAGGTTGCACGAGAGTCGCAGTAAGCTTCAGCACACACAAAATCGCGAAGTGATAGTGATGGAGGACTGGAGCCCTGTTCGCATAACGAGAAGTCGGGAGACAATGATAATATGTTGGGGAATGGATAAAGAGAAAGGCGAAAATGAAGGGGGGGAAGGGACTTTAACCTTCAGTGAGGTTGTTGAGAAGCACAGCGCTGCAAAGAGAAGCGGTAGCAAGCCAGCTGCAGCCATTTGAGAAACAACCCTCCATCCCCGCTGCCAGCTGCCAACTTCTCTGCCACCTAGTGCAGATCAGGACGAGTCACATCATTGCAACGACGGTCGAGAAGGATCAACAGGGGACTTCCTAAAGAGTGATTCGATCTCCCATGAAGAGAAGATGTGATGGACATGCAGACCAGAGTGATGGAAAGCTACATAGGTGCAGAACGGATCCGCATCCCCGGCCAAGTGTCTTAGGTTGACGTGGCATTCTGCCCTCGACCAAATGGCCATGGGTCTCTACATCACCATTTGTCGAACGGATCCTCAAAAAAGCGCATTTACAATCTCTTTAATCAGACAACAACAAAACAGCCCCAAAGCTTATCTTAAATTGGTAAGAACAAGCAATCTAGAAGGCTCACGAGTACAACACCCACCCCTCTACATAGTCTTATGGTGTCGGAAAATAATCTTTTAGGGCGAGCTCGCCTGCAGCTTTGGGCCGAGAGTGTCACCGAGTGAGCATTGATTTGGTAGGAAGACTCCATCAGCTGGTGGGCTTTGTGATTGAATGGTTCACCTGCATCGATAGCAGCTGTCCAACAATGAATCGATCTCATAACTAACCAAAATGGTGAGCCTGCGAAAGAATCTGGCTCGGCGGATTTTAATGGTGTGTTGTTCATTATGAAGTTAGCTCTTATGGCAGCAGAATCGTATTTCGGAGGCCATCGCGATCTTCCGAAACAATATGGCAGCCATTTTAACTCCTCCAGCTTGACAAGGCTAGCATCCTCCGTACTTAAGCAGGTCAAGATAGGCCACGCTCAAGGGTAATCAATGTTGATTCGGAGTCAGGGAGGGCAGAAATCTCGGCTCATTGAACATCGACGTGTTCTCTCACAACCAAAGAATGTGTCTAATGGACCTAATGAACTGGTCAACTTTCAACAATCATGACTGAAGAGAACTTCGTAGAGTGGACCAGATACAGAGAATCTCAGTGAACTAAGGATGGTGTTTTATCGCTCAAGGGCTGTTACACCTCAGCTGAACTATGCTTTTAACCTCGAAATCATCATGGAAATGAAAACTGGAAGAGGAGAATGCTACGCTTGAGGACCTACCAGGGAAAAGGCCTTATTGAGATAGAAGACTGATTCTCGAAAAGAGTGTGACTGTTTGATGAATATGAAAATGTGGTGGGTGTTTATTTCGCTTAGCTTTGGATGCGCGAAATACCTGAAATATTTGATTGCAAAAGATGCAGAGTTTTGGCAAGATTCTGACTCCCTTTCACCTTAAGTTAGTCATCTAAGTAAATCTTTGCCTGCGGCGTTTGCATTGTTTGTCTGGCAAGCAAATTCTCGGAGTTTCCCGTCCCATGATCTTCACGTTCTCGAGCACTTCTTCTACAAAGCTTGCATCTGTCGGCCGAAAGAGTAGGTAGTGATTAGTTTCTGACAAGTTCTCCTCCAGACAGCTTTGTTGATTTCTGATGTGGACTGGGAGAAGGCTGAAGGGTTTTTGACCATGGCCGATGCCAACTGCAGAAGCTGTTTCATAGCTGCACCAGTCAGTACGTATCATAGGATGAGTGATACAGCCGTCCTTTGCAGCGTTGGTACTGCTGTCAGGCCTGGTACCTTGGTTGAACTCGAGTCCTTCGAGGACGTGTCCTCAATCATCTGGGTAAATATCCGTGGTATTCTCACGACCAGAGCCAAAACAACGCTGTTTTCGTTGTGCATATGGGGAAGGCACCCTCATGTTTTTGAAAACGGAAGCGGTCTACCTCAGTCCAAGGCTACAGTTTGTCCCAGATTCATAGACACTGCTTCTGAAAGTTTCAGACAGTTCCTTCTTAGCCTTACAGCCGTAGTCTGCGCCTTTCATTTCGTCCCTTCTATTCATTTCTCATCCTATTATATCGTCGTCTTTAATCCTTATCATGAACTGGACCGGTGGCCGCCTTCAGCGCCATTCGAAAGCCAACGCCAACGCCACTCGCAAGGCGCAGAAGCAGCACTTTGCGAAAGCAAGACTGCAACACCAGAGCGGACGGCCGGTGCCGTCCCCATTACAATTTTCAACGTTCAAAGTGCCGCTGAAACAGACCGGGAAGGTGGATCAAGATCAAAACCGTGGCATCAAGAGACGAAAATGTCCTAAGGAGCTAGGTATGTCACACGTATGCTCGATCTTGCCAGTAATTGACAATGGGAAAGCTTCTAGCGAGCCTAGGACCAAGTGTCGACGCTTTGATTGCCAGCCCAGTATCAACCCAGATCATTCGGACGGTGGCTTGATATCAAGCACTCACGTGCATCAACGCAACATTGAAACTGACTCAAACGCGCAGCCAGTTTCGGAGAAAAAGAGCCGTAAGTCTGCTCAAGCGGGGAGAAATACTCTTGACGCGGTAAAACGTAGTCTTCTGGGTCGTTCTGATTGGATGGGTCTCAATGTAGCGCGGCCCCTTCGCATGAAATTTCCCTCGGCTCATGAATTGGAAAGCATAGGCAGAAGGCGAAAGGTTACAGCGGAGGACAAGCAAAGAAGGGACGTTGCGCGAACAGGATATCATCGTGGTCCTCTACCGGATACTGTGCTTCAGTCGCGCCTGCACCAGCATCACTTTGACGATGCGCCGAAGGAGGTTGCCAGCATACGTATCGGATCACACATACATCAGAGCCAGACCACAACAATGCCACACCCGCCCAAGAAGCAGGCATCGAAAATATGTCAGAGCGAGTCATCAGAATCCATGCTACTAGACAGAGAGGTCCCTACTTATCACAATTCCATCTATGGTGGGAGTAATTCTGGAGATCCCTTAACAGCATCAACGGTATCAGCTGAACAGTCCAAGTGCCCTAGCTTGGAAAAGTCGTTGGTATCACTAGAGCAGGTGCGGGACAGTGAGACGTTTGATGAAGTGAAGGCGAAGTCAGACTCGATCAGCAAACGGGGTTCTCCACCTCATCCACAGAGAGTGGTAAGGAAAACGGGACGGAGAGCAGTGGATAGGAGCTTGGCATCGGATGGGGCGACGTCGAGCTCTATCATAGTGGGACGCCGCCTCCTTCGATCCAGTTCTCCACGCTCAGAAGGTAGCTATTTACGCACGACATCAAGAGAACAAAGACCAGGTCCACGCGATGGCGAAAGTTCTTCCCAACAGATTCCAGGCTGTCTATCCAGCGACTTTCTTCCAAGCAATTGTGGCTATGATTATGATCATGGGGTAAGAAACAGTCATGCCTCCAACAATCAGCGATTGTCTTCTAGGAAATTGCCTGAAGCTACAGAATCTGGAGACAATCCTGTCGCACCGGGTGGGATTGAGAACCAGCTTCAGGACCGATCGAAATTCACTCTTGAGCTGCAAGTTGAAGCGGAGGCACAAGCTGCACTAGTGTCCCAAACACCGAATCGCCAAAAAAATCATGAGATTGCCGGTCCTCGGAACCATCAAATAGAGCTCCCGCTCCCCAGATCTCATCCAAAAGTTGTGGGTGATGTGCATGACAAGGCTATTCGACCAGCCTGTGAAGTAAGCGAAGAGCATGGGTCTGACCCGGCTGCATATTTGCCAGCGTTTGGTGAAAACCCACTTTGTAATAAGTCGGCACAAGATATTCCGCGGCCACCTCCTGAACTGGACCAATCTTTACAGTCTCCTGCAAGGAGGGATGAACCAGCAGTAATCCATAAAAATATTTTCAGATCCCCTAACATGCTTTCAGCAGGGCAACACTCACCAATACATGTCCGGCTGCGGCAGGAACACCTCGGGCAGGAAAATCTTAGGCGCCAAAGGTTAGGTAAATCCCAGCGGCTGAAGGCTCTGCAAGACGATCATCGTCTTGGTGTGACAGCTCAAAGTGATGAAAATCAAGCATGGATGAGATTCATTCTTCAAGACGAAATGAGCGCTATCAGCAATAACTTCTACGATGATCCTCTAGTAAGGGGACACAAAGTTCAGGGCAGCTCTCAACGTTGGCTCAAACATCACTCTAGTGAAGACGGCACTCTCTCTGTGGATCCTGAGCTGCTATCAAGTCAGCCGAAGAATCAAAGCTGCTTTAGTCCCATTCAGACCATCAGGACAGCTGCTAATACAACAATGCGCGTAGCGAACTCAGATGCAGGATCGATCGCACATGCGAAAGGGGGACCCCCAGAAACGGATTTTTTGAGTCAGTTGAGCCCTATGGAAGGCCAACTAGATGATCGGATTCTCAATCTTTCTGTCTATAATAATCCACCTCGTACCGAGCGGAGTTACATAGCAGCACCAGGTCATACCCAGCAAGAGCGCGATACGACTGTTGAGAATGACTCTCTAGAGCAGTCTTGGACGGATGTCCACGATCAGTCACCAGTCCATTCGACAAACGATCACTTTAATTTACAAGCAGCGTCCCTAATTAGGTCACCTACTATGAGCTCTCACCCGGCCATCACAACATCCCATCCTCTCATCAACAGAAACCCCCCTGGTCCCATCTCGAACCTTTTTACCCAGCCCAGACGTTCAACCTTCCATCCACTACGAGGATCGCCAAGCTTATTCAAAAAGTCCAATCATAGCCCCTCTATAATGAATTATGCTCCCCAGCGAAGAATCTCAAGATACCAGTGGATTGAACCTCCCCATTCCGGAGTGAAGAACTCCTCATCTGCTCGAAGCCGTACCAGCGCTTTCCCTATGGACTATACCCCTCTTAAACACGCCAAAAGGAAGCAACAGCAGAGGCAGCCGGCCTCATCCAGACCTTCAAGCTCGCACAGTATTGCACCACGACTTGGCCACGACCGATCTGAAACCAGTGATCAAATCGGACATCATATATCGCATGGCAAAACGCCTTTCCACAATCCAACCAGCTCCGGTAAATATATCGCATATCCGCATACCAATCACACCGCGAATCGTTTCGGGGACGAAGAATGCGCAGCCAGCAAGGGAAGACAATACCACGACCAAGACGTGGCGGCAACATCTCCACCTATCCATGCTTCCCACGACAGTGTCAACACATCACCTCCACGTCCAGCCCAGTCACCACACCACTTCACCTTCACGCGACCTCTATCTGCACCCGGTCACTCACCACCAACACAAGTGCGGCCGGCGCCTCCGCTCGTCCCCCAGCCGCCAAGAAAACCAGCGAGCCCACCATATATCGAAGCCTTCAGCACGCCCCGTCCAATGCGGCAGCCCTTAACGGCACGGCCCCCATCGCCCTTCAGCACGCCGGGACCGATGAGACCGGTCCTGGGCGACTACAAGCGACCAGAAGTAGCATCAAGCAGGTTATTGGATCTAGTGCGGTAACGTAGATAATTAGGGGAGACCTTAAGTACTCTGCAGCGGTTGTTAATCCGCAGTTTCGATGGTGTGCTTCTGAATGTAATTCAATCTAGGTTTCTGTATTTGCTTGGGTGGTAAAACATTGCTTATTCTCTTTTTGTTTTTTACAGTGGGTACTTGTACAATCTAGACTCTTGCTTTGAATGTACAGGATAGGAACTTCGATCCAGCACCGTCCAGGGTAGATGCTATGCCATGCTATATCACCGGACCGATCTGTCAGCTTGACCGCTCTTCTCATTGTCCTCCTACCGGAGAAAAGGATACAAGATAGGATCGAGCCCTGCCCATCTATGCCCTCTCTTCTCCCCTTCTCCACTAACGAGGCCCCTACCCAAACTCCCCTTTCCCCAAACTCACCGCGCAACATCTCTTCAACGTCTACCTCCTCCTCAAATACCAAGCAAAAGCATTCCCGCCCGTCACCTCGGCAAAGGGCGTCGGGACCTCGGCCATCCCCGGCCGTGCCACCGGATGCCGCAGATAGACCGCCGCGCATATGTTCTGGTTCACTTCCAGGAAGGGCGGGATGAATGCAAAGACCGACATGTAGGGGCGAGGCGTCCAGGGCGTGGCGTAGGGTTTGCTGGGGTCGATGGGATTGAGCTGCAGACGGGCGAGGGCGGCGCGGAGGTCGGTCAGGTCTTGTGCATCGAGCGGTGAGTCACTGTCATTGTAGTCGGCGTCTTCTTCTTTTGCGGTGTTGGATTGGCGTGGGGAGGTGGTGGATTCTTCTTTCTTTTCTCCTTCTTCTTCATCATTTTCAGGGGATGAGAATGAGTCTTCTGCCTGAGAGGGAGGCTGATTGTGCTTGCCGAGGAGTTGGGCTTTCAGCATTTCGAATTGGGCTTCGAAATCATCGCTTTTGCTCGTGGTGGAGTCACGTCGCGAAAGCTGTCGCTTGACCTGCTTTGCAAAACCCCGGAGGTTCTGCTTTTGTTTGGCGCTGAGCTTGCCGCCTTTGGGGTTGGAGATGACGGATTTGGCTTGTGCGAGGAGGGATTGCAGGACTTTGCGGGGGTCTTCTTCTTCTTCTCCTGCTTCTTCTTCTGCTTCTTCATTTTCGTCCTTGTTGGGTTCTTCGGATTTTTCTTCGAGTGGTGCAGCACCGCCTTCATCCTCTGAGCGCGATGCTGCTCCACCATCTGGTGATGATACATCTGATAGATCTTTCGAGGCTCCGGTAGCGAACATGACTCGTTCAGGGTCAACCTGGAACATGTCCCCTGGGTTGAGGAGATAGCCGGGATATCTCATCTATGAGATGTCAGCAGAGGAGCAGAGATTCGCGTCGAAAGTTAATGCACCTTCTTTCCGTTGACTTTGACAGCTCCATGGACAACGAATTGTCTTGCCTGCCTTGCACTGCTTGCAAACAGTGCCCGGAAAATAGCTGTGTCTAGTCTTCTCTCTAATGGCGCGAATGTCATCTGCATATATGGTATAGCTTTGGGACTTCGTCTCGCGAAAGACGTTTCCAGTCCTGATCCTCTGCCAGCAGAGTCTAAAGATCCATCATTCATCGCAAGGTATTCTGGATTCATCGGCACGACTGATCTCAATCGCCGAGAGAACATGCGCTCCCACATGCCTTCGCGGACTTGCTCTGAATGATAAGCACGTAGTATGGATTTGGCGCTCCATTTTTGTTGAAAAAAGGTTCGAGTCTTGTAGGGTGGTGTGGTTATCCGCGAAAGATTGTAGAGGTTGTATTTGCTCCATGATTGTCGAACTTTCTGTATAGTGTGTCAATTCATGGATCCGGTAGGAGGAGGCTGAATGTAATGGACTCACAGCCTTGCTTAAAGGTATTCTAGCCCTATTCCTCATTGCATTGGATGATGGATCACGAAACCACTCAATTAACTGCCCCAATTCAACGCTCAGGCCCAAGCAAATCCATATCACGTGCTTGACACATTTTCCTAAGCTGTATTGGTACTAGCTTGAAATTGTGCCAAGTCTGTGCTAGCAGCCGCACTAGCTGCTAGCTTCTAGACTTCGAGTACAAATATCTGCCTCCTCCACCGAATCTTTCCTCCTTTTCCTTTTCTTCTTCATACTTACCTTATTGGCGTGGCCGCGCTCATGAATGCGGTTTACGATAGATTTGACTGTCCATTGCACATCGGGCTAGACGGGTCTATTCAGCATCCTTCGGGGTTCTGACTGGTGTATTTTTTGGCCTACACAACAAATCCTTTTCATCATCGTCACTGCCTGGTGCAATGCTTTGGAGAAGAGTGAGAAAGAGTATCGCCATTGTAGCTGCTACGCGTATCTAGCTCCCCGAGATAATTCTTTTAAGTGTTGATGGAGTTGGCATTTCCTCGAGTTTTGTCAACTTGAGCATCAACGTGGCCTCTTCTATGTCTCTTTACGCTACGCCAGAAACTCTTTAACATTGAGTACGGTGTCCTTAGCATAGAATTGCTGTAACTAGCTGTGGATAGCTACTGATTGCAGTGGTATCTGTGATCATATTGATCTTGTGATCTCAACCCATATCCCGAGAGTGCTGGTAGACGCTTAGGTACTGGTTAGGTTCACTTCCTTTCACCACTAATCTGGTTCAGTTGTTGTTTGCCTCATTCTTTCTGGGAGCTTCAAACTGCAGAGTGACCATGATATGCATTACTAAACGTAAAGCATATGTTGAGACTATTGCATCTCTTTGTCACGAGGCCTTTGTTTGTAGAAGCTCTTGGTAGCCGGGTATGCACCTTTGGGTAGTACTATGTAGTTACTAAGTAGTAGGTGAGGCCAATTCTGTGCAACATCTGCCCACTCATTTGTTTCTCATTGGAGCAAAGGTCTGAATATTCCGAGTGCGACGCTCTCCTAAGCAAGCCGAGGAACGGGCCAACAGGCCAACAAATGCCGAGTCTGGCACATCTTTTTTCGTCCTCCGTCACCGGACCCCTTGGTTTATCAATTCGTCCATTACTCATACCTCGAGCAAACTAACTTAGGTGGATCTGTCGCAGAAATAATGCTTAAGGTGACTGCTGAGTATACTCTTTCACCACAGGTAATTCAACTTCCACGTGTTGCGTCAAACCTCATCTTTCTTTTTGTTGGTGAACTCATCCTCTCGTCAACCCACGTTTCGGACTGGCTCCTACAATATTTTCATCCAACACTATTCCTTTAATTATTTTCCACTTGTTTCCTTTTATACTAACAACCCATTCTTTTCTCATTGATACCTGGATCGTCTATCGTGACAAAGCATATAGTGAGTTGCAAGGACAATAATCGTCATATACCGATAGCATCGGAACATACATCCCCACTTGACACAAGTTCTTGAACTTGATCCCTCGCCTTTGCCACTATCTCAACACCGCCAACATGCTCGCCCCCATTCCACGTCTCGAAGATTACGGGCTATCCCCTCAATATGGCTTCCTTCCTCGCGAACTTCCACTCCAACGACTTCCACATCCTGTCTACGATAAATGGGAACGGATCATCAACAACTTCCAGTCACTGCTGCTGTCCAAGCGCCTACGAACAGTCATCGATCGTTTACCTATCTTACCTACCTCCCATCTAGACACAGAGCCTGAATGGCGCAGGGCATACAGCATGCTAGCCTTCATGGCACATGGATACATTTGGGGAGGCGAGAAGCCTTCAGAAATACTACCGCCTCCCATCACATATCCACTCCTACAAGTCTCGGCCCATCTGGGCGTGCCTCCCGTCGCTACATACTCTGCAGTATGTCTGTGGAACTACAAGCCGATATTTCTTTCCGACAATCTCACTCTTGACAACCTGTCAACTCTCACCACGTTCACCGGCTCCCTGGACGAACAATGGTTTTACTTAGTTTCAGTAGCATTAGAGGCAACAGGGGGACCCGCCATACCACTCATGCTAAATGCCATCGATGCAGCAAGATGCGACCAACCTGAGGAGGTCACGCGGTGTCTTCGAACGTTCGCAGAAATAATTGACGATCTAGGTGGTCTGCTGATACGGATGTACGAAAACTGTGATGCGCACGTTTTCTATCATCGTATTCGACCATATCTTGCAGGCAGCAAAAATATGCGAGACGCCGGCTTGCCTCACGGCGTCAGATATGACGATGGCAGCGGGAATCCCACCTGGCGCCAATACGGTGGTGGCAGCAACGCCCAAAGCAGTCTAATTCAATTCTTCGATATTGTCCTTGGCATCGAACACCGTCCTACTGGTGAAAAGCGAAACGAGAGCTCGGAATCAGAAGCCGAACCTGGCATGGCTCCACAAGCACGACACAATTTCATTCAAGATATGCGCCAATACATGCCCGGTTCGCACCGGAAATTCCTACAAGCAGTCGAAAACGTAGCCAATATCCGCGAATACGTCGAATCACATCGTTCCAACCGCCAACTCTGTATTGCCTACGACGCCTGTCTTGCAATGCTTCGCGCCCTCCGAGACAAGCACATCCAGATGGTATCCCGGTACATCATCGTCAAGAGCCGCGAATCAAGAAGCATGAGTCATACTCGTAAACAAGATTCCCATGCCACGCCAGGACCCACCCACGGCGCCGGCATTGCATCCGTCAAATATGATCCCACCGGTGACAAGAAGAGTGAAAAGTCTGGATCGGGAAGTAGAGGCAAGAGACTACGCGGTACGGGCGGTACGGCTCTGATTCCATTCCTTCGTCAAGCCCGCGACGAGACTGGCGAGCCGGCCATCGACGCGTGGGCGAAAAAATTGATGAGTGGAGCCAGGAGGAGCCAGGCTGATGCAGAGATAGAGGCTGATAATCGCGCTTATGCGGGACAATTGGGTATGGTGGGGTCTGACTCTGCGAGAGATGAGAGTGCGTTGGTGGTTGGAATGGCTGGGAGCTGGAATATGGAGGACAATGGGGGTGGTCTGTGTCAGTATTGAGCGCTATGGTCACCACTTTGGGGTTTGTCAACTTGATCTGGTCTTACGGTGGTCCAGATGACAAGCATACGGTAGTTGCTGCAGGAGCACTGCCTAGTAAATAAGAAGTAGAAAACCTTGTGTATAGTATTTTATATTTATACCATTAGAGCCCACCTTCATTCTCTATGGCCCATTAAATGGAATCCTGGTTCACAGTTTCACACCGTGAAATTGCGGTGACACATCTGGGTTACTCTTGTGCTACCGCTCCGCTGGTATTGCACGGTTTTCAAGATGTGGCCTTCACAGGACAGCATGTGATGGTAAGCTGGTGAAGGTTTGTATGTAGGTAGTAGTGTTGGAGGTGGTCTACGTTAGAACCTTGCTGTAAGTAGTAAGGCTGCACACTCGGATCGAGTAACATGAGAGCGCTTTGGTGAAGTCGTCGTGTCGCCTGACCTAGTTGTACTACTTGCTCGTGTATCGGAAGCAGAAGCTGCGGAATGTTATCCGCTGTGTAGTCACATGCCAATAATGTCACCCGGCCCCTACAAAGACTTGGCATACGTGGTCACCGTTCGATGCAGGGTCCACCTAAAGGGTTCAAGTTGTTTTCTGTAAGTTACTCGAGTACGGAATTTCAAAGCAATTCAGCGACTCCAAGTCCAGATACACCGAAATACTGTAACTGCCCTACATCTTCCCACCCGAACAGATAGAAAAAACCATGTCTTCCAACGACAATCCGAGCACCCTCAAATCCTACGTGGACAGCGCAACCGGCGCCGTGCAATCCGGCATCGCGTCCTTGACAGGCAACACCAATGACCAGGTACGCGAATCTTCTCTCTCTTTCATACTTTATCCCACCTCCTTCACACAGAAAACGAGCCATGTTCCCCTTTCCCCCTCCCTTCAACCCTCAAGCTAACCCTCCAACAGGCCAAAGCCGAGCAAACACGCGCCCACGCCTCGGCCGAACACGCAGCGTCAGAATCGGCCGTGAAAGCGGGGCCCTTCACGCTCGGCTCCTCGGGGGCGGCAGCCAAAGACCACCCGGACCGCAGCCAGGGCGCGTGGGACCAGACGGTCGGCTCCGGCAAGGAGACGGTGGGCAACCTGCTCGGCAACGAGAGCCTGAAGCGCGAGGGCCGGGAGCAGAATCTGCAGGGCCAGGGCCAGGAGGCCAAGGGCCAGCTGGCGGATTTCGGACAGGGGGTGGGCGATCGCGTGTCGGGAGCGGTGGGGGGTGCGGCGGCGGCGTTGGTGGGCGATCGGGAGGAGCAGAGAAGGTGGCAGGAGAGGCATGATCAGGGAAAGACGAGGCAGAGGGGTGCCGAGGCCGATATGGATAAGGCGGCTTATTGAGGCTTGGATTGGATTGGATTGATGGTTTTCCTGGCAGTGCCCAAGGGATGTGGATCCAAGCATGATGGGCAAGGTGTGCAATGCTGTTGTCTATACACTGCGTAGACCAAGTCTGACTGGTAATAACGGGCTTACTTACCGGGGCATATGCTTAGTTTGCACCAAGAAACAACACTCGAGGTAGCTCGGAAAGTTGGGTTTTGATCATCAATAATGCATAATCATGTCTTCTACCACTATTAGATCACACCATGAGCTCAAAGAGCCCTACACTACTTCATACGTCTCCATATGATGCGAAACATAGGTAGTACATGTCTTAGATAAGGTAGCAATTCTGATTCTAATTCAGCTTGACATAATTTCCTGTTCCAACAAAACCAGATCGTCAGCAGGTGTCCGAGGAAGAGAATGTTCGAGAGTGAGTGTGTGTGTGGGTGTTCAATAGTAAAGTAAAGTTCAACTCACCAGGAAACTGGCCTTGCCTGCCATTGATCTTGCCGATCCACCATTCGTTCTCATTAGCCGTGCGTGTCACAATCTCAATGATCTCTCCGGCCGAGAAGCTCAAGTCGCCTTCTGCTTGTGCTTCATAGTCGTATAATGCCGTCACTGTTTCCGCGTTAGGCACGCCCGACAATCTTGACGGTTTAGGTTTCGGAGGTGGTGGTTTGCCTTTTGCGGCGATTGCTGCTGACATGCCGTTGTGGCCTATGGTGGGCGAATGGCCTATTGAAGGTGAGTGGCTGAGTGATGGGGACTTGCCTATCGACGCGGAGTGGCCTATTGATGGTGATGTGGTTACCGAGTTCGATGGACCGGCTGAATATGGAGGTGGCAAGGTTTCGGAGCTTTCCGTAATGGCGAGGGGTTTGTTCTTCCGGTCTTCGAGTGCTAGTTGTGGTTTTCTGCCATATTTGCTCCCCTTCGGCCCTTTGATGCCTCCGGTCGTCTTGAAGCGCACAATGCTCAAGGCCTCGGTCTGTTCCCTGATTGTTCCACGCTTGGCCTCGAATGCTTCCTCGATGTCTAGCGTAAGATCGAAGTAGCCAATATTTATATCCTGCATTCTCTCGTGTAGTGTATAGAAGACGTTGAGCTGCATGTAATAGAACGACTGGAAGAGAGGTCGGATGAATTCCGCTTCGAGCGCAAAGAGCTTGGGTAACTCATCTTTGAGGAGATCGTTGAAATAATTGAAGTCCTGGGTCGCTTGCTCCATATCATTTTCGGCCTTGAATAGAGCCTTTTCGTCCTTTAGAGTCTTTTCCTTCTTATCTTGCAGCTTTTTCAACGTGGCGCGATGCCTGTCATAATCTAACTGCTTATGCTGTCTTTTCACTGCGACTTTTTGAATTACCTTGATCACTTCCAGTAATTGCTGAGCAGGTTCAATCACGCGACTTTCAATCATTTCAAGCTCGGGCTGAAG
>QQTW01001924.1_pt1 | contig 14845 bp, 11 predicted proteins | sample 1904831 | NCBI WGS metagenome assembly QQTW01 (sample SAMN09435610, study PRJNA476489) | Subsurface metagenome, whole genome shotgun sequencing project. | reverse complement strand
AACCTCGGACGGTCGAGCGCCCACGGCTGCGGTTGCACCTGAATCATGTCGTCCGCCGGGCTGCCTGGCTGTGGCCGCTTCTTTCGACCGGGTCGGCTCTTGATGAGATTTTCCTTGATGCGGGCGACGCGGGCCTTGTGCGCGTCGATGCACATTCGTTGGGCGGCGTATTGTTGAAAGTGAATCTGGGGAGTGATGGCTGAGGCTAAGGCTTTGCCTTGCCAGTCTGGTCTCATGGCGTACTGTGTCCATTTGATTAGCTGAAATATATCCCGCTGTCTTGTTGACTATATGTTTTTCTTGGATAAGGAATACCTGGAATCGATCACTACCCCACTCACCGTTTGATCAGCGCACACGCAACCTCGAAGACTGCTCACCAATTGATGCAGCGTCCCTCGACTCATCTGGTCCAAGAGATCATCCTCGATGAAGTAATCAGGATCTGCCAGGTAGCTGGAGGCAAAGTCGTTGGCCTCGGCGATCGTGGGCGGCGTCTGTGGGGTCAACACACCCGCTTGCGCCATGGACTCAAGCACGTCGAAGCTCGTCCCCGTTCTCCCGATGCAGTTCTGAATACGTCGAAAGAACTCTCGGTGAAAGTGCTCGCTGTAACCCCGGTCGTACGGCCTGAGTTTCTTCCTCTTCAAACCCATGTAGACACTAGATGACTTAAAGTTGGAAGTAGATAGGTTAGCAGCGGCGTCCTGTTGAGCCACCCAACTGATGATGATGGTAGGTTGAGAGACGTGAGGAAAAGAGCACATACTAGCGTCTCATATCCCTTAGTAGAGCTTGTGATGGAATAGCAGATACATTGATGGGCGTGGGTGCTGATATGGAAGGCAACGTTGGGAGGAGTGTCGGCCACCGAGAGTGGCTTGCGGTACTCGAATTCTCCTTCGCCGGCCGAAACAGCGGCCATGATGACGGCCAGCACCACTGTGCCGCACAAAGCACCCTGCATCAGTTGCATGTCGGGTCAACAAACGGACCCAGCAGCACGGTTCAAGTTGCACCGGAGTGGTACCGACGTCGATCAAAACAGCAGGAGGCGGGGGGGCCAACAAGCGCACAGGATTCATCCCACATACTGAACGGACGCTTCATATACTGGTCTTGATATAGCAGAGGGCACGACTCGGCCAGGGATATCAATTTATTGATCTTTATACGAGAGTGAATAAGATTTCCACATTCGGTCTGGGTTTATTGAATCCGTCAGACGGACTCGTATCGGTGCAAACGTGTAGCGCGTCATTTCGTCATATATTGACATTGACGATTTCAGCAACGGGTGATCGGTATATGGCTGCAGCAGAATTAACCCGGGGAAGAGTAGATCAGGGTACGCTACTCCGAATATCATAGGGAGGAGTTCTCGTCTCATGGGGGGTGGTAGCGGCCAAAATGAAAAATACGCAGACGGCGAATCCGGCGGTGCTGATGGCCATAGAAAAGGTCCACACTGAGATGGGACCATCGTTTCAAGCTCTTGGAAGATGGATATCCTCGGATATGATATCCGCCGGAGAATATTCACTCACTGGATGAGTGTTGCCCGTGGCAAAAGATGACCGTCTCAGGTTCCGAGAGTCCGGCATTCACCTGATATTGCTCTGTTTGCGAATTCAGCGCTGCTTCAACGAAACGGATCCATGACAAACCGACTCATCCGCGCTCAACCAGATTGGCGAATAACAAGATCGGATGCATCGGATAGATGCTCCGTAGATATAACCACCCAATGATGGTCGAGACACAGCACCGCTCGGTGGGTATCCGTAGGAATGGACGGGAGCCAACGAACGAGCGGACTCTATTGCCACCTTGGGATCTTGGTACCGACGTCGAACGACCCGCGGGAGGACCCCAACGCTCGTCTCTTTATACTCCAGAGTTCCAACGGAAGGCCGAATCTGTAGATGGCCGGTCATATGACACCGGAATCATCTAGCCAACGGAAGAAAGGAAAGATCTTGCCATTCTCCAGCGGAATGACGCCTTCCTGAACGTGGCAAATTGGCAGTGGGTATAAGAGAGCGAGAGCAAGGGCAGCCAACCGAAGAAGTCGTTTCACGTCCAAGAGATTCAGCAGTCGACGGCGTGAACCATCAAGACACCCCGTAGCTGAATGATTGTTCTCCGGCTTCTCTTCGTCCTCCTTTCGATCGCGTCTCAATCGATCCCATCTCTATCGATTCCTCTTCACAACTCGACCACCTCGAGCCCGCAGCAATGTGAAATGAGGGCCGAAATCCAGTACCCGTTCCTCGATATCGAGCGCAAGGCGCCGTATGGCCGGAGGCAGTATGCCATGCTCGGAGAAGACATCCACGACCGGTACTGGTCCGAGAGCATCATCCAGTTCAGCGGCATCACCTGTTCCAGTCCACAATGCCAGCTCCAACTGGTAGCCACTCCGGATTGCCCGATCGAGAGCGTTCGTGACGCTCAGGTGGTCTTCTTCCTTCTGAACGGCAATCTGGGCGAGGTGGCCACGCAGACTCCCATGGGGCAAGACGATTGTTTCATCGGCGGCTTGATGATTCACCCCAACATGGCCCTCGACCAGACCATGTTGCTGGGCAGCGTCGACTGCTGGCCCACGCTGACCTTGCGGATGATGACCGACCTTCCAACGGAGGACGAAGAGGGCGGGGGCGTACTGGCTGGGGTTGTGGATGCTCTCCGGATGGTCCATGACTGCTGAGCGATCCGGATGTCCGTGATCGATGCGGGCAGATGGCGGGCGATGTCAGAGTATGCTGTCTTGGGGGCAGAGACCAATAGGATGAGAAGTGGGGTAATCTGTCCCCGAGTACGGGCGGTCACTGTCGGATGCAATGCACGTCGTCGCCTGCACAAGGGGAGTTCTTTGGGCTTTGATGCTGTATTGTTCCACGTATCCAGCAGAGGTAAGTCGGCCATCAAGACCCCGGGGCGGGGGGATATCGTCGCGTCCATTCCAATGCGGCCACGCCCGACCGCCCGAGTCCGTTGGCCTGCTGTAGTTCTACCGTCAAGGATGCAGCTCCGGGCCGCCTTCCTGGTCAACGGCAGGCGCCGCACGTCCATCGGCATCGATCCCAATTCGTAGCGTGGACCTGCACTCCTGTCACGGGGGGGAGGGGAGGTGCAGGACGTGTATCGTAGATGTCTTGCAGGCGCCTCATTTTGAACGGTGCCTCTACAGTCCGTCCAGTCCGGCGCAAGGGAACATCCGGGTGAGACCAGGATCCGGCCCTGTCGAATCTCACTGGAGCTCTCACATTCCTGAGGTGGGTTATCAACAGCGTCTGGAGATGCATTCGGACACCATTGCAGGTTACCAGAAGATGACACGAGATGCTAGATAAAGGATGATGCAGTCAGGCGGCATCATCATGTGTCCTTGGATCCATGGGTCGACCTCTGACCAACCACCTGGACAGGATGTTGAATCGAAAACCAGGAGAGCCCAGGTAAGCCAGGGATTTGTCCTCTTCCCACAGATCCCGAAGGCCGCCAAAGGTTGACGTCGGCTTACAGTACTCCAGTGCTCGAAGGTCCCGGATCAGTACCCTTACGCAGAGGTTAGGCGAGTGGAGACATGGCGCTACAGCCGCTTGGTAAACGCGTCCAGTCGCGTTAGACGCGCGTGTGACGCGTCTCGGAAACGCGTCGCGTCAAACCAAACCCAAACTCATCGTCAGAGCGTCCCAGCTGCTGTACCACTTGTACCTACTGTGCCATGTAAGCCCCATCCCAGCAGCTGCTCTGTACGCTTCTTTTTCCAGCTACTTATCGGCCAGGTCTCTCTGGTCAAGCACAGCCCCCACTTCGACAGTAAAGATACAGAAAGCTTCACTTGATGTTGTACGGGCGTTGTTCTTTTCACGAGCGGTCCAAGTTAACATATGTAGCTGACCCGTGCTTGTGCAGATTGCATACTGCACCCCTCGGGCACATGCTCGCCGGTGTTCGTATCAGGTGAACTCGATCTCGACTGCCGACCGCCGCCCAACGCTACAACGGGCTGATGTTGACGAGTTAAGCTACCACGATATTCATGACGGATCTATCCTACGATAATCGCCGCTGGATTCTACATTGTAACCTATCTATTCTTCTTCGTTCATTCATACGTCAATTGGAAGTTATCCCTTGGTGCCGAGGCTGGACGGCGTCTTCCTGAGTGGCATCGACATCGGTATTCCCCTCGTCACAACACATCACTTCACACATCACACGTCCGGCTTATCCATAACCATCTTGGGACAATATGTAACTTCTCGCCCCATTCACAACTGCACACACATCACCTCCATCCCTCGATCTGTTGATTCACGCTGCTTGCCAAACCTCCGATTCATTATTGTCCCATTCCATTCAAGCTCCGTTATTGGAGTGTGTACCAACTCACTGCTTGATTGAACTCATTTCTAATTCCCCAAGGAGACCTGCAGACGCCTCGGACACGCAGCAGCAGCCTGCATCCTGCAATTCGTTCCATTGCTGGACCATTGCGAACCTACAGAAACCTTTTTCAGTCTCAGCATCATCGTTAATCAACCTCGTCCCTCCCCCCCACCCGCTCCAGACTGGACCGGGCCCTGACCTGACGGGTTGCATCCTGCATTCCCTGCCGCCGCTCCCCCGGACGCCCTCCCGCGCGCTGTCCGATAACTTTGACAAGACGACCGCTTCGGATCGCAGCACAGCGCCGCGCAGCACCGCGCGGCACGCGTGTCGTCCCGTCCGGTGGCCGCGCCTAACTCAACTGACACGAGGAGGACAACCACTCGCACTCGCAGAGAAAGCATTTTTGGTCCGTCCTTTTGAGGAACCCAGGGCCCAGGCGCCGCGATCGGACGTCTGCGCTGACCATCGCTGTTAAAACCAAAAAATCCCCCGGCTCGGCGGTCTGCTGTTCTGTTGCTCGCTCGCTAGGTGCGGATCGACTCGCTAGGGGTGCTGGTGTGCCCACCATTATCCATTATCATCATCCACCCGCCGCATTTCGTTCCTTCATTCACTCAACCGAAATCCTCGCACCGACGTCTGCAGCCATCCGCCTTCCATTGCGCCTCGTCCCACATCGACCTCTTTGCGACCTACCTTCATCCAGTTTCGCATCGTTGCGCAAAGGAGAGACGTGACAGACGACGTGGAGCGACCGTTGCGGGGGTCGAGCGACTGGTAACCACCTGTCGTCGCCCTCACCGCAATCGCTATTTCTCACCGTTCACGAGCTCGCTGGTCAACTCATCTCGATACCTTCATCAATCCGACCAGGCCGATTCACTTGGGCGCCGTCGCTAGAACCATCGACTTCAACAACGCTGGGAGACACTCGCTCGTGGACGAGGCGCGTGATCGCGCTGAGCAACGCCGTGCGCTTGCGATCTGAAAGCTCCTCCCAGCCACCTCATTATTCGTCGCGCTGAGGACTGCGACTGCGCGCATCCGTCGTTTGCGCCGACCTGAATCAGTTCGACGGAGAGCAATCACACACGCGTCGCTCATCAGAGAAGGAAAATTTTGCTGGTTGCCTAGAACCAGAGCGAACGCGACGACCGTCGTCGGACTTGCTCTCCGCTCACGGACGCGGCGACGATCACGTCGGCGCAGTGCGACCGGGCTAGACGACCTCGCACATTCCTTGCAGCGTCTTCGGCGACTCCGAGTACGGTCAGCACACCTTTAATCTGCCTTCCCTTGCGCGAACGTCCGACCCGACCGACAGGCGCAACGTGTCGCAGATTGCACGTGGCGACGTCTTATCATCAGTTGCAATGAGTGACCGATCAGACGCGCGCAACCAACATCACATGATGAATCCTCGACGTCCGCAGGTATCTATCACCCTCCCGCGCAACTTCACTTTTCACTACACCGACGGTCAAGGCCCACGCACGCCCCAAGCAAATGAACAGCGCGAGCTGGGCCAGCCACCGTCCCCTCAGCCGGATCGCGTTCAACTCCGAGAGCCACTCGCCATTATGAATCGACGTCTGAGGCCAGCGTTGTCGGGAACGCGAACGCATGACGTACCTATTCCCTCCATCGAGCAGTCCGACCACAGTTCAGCGCAGTTCAATATGACAGACTCAGGTGTGGGCGCCGACCCGAACAAGCTGGCACCTCAACGCGCTCACCTTCGCTTCGTCACTCCCGTTCGGACACCTGGACCGACCAACACCTCAGCTGCAACGGAGCCATTTGCGAGACGAGGCGAGTGGTCGCGACAGGACGAGGCGGGCGAGTCAGACGGCAGCATGAGCCGACCGACGTCGGCCTGCTCCATTTTCTCCGACTCATCGGCCTCATCGTCAGACACGTCAGGATCGTATCCGTCAACCGGTGACAGTCCGGAGGATGAGTTTGGCTTTGCGACACCAACGATGCGGAATAAAGGCAAAGCGCGGATGCCGGTTCTCGTGGGTGACAGCAGCGCCCATCCGAGAGGTGCTCGCAGCAGCCATAAGCAAGACGTGCACTGGACTGAAGAGATGGACCGACATCTATGGGCGACGTACCTTCTCTACCTGCAAGATCCAACGGTGACTCCTTTTCGATGCGACCCCGGGCGAGCGCCGCCGTTGGGCGTGTGTCATCGGGTGGCACGCGAAGCTCGGAGGACCTGGCGAGGGTCGAGAGCGCCACTCGCGACGCTGGTCGAAACACCCAGCGTGGGATCATCTCAGGCGGTGGGCAGTCGCGCGCTCCGCAACGTTCATGACGAAGCGCACGCGGTACGGACGGTCAGCGCGCCGATCTTGCCCCGCGCAGGAGTCTCGTTCTTGCAGCCCCCGCTGGTGGAGCCTCCGCAGGAGACTCCACGCTTGCTCGTCCCGTGGCCGCGATCAGATTCGACGACGCGTCGCCGACTGCGAGAATTATGCCAGCAGCGATCGACCAACTCTTCGCGTCTGCAGCGAGTGCTGCAATCGCGCAGTCCGACGCCGGGGAAACATCATCATCGCAAACGACCGCGCCTGGCTTCCCCTCTCGGCGGTTATCTGGATCGACCTTCGTTCGCAACGCGGGACATGTCTCTGTCTCTCGCGACGAGCACCTCAAGCAGCATGCAACCGGACGGACCTCTCGCGCGGCTGGCTCATGACGACGGTGAGGCGATGCAGCAGGATGAAGACTGGTTCGGACAGCCTTTTGGTGGGTCTCTGGGGAGACGATCGAATCTCGACTCTGGTTTTGGAGGATCCGCATCGACATCTGCATTCGGCGCTGGTCCTGCGGGACAAGGCCCGATGCGACTTGGCTCGCCATTTGACGTTGGCCCTTCTCGAATCACCTCACACCGACCATCGACTTTCTCCGCACGACCGCACAGCAATACCCTCGGAGCCGGTCGGAATTCGCTCCGCTCGCCAGTGCGGTTCACCTCAACGACGCTCCCTCTGCCGGGTGTCATCAAGCGTCGCGCCCAGCGACAGACGGAGGAAGATGTCGGTGGGAATAATGGGGTGGAGATGCGTCGAAACATTCTTGGAGACCTGCTGGGCTCGCCGGTCTTCAGCCGCGGACAAAGTCAGGCGCGAAATCGAGGATTTAGTCTAGGGGATGCCTCGGCGGGTGAGCGTCTCGCCAATCTATTCCAGCCACCACCGGGTGAATCCTCATCGACGACGCACACTCAGCAACCATTCGGGCAGCACTCGTACGGCGAGATGAGCAATGATCGTTCGGACTCGTCGGGATCACCCAGCTCGCAGGTTACGACCCCCCGAGAACCCTCGTTGACGCAACGACCATTTCCGGAACGACTGGGCTCGCCTTTCCGAGGCGCGACGCCAGTTGGTTTTGGCCAAGGATATGGCCATGGTTATGGTCACGGCCATCAACGGACGGAATCTGTGCCCGTGGCAGGTTCCTCTTCGTCGGTGGGAGCAGCGCAGGAAGCAGGGATGGTATATATGTTCGACCACAGCCCGTCGTCGTTCATGACACCACGAATGGGTTGAAAGTAGCCAATGGGAGCATACATCAAGAGATGAATGAATGCCCGGTGTTGAGCGTATGGTTAATCGGTTGCATGCATTGCTGGAGTATCATCATCATCATCATTGAAGTGGCGTCACGCGTGAATGAGTTCCAGATGGGAGTCGACTTCAAGAAAGAAAACTAACTGGCTCGATATTCGTTCTTCCTTTCCTAATCTCTACTCCCCTCCTCTCCTTCGACTTCGATAACTTCAAGTTTTATCAATTACCTTCTCTTTATCAGTGTCGACTTCTTCATTCGTATCATGTCATCGTTCACTTTCCTTTCCAGACCATCCGATTATGAACATCCTTCCTTCTTTCCTACCAGACACTCCCTCACCCCAGCTCTCCGACAGATCAACCGCCCGTCGTCAAAAAGTTCTTTCTTTCTTTCTTTCTTTCTTTCTTTCTTTCGGGCTTCATCAAACCCTCCATTCTTCCTGTGTTCTCCTTTTCAGACACTGAACATAATTCAACGAAACGATTTGATGACTGGGAAGGAAGGGAATGGATGGATGGCTTTTCATATCTTTTCTCAAGGTTGAAGGACGGAACGACGACAACACTCTTTTGCTTTACTTTGCTTTGCTTTTGGTTCTTTCGTGCTTGCTCGATTGGCTTCATTCCACTGGCTTGCTCACTTGCTCATCGTTTCTTTCGTACTTGGTTGATTCATTTCACTTGGTTGCTCACTTGCTCTTCGTTTGCTCTATTGGCTCACTTGCTCTTTTGATTTCCTGTTGGCAGTTGTTTTGATTGGCAGTAGTAGTGCATATAAAACTATATCATCTAAAATTGCTTGGTTGCCTGCCTCACTTCCTTTGTTGAACGGTCTCTCTCTCCTCGGCATTACCGTACTCCTACCTACTCACACGGGTGAAAGAGAAAAAGGGACAGTTCAGCAGTAAGTAGGTGCTTCGGACTTGTTCAGCGTATTCATCGTCAACCTTACTAAAGAGACATTATCGTCATCACCCTTATGAAGATGAAGGTGGCCTAAACATCGTTACACTGATGATGGTGCTGTAGTTTCCATTTTATCGGACTGATGACGGAGATTATCCCAACTTTCATGATGCTGATGATGATGATATGTGATACTTGTGATCATCTTCAACGTGTCCGTTCATGGGAGCGTAGGAGGGCATCCTAGATAAGATCATCCATAGGGTAATTCATTCACATGTCCCTTCCCCTCCCTATATGCCTGACATTCTGGGGAACGTGAGATATCTGAAGAAATATGAAGAAATATCATGAATAACTATTCTACTTTGATCGATTACCACCATTGCTTCCTCCAACCCGAGCTTCCACCCTCTTCAATAACTCCTTCAATCCTACTCCACTACCACCACCACCACTACCGCTCCCATGCTCTATCAACCACCGTTCCAACATCTCACGTACCCTCCTCATTGCTTTAGTCCGGGGTGACTTCATGTCCTCTTCTCCATCTCCGTGTCCATCTCCGAGTCCGTTGTCAGCTGCTACCGCGTCTGATGAAAGAGAAGGTGGAGACGAAGAAGGGTACGTCTCAGGATTAAGCAACAATTCAAAAACCTCCGTCCAGAGACCGACCTGCCAATATCTCTTGAATTTATCAGCCAGTTTATACCTCCTTGTTTCTTCTTCTTTCCCGTCCCTCCCGTCCCTCCCATCTCTCCCATGCCTCCCGTCCGCGCCGTTCGCCGTCCCATCACCACCACTCCTCCCCACAGACGTCGATGAATGAGAAGCCGCGGTAACGACAGGAACGACCTCAATATACCTCCCCCACAACAAACTATGCACCACCCCCGCCAGTCCAAAATAATCCAATTGATAAGTCCATCCCCTCCCCTCTTTTATCTGTGGACAATCTTCTGCGTTTGGGATCCAATCCGCTTTGAATTGCACATCGTCTCGAAAGGCATGCATATCGATCCCACGACCGAAATCAATTAAACTGATCCCTTTGTTTGACCAGCCGCGGGATCCAGAGGGGGAGTAGATATGACTCCACCCTCCCTTGTCTTCTATTCCTCCTCTTTCATCCTCGCCGTGCACCTCGTTCTCGGAATGTACTGGATCGTCGAGTCTCAAGAGACAATTATCCGCTTTGATATCCCCGTGGATAACACCCTTTTCATGCAAAGCTTCTACAGTCCGCATGAGTTCCACAGTAAAAAAAATGATCAGAGTCTCGTTGAGCATCCCAGTGGATGATCCAGGAGCGATAATACTCATCGATGACCACGAGGATGACGAAGAGGAGGACGCGGCAGAAGAATCGGATTTCGCGAGGTTGATTAGATCCAATAACGTGCCTTGACTTCGATAGTCTTCGAGAAGAAAACATTCAGAGTCGAAGAGGTGGAATTCATGCGCTTGGATGATCGATGCAGGAATGCATGGTGGATAAGAAGAGTAGTGATGATGAGAGAGACGTTCATGAGCGGTACGCATGATGTAGAATTCCCATGCCGAGGGGGGTTCTTCCATCTTTAGTGCCTCGAGCGAGGATCTTTTGCCATGTTGATAGCGAGTGGTCGTCGATTGAGTATCCTCTTCATCTTCATCACCATCATCGGATTGAGAAATGAGACCGCTCTCGACGAGATACACCGGTGCGAAAGCTCCCTTGCCGAGTTCTTTCTTGATGACATATTCCCGATTACTCCCCTCGAAACGCAAACTAGGGGGTCGTGCGAAGCTTGAAGAGCGGTGTTTATCTTGTTTGGATTGCGAGACTTTGAGGGTCTTGATGTATTTCCTGATCTCGGTGGTTTTGTTGGTATGAAGGCTATTATTACTGGTGTCTCGGTGGTCAAAGAAGCCTTGGAAACTGGAGAGACTCGGTTGGGATTTTTCGAGGATGGTTTGTCGGATGTGTTCGTCCGTTGGGATGCATACTCTCTCATTGATGATTGGGAGAGGGGAAGTGTGATGTACTAGCTTGGGAGTTGTGGGACGTTCGCTGGGGATAGATAGCTCGAGGAGAGCGTCGTCGTCTTCGGGTGATTCTTCTTCTTCTTCGACTTTGGACAGCTCCAGAAGATCCTCCTCTTCGGGTGCTGGTTCTTCAGATTTGGACAGTTCCAGGAGATCATCCCCCTCAGGTGATTGCTGTTCTTCAGACTTGGACAATTCCAGGAGAGCATCGTCCTCAACTTGTTGTGCTTCAAAGCTGGACAGTTCAAGGAGAGCATCGTCTTCTTGTCGTTGATGTTCTTCTCCCTCCAAGTCGACCAGAATCGACTCTTGCTTAGTGGCCACCACCCGCTTATGCCTCGCCACCGCCTCATTGATCAGCTCTTGAAACGGACTGCTCATGAGCTCATCACAGTCCGGCACATCTACTTCCTTCTCAGCGCTTCCCGCATCTTGTCCCCTTGACGGGGTTTCTGCGGGCAAGTCCTCCCGTTGATAGTTCGCCATCGACGGATCCAAGGAAGACTCCGTTCGTTCCACGATGGGCGTCATGAACGGTAATCGAGTCTGGCCTGCCTGGGCGACATCCCGGTACGAAGCTCTCGCTAAGTGTTCGTAGTCTTCCGGGGGCACAGGGATGAATGTCGACTGGCTCAACGATGGTAGTGAGTCGTCAGGGGATGTCGGCGTGATCAGCGCCGTGTCTCCTTTCAGTTCCACCTTCTCGATCCCCTGAGTTACGATTTCCAGCTTGGTGTCTTCCCTTTCTTCTGCTACCACCACCTCACCAACATCACTCGCTTGAAGCAGATCCAGATCCAGATCGGGAATGTGTTTCCTCGCTGTAAACTCAGACCATTCGCTGCCCGTAGCGTCTTCTGCTTCTTCTTGTTCTTCTCCATTCATCCCTTCGTTTTCACTGGCCACGCTCACCCGGCCTGTAGCTGTCGTCGTCTCACCACCGCTGGCATAAGCATCTTCTTCTTCTTCTTCGTCCGACCCTTCGCCCTCAGCTGCTTCTTCGGTCAGCCCTCCTGATAGATGTAACGGCTGGTTGAAGAGATCGTAGATTTCGTTCGTGGCCGCACGGGTGTGGAACGTCATAGTGGGTTCGGCGAGAGCGAGGCTCTTGCGTCGCATCTTTGACTTCGTGGGAGAATCCAGATTCGTTTTAACTGGAGAATACAATAAGTTCGTGCATTGCGTGATTGTAAAGAAAGTGTCCTACTGGTCTGCGTCTCGCCTTTCATCTCCATGATTCCCATCTTTCTTGATCGACCAGCTCGAGGCTCACGACTATTTTCTGCCGATATCGACTGCGAGGATTCTGCTTCTGGGATGAGTTGGTTCTCCTCCTCGATGATAGCAGTTTGCTGCGTCGTTCTGGTTTCCCTTGGTGGTGATGGGAGTGGTTGGACTTCCATCTGCACCTCTTCCTGGGGCCAATCTCTGTCCAGCCAGCCCCGCCGAGCAGCTCTTACCTCCTCGATACTCGTCTCCTCCGTGGGGTCATTCGGATTGGGGTACAGCATATCCAGATCGACAAACACTCGCTCAGGCTTCCCTGCTGCTCTCTTCGTCACCTGCGAATTGCTCGGAGCATTAGGACGGGAAATGGCTTCTGCATTGGTATTCGAGACTATATTCTGAATTTTACAAACAACAGACCAGCAACAAACCATTAGTCCTGTAATCGTAAATACAAGAAAACGTTAAGAGTGGCGCGGGTCTAGCTCACCTCATCTTTGAAGATCATCATCTTGCCTGGCCCGCCCGTCTTCTTGCCCCCGGCTTTCAATGTCTCACCCACCCACGGTCGCGGCTCCATCACATTCTCCTTCTTCCGCTGCGCGATCGACCCGATATTCTCCCATCCCTTGCTCGACTCGGCGTCCACCAGACTTGACGCCGGCGGAGGCGCATCGCCATCAGCGAAGATCTCTAGCTTCTGCCCGGCAGGTGCTCGACGGGAGGTCGAGGCAACCACGGGCGCCGCCTGAGGATCCGTCCGTCTCGGCGAGCTCGACGCAAAAGGATCCACCTTGGCAGCCAGCGCAGGCCGAACGGACGGCAACGCCGGCGACGAAGGCCCTTGATCCGTCTGCGCTCGACGCGCCGATCGGTCTTGAAACTCGCGCAGCTTCCGAGCCAGTCGTTCCATCGGTCGCGCTTCTCGATCGATCCCGAGCCGATACACCTCTTCGGCTTGACTCCATCGTCCTTGCGTCTCGAGCCATGCCGCAAACTCCTCGTAGAACAACGCCAGACCGTCACCAATATGATGTCGCGCGAGAAAAGCAAACGTCTCTCGGGGGCTGTCCGAGAAGAGACGGATGTAGTGCAGCCATAATTTCAAATACCGAGGATCGTTCTTGTAATGGGTCGACGACAGAAATGATTTGGTGGCCCGCTCCAGCAATGGCAGGAGGCGCGATTGCGGAGTGGCCTGCACCGACGGATAAGCCGCCAACGTCCATTTGACGTATCGATCGTAGATGTCCAACGGATCGTCGGCTTCAGCGATCGACCACAGTTCGGCCTCGAACTCCTGTCGGGCCAGCTCGTTGATATTGGTCGTGTCGGATGGGGTGACGACTGATTTGAGATCTGGAGAGAAGGGTGCCAAAGTCGACACCAGTGCTTTGGCCGATCGTCCTCCCGGAAGTGATTGAATATTCTCCTTGTGCGTCTCAATAACATCGAAATTGATCAGATCCTCGGAGGGGGCCATGGTTGCGGCAGCAATCACGAGCAAATAATCAAAATCCCAGTGGGAAATATTAGGTGCGAGTGGTCAAGAGAGCAATGAATGGCACCATGGATGCTGCGGTATTGTTCAAGTAGAAGCGTCGAAGATGGAATTGCCGTCTGGTGTCATGGAGGTCCGATTCATGAGATGGGGAGATCCGCGGTGGTTGTTGTGTAAACAAACCCCATCAGCCAATGACACACGTTGCGCTAGACCCGAAGCAGATAAAGCTGCTTACCTAATATCTTCCAACCTTCAAGTTGCGATGGCCAAGTACGCGGTCTGCAAAATAAACGAGTAATCGAGCAGTAACCGGCGCAACATAACACAATCATGCGTAAGCATCACACGACCCCCCAGAAAGCGAAAATCCATGGGGCAATAGAATATCTAGAGGCTAAAGGTGCTAGCTACTCGAAACGAGATGTTTATGAGCTTTTTGGTGTTTCAGGAGGGTCAGTTCATCGAGTGCTTCGTTCCAACACAACTCGGCGTCTTCACAATGCGCCAAACAAGCCAGAACCCCGAGGCCGGAAGTGTATTATCACACAAGCCCAAAAAGATGAAATGGAGCAAATCATTGAAAGAGAAGAAATTCAAGGACGTGCTCTGACTTGGCAGCAGTTGGGATTTGAAGTCAATGTTAAAGCTTCTGGAGATACGGTCAAAAGAATGATGAGGACTCTGGACTATCGCAAGTGTATTGCGTGCAAGAAAGGTTGGATGAAGCCTAAGGTGGCAGCACGACATCTGGAGTATGCTAGGCATATGTTAGAAAAGTATCCAGAACCGGAAGACTGATACCATTCACGCTTTAGTGACGAGGTTCATTTTAGATAGAGACCTCAAGGTTTGTGTATCTTTTGTTTATCTTTTTTGGCATTAAGCTAATCAATCTAACAGGCAAGCTACGCATCATTCAAAAACCCGATGAACGGTACTGTCAAAGTTGTATTCAACACAGTGACAATCCCAATGAAAAAGACCAGAAGCGGTTTCATTGTTAGGCCGCTGTAGGGTGGAACTTCAAATCTGACATCTACTTCTACGACGTACCCGGCAACAGCAATGGCAAGATGTCACAGAAAGTATACAAAGAGCAGATCTTAGAGCCGGTGGTATTTGAAATTATGGCTGCACTACATCCGTCTCTTCTCGGACAGCCCCCGAGAGACGTTTGCTTTTCTCGCGCGAC
>QQTW01001923.1_pt1 | contig 14851 bp, 12 predicted proteins | sample 1904831 | NCBI WGS metagenome assembly QQTW01 (sample SAMN09435610, study PRJNA476489) | Subsurface metagenome, whole genome shotgun sequencing project. | reverse complement strand
GAGGATTTCTTGCCAGTTTTTGGGAAAGGGTGCTAAACCCCAACGGGCTAATTGCGTCATCATCCATAGCCTTTCTGCCCGGTCTGGGTAGTTGGTTTTGTTGACGTAGAATTGGTTAAAGGTATACATTTGCACGGGTTCAGACCCATCTCCGCGATCGTAGGGGTCAAGAAAGCCGGGACGAGTATATTCAGGGGCTGACCCAACGTATTCTGGGCGGCAGAGAAGTTCGATAATTTCTTCTCGATTGCGCCTGTCGTCGCAGTATTCGCAGGCTTCAAGCAGGGCTTTGACTAAGGCTAAATGAGTTTGAGGATATTTATTTGCCCATTCTTCGGTTACACCTAAGACTTTTTCTGGATGTCCCGCCCAAATCTCTAAATCGGTAGCAATTACAAAGCCGAGGTCTTCGTAGACGGCGCGGGAGTTCCAAGGCTCACCACAGCAATAGCCGTCAATATTGCCAGCTTTGAGGTTTGATACCATCTGTGGTGGCGGAAGGACTGTTAAGTTGACATCTTTATCAGGGTCAATGCCGCCCGAAGCTAACCAGTAGCGCAGGAGCAAATTGTGCATCGATGCAGGATGCACCATACCTAAAGTATGGATTTTATCAGGAGTTTGAGCGATCGCGTCTTTGAAGTCGGCGAGAGTTCTTACCCCTTGGTCGTATAGTTTTTTGCTAAAAGTAATCGCGTTACCATTGCGCGACAAGTTCATGGCGCTAACTACGGGAATTGGTGGTTTATCCCCTGCACCCAATGTCAAAGCTAAGGGCATTGCCGCCACCATTTGGGCGGCATCGAGTCTCCCTGTACCGACTCCTTTAGCAATTTCTTTCCAACTCGGTTCGCGGCTGAGGACTACTTCTGTTAAGCCGTACTTTTCAAAAAAGCCTTTTTCTTTAGCTACGACTATGGGCGCACAGTCTGTAAGCGGAATAAAGCCAAGCTCTATATTTACTTTTTCTAAGCCATTGCCTGCCCGTACGGGCGCAAGGTTTTGCACCCCTTGCTGCCTTGCCTTACGCTGTTTAGCGCGTTTTTGCTGATTGAGGAAGTAAATTATTTCGTTGCGCAAGCCGTAGTAACTAGGATGATTGACTACTTCCATCTTTTGGCGGGGGCGGGGAATGGCAACATCGAGAATCTGCCCAATTTGCGCTTCTGGACCGTTAGTCATCATCACAATGCGATCGCTTAGTAGCAATGCTTCATCGACATCGTGAGTTACCATTACGCAAGTTAGGTTGCTTTCGTTGCAGATTTTCATCAATTGTTCTTGCAAACCACCCCGCGTTAAAGCATCTAGCGCTCCAAATGGCTCGTCTAGTAGTAGTAGTTTGGGACGAATTGCCAAAGCTCGTGCGATCGCAACTCGTTGTTTCATCCCTCCAGATAGCTGTCCTGGGCGCTTATTGGCGGCGGCGCGCAATCCAACTAAATCAATGTGCTGCTCGACAATTGATTTGCGTTCGCCTTTGGGTTTATTTTGATAAACTTCATCTACTGCCAAGGTGATATTTTCTGAAACGCTCAACCAGGGCAACAGCGAGTAGTTTTGAAACACTACCATGCGATCAGGTCCGGGTTCTTTCACCTCGCGCCCTTCTAGAATCACGCCACCGGAAGTAGCTCTATCTAATCCAGCAATAATATTTAGCAAGGTTGATTTGCCACAGCCAGAGTGTCCGATCAAGGAAACAAATTCTCCTTGGGGGATCTTGAGGTCGATATTTTTCAGCGCGGTGTAGGTGTTGCCGTTGGGCAAGGGAAATATGCGATCGATGTGGTCTACTTCAACAAATACAGACATGACTTATTTAAGGCTGGAGGGTAAAGGCTACGAGCAGAATGAGCGAAGAATTTGTGTTTTACGCTTTATTCTGCGTAACGTACTTCATTTTTGGTACTCATTTCTGTTCTTCTGGAACTACTTTGCTGGCAATAAATGCTACTAAGCGATCTAGCAGTAGACCAACAATCCCGACATAAATTAGTGCCAAGATAATTTGGCTAAGTAGAGAACTATTGTAAGCATCCCAGATAAAGAAGCCAATGCCGACTCCACCAACTAGCATCTCTGCGGCAACAATTGCTAACCAAGATAAACCGATGCCAATTCTCAAGCCAGTAAATATATAAGGAACTGTAGCTGGAAAGAGAATTTTGAAGAAATACTTAGAACCAGACAATTTCAATACTCTAGCGACATTTCGGTAGTCTTGGGGTAATTGCTGAACGCCTACCGTTGTATTGATAATGATTGGCCAAATCGAGGTGATGAAAATAACGAAAATTGCTGAAGGATTAGATTGCTGAAAAGCAGCCAAAGAAATCGGCAACCAAGCCAAAGGTGGAACAGTCCGCAGCACCTGAAACAACGGGTCTACAGCGTTATAAACCCAGACATTCGCACCGATCAAAATCCCCAAAGTAATCCCAACAATGGCTGACAAAGAGAAGCCTACAGCTACCCGTTTTAAGCTCTCCAATAGCTGCCAACCGAGTCCTTTATCTGTGCCGCCGTTATCAAAGAAGGGATTAATAATAAAAGGGTCCCAAGTCTCTTGAACCATTGTGATTGGCGATGGTAATCTGGGGCTATCACCTAAAGTTAGCAACTGCCAGATAGCGACAAATATAGCGATCGCAATTATTGGCGGAAGAATTTTTTTGCTTAAGATCGAAATAACTTCTTTTTGGGCAGTTTTTTTCTTACTTTTGGTGCGAATTGGCAGGGTTGCAGTCATCCTCTAACTTCTCCTAGGTGGGGTAATTCTTAGCAATAGATAAAAGTGCTGTATTTTTTAACTACAGCACCAAGCAAAGACCTAAGCTTTCTTAATCTTGAGAGATTTTAAGTAAGCGGCGGGGTTTGCGGGATCGAAGGTGACACCATCAAAAAACTTTTCTACCCCACGAGATGTACTTGTGGGAATTTCGGCGGCGGGAACTCCGAGTTCCTTAGCTGCGGCTTTCCACAAGTCTTCACGGTTTACTTGATCGATAATTTTTTTTGTGTCTGTATCGGCGGGAATATAACCCCAACGGATATTCTCGGTCAAAAACCACAAGTCATGACTCTTGTAAGGGTAAGAAGCGTTATCTGCCCAAAACTTCATTTTGTATGGGTAGTCTTGGATTGTGCGACCGTCGCCGTAGTCAATATTGCCTTTGGAACGCTCGATAATATCTTTGGTTGGGACTTTAAACCACTTTTGTTTGGAGATGATGTCGATCATTTCCTCTTTGTTTTCAGATTTTTCGCACCACTGTTGCGCTTCTTGTACTGCCATCAGCATTGCTTTAGCAGCATTGGGGTTTTTGTCTACCCAGTCAGCACGCATTGCAAAAGCTTTTTCTGGGTGATCGTTCCATAGTTCACCAGTAACTAAAGCGGAGTATCCTTGCTTTTGATTCACAAGCTGGGCGTTCCAAGGTTCGCCCACGCAGAAGGTTTCCATGTTACCTACTTTCATGTTGGCAACCATTTGGGGGGGTGGTACGGGAACTACAGAAATGTCGGAGTCAGGATTTACTCCTCCGGCTGCTAACCAGTAGCGCATCCATAGGTCATGAGTTCCACCGGGGAAAGTAATCGCGGCTTTGAGTTCTTTACCAGAAGATTTAGATTTGCTAAAAGCATCTTTTAGCGGTGCGCTATCTAAACCCACTTTCATTTCTTTATAAGTATTAGCAACGGAAATTGCTTGCCCGTTGGTATTTAGCCGCGCCAAGATGTACATGGGGACAGGCTTGCCTTGGGTAATCGTCCCCAATGCCATCATGTAAGGGATGGGCGATAGTATATGCGCTCCATCAATACCGCCGCCACCGGAACCGAGGACTAAGTTATCGCGGGTTACGGGCCAAGATGCTTGTTTTTCTACCTTGACATCGGTCATGCCGTACTTGGCATAAATACCTTTTTCAAGCGCCACAATTAGGGGAGCGGAATCTGTGAGGGCAATAAATCCTAACTTTGCGCTAGTTGTTTCTACTTTTGGGGCATTAGCGGCGGTACTAACATTGGCAACGGGGCTTGCACTCCCACCACTATTAGCTGTATCCGTTGGACCAGACGAGCAGCCATGAGCTAATAGAGAACCTGCTGTAGCCGCGCCTGATGTAATAATGAATTGTCTTCTGGAAATGTTTGTCATGTGGTATTAATTTAAGTTCTGGAAGTTGTTTAAGGGGCGTTGGTACAGTAGTTACTCCTGACTTCAGGTTGAAACTAAAGCTTTTTCTGTGGGTTTTGCTTGAAAATGCTCGATCAGCAAGTCGCGCAACACGGGTTGCAAATCTTCGCAGGGGATGCCTTTAGTTACGCAGGTTCCTAGATGAGCATCTTTGCCAACCGTCCCACCCATATAAATGTCAACGCCTTCTACAGGTTTGCCATTTTTGCGGGCTTTGGTTCCCATCAAGCCGATGTCTGCAACTTGGGGTTGTCCGCAGGAATTGGGGCAACCAGTCCAGTGAATGCGGACGGGGCGGGTTAGCTCTATTTCTTGGGCGATTGATGCGATCGCATTTAGGGCGCGATTTTTGGTTTCAATTAAAGCAAAGTTGCAAAATTGCGCTCCTGTACAAGAAACTAATCCCCGCATCAGTGGTTCGGGATTGATAGAAAATTTAGCTAACACAGGTTCTTTGCAAAGTGCTTCTAGGCGCGAGTTGGGGACATTGGGAATAATCACGTTTTGCTCGACGCTAAACCGAATTTCACTATTACCATACACTTCTCCAATTCGTGCTAATTCAAACAAATCTCCAGCATTTAGCCGCCCGACGGGAATATGCAAGCCTACATAGCTCAATTGGGGCTGCTTTTGGCTATAAACGCCGATATGATCGCGCTTTTCCCAATCTATTTCATCTTTTTCGGCAGCACTAAGTAAAGCTTTACCTAATTGCTTTTCTACTTCTCTGCGAAATTTATCGACACCCCACTCATCAATTAGCCACATTAATCGGGATTTTTGCCGATTCGCCCGCAAGCCGTTGTCGCGGTAAACTTCTAAAACTGCTCTGCATACAGCAACTACATCAGAGGGTGCTACCCAAGCATCAAGAGGAATCGCCGCATCGCAGCGCTTAGCCGAGAAAAAGCCCCCAACTAAAACGTTGAAGCCAAATTGCTCGTTTTTATAAGCAGGAATAAATGCTAGATCGTTGATTTCGGCGTGAATTGAGTTGTCTCGTCCGCCAGAAATAGCGATGTTAAACTTTCTGGGCAAGTTGGTAAATTCTGAATTACCTTCGCCTTTACTCGTAATCATGTCCTGAATTTGAATTGCCAGTTCCCGCGTATCAAATAGTTCGTCTGCATCCAACCCGGCGATTGGATCTCCGGTGATATTGCGAACATTGTCCATCCCTGACTGGATGCTAGTTAAGCCTACACGCTGAAATTTATTAAAAATATCTGGCAAGTCTTCAATGCGCACGCCACGCAATTGAATATTTTGTCTAGTAGTTATGTCCGCGCAACCATCATCGCCGTAACGTTCGATTACTTCGCCCAATACTCGCAACTGATGGCTATTGACAATCCCATTAGGTAAGCGCAGGCGCATCATGAATTTACCAGGAGTGACGGGACGAAAGAACACGCCTAGCCATTTGAGCCGATGTTCCCTGTCTGTGTCGTCCATAGCTTCCCAGCCAATAGATGCAAATTGTGCTAATTCAGCTTTTACTGCTAACCCATCTTTTTCGCTTTTGAATTTTTCAAATTTATTTAGGCTTGTTTTGGCGATCGCTGCTTCTGTCATGAACTAGACCTTATATTTTCGTTTACCTAGCTTTGGCTGAAGTCGCATACATTAAAAAATTTTGCTATTTGCTGCTAGGTTATTAGACTTCAATCACTCAGTTCGTATCAGTGGCTACACCATTTAGGCGAACTAGAGACGAACTAGATTTGGGCAGAGTATGTTAAACAATCTTTAAAATGCTTGCTAGTATTCAAGTTAGGATTAATCAACAATCAAGTTCGTATCTTTAGTTACAAAATATTGCGTTATATGACTAAAACGCATAAAAAATATGTATTTATTTCATATAAAATCTATCAAGAGTAAGATGACTAGCCACAACTGGCACTAAAAATCTGCAATTAAGTAAATAGTTGAAAAGTTTTTTATATTAAATTTATTGGGATTAGGATGAACCGTCGAGCTTTTTTAAACTGGGTGGGCGTAGGTTGGTTGGCGAGTTCTCTGCCTATTGCGATCGCTGCTTGTTCTTCTAATACAACTCAAGCGGATACTAATAATAAAGGCGAGTTCAACTCTGTAGGCACGGTAGCGCAGTTGAGCAAAAATAATCAGTTGCTCAACAAAAATTCTCTGGTGGGTGCAGTCCTAGTAGTTCGTACCAATCAAGCAAGTAGTCTTAGCGCCGTGAATCCTACCTGCACTCATGCAGGCTGTACGGTAACGTGGGCAGCTAAATCGCAAAAATTTGTTTGTCCTTGCCATGCGTCCGAATTTGGCACAGATGGCAAAGTATTGAAAGGTCCTGCCTCTGAACCATTGAAAACCTACAAAGCCAAGATTGAAGGCAATTCTGTTTTAGTTAGCTCGTAAAAGCACTCATTGGTTCTTTAATAAACCGAATATAAAAATGCTTGAAAGTCGATTTGACAACGCGAGGCATACCAAAATCAATAGGCATTAAAGTATCTGGTAGCCGCCAATCATGAACTTGCAGTTCGTCTGGTTGCAAGAGCGGAAAAGCAATACTATCTAAGTCCCCGCAAAGCTCTAATCGTTGACTGGCAGCGATTGTAGGTACGCTAGAGGGGTCAACATTTAAAATATGAGCGATCGCGCGATCAAGAGCAAATACATTACTTGCTGCCCCCAAAATCCCCAACTGCCGGGGTTCTCCCCCACTAGGACCATTACCTTCATGGGCAATAATGCCATCAACAATCGTTAGCGCCGGATTAATCGCCCGTGCCGTTTCTACTAGCATTTGCCCAAACCTAGTACTATCTTTTCCTGCTTCCATATGCCACCAAGCTTTCATTTTGCCAGGAACGCAACCAAATAGATTTTTTACGCCCATTGTTAAAGTTAGCTGCGTATGCGACTTAATTTTAGGTAAGTTGATAACTACATCTGCCTCCATTGCTTCAGTAGAAAGCAACAGATGGTTAAATTCTTCTCCAGTAGTTTGGTAACGTTGACCGTGAAAATCAATAATTGGTAAGTTTAGTTTCTCTATCCAGGGTAAATAGCCATTCGCCGCCGCCACTCCTTTGGCACTCCCAAAAGCTGGACTATCACCAAGAAAAGGTTTGCCCCCTGCCGCTATCACCATTTGAGCGACGATATAGACTAATTCTGGACGAGTAGTACATTCTTTGCCGGGACGCGCCCCCGTTAAAAGATTAGGTTTAAGCAAAACGCGATCGCCCATTTTGACTATGGCTGCCATTCCGCCCATTGGTTCTAGCAGTTTGAAAATATTATTTTGCAGAGATTCTAGTTCGTAGGCATCGGCGCGAATTAAACTAACACTGGGTGCGGTCATAAAAATTTTCAATTTAATTGAATCAATTTAGGAATGTAAAAGGAGTTCAAACTCAATTATGAGTTAATTTAATGAGCCAGTAGGGCGCAAGCACGGGTTCCAATTATTTTACCTGCTTGGCAGAGCCTCAACCCCAACTAGCACCGCTAAAATCGCCTGAATTAATTGCGTAAATTCTACAGGCTTAGTCAAATGGTGCTGGAATCCAGCATGAAGGGACTTTTTGATATCTTCTTCTTTGGCACAAGCTGTAAGCGCGATCGCTGGGATTTGTCCGACTTGCTTTATTTCTCTAATCCTACTTAGGATCAAGGATTAAATAAGGTGTAATTCTCCACTGCTCTCTGTAAGCTAGAGAGGCAGACTAAACATGAGGTGGAGTGATGCAAACGTACCCTACTTCAATAGAAACCCAGATGCAACGATATTATCAGTCGTTGTCCGAGAAAGATCGTCGTCGCTATGCGGCGATTGAAGCCGTGAAATTAGGATACGGCGGACAGGCTTATATTCGGCAATTATTCGGGTGTCATCACGAAACCTTACAGTTGGGATTGCAGGAGCTTCAGGGTCAAGCCAGTCTTGAGGATGAACGCATTCGCCAACCTGGCGGTGGGCGTAAATCGGCATTTGAGACGATTGCTGGATTAGACGAGGCTTTTTTGCGAGTGTTAGAGCGGTATACAGCGGGTTCACCAATGGATGAAACGGTGAAGTGGACAAATCTCAAGCGGCACGAGATTGCAGCGTTGCTCAAAGAAGAGGGCATTGACGTGAGCGTGACAGTGGTAGACCAGTTGTTAGAGAAACACAACTTTCGCAAACGCAAAGCAGTGAAGACTTTAGCAACTGGAACGAGCGAACATCGTAACGAGCAATTTGAAACGATTGAGCGACTCAAGCAAACCTATCAAGCCGCAGGCAATCCGGTGATGAGTATGGATACAAAAAAAGAGAATTGATCGGTCAGTTGTATCGAGATGGAGAACTCTACACTCAAGAGCCGATTGAGGTGTTTGACCATGATTGGGCAACGCTTGCCACTGGAATTGCCATTCCCCATGGGCTGTACGACATGACCGATAACGTGGGCTACATCCAGATTGGCACGAGCCATGATACCAGTGAGTTTGCCTGTGACTCCATTCACTACTGGTGGAACACCTATGGCAAAACTCGCTATCCTCTAGCAAACTCAATCTTGCTGTTATGTGATGGCGGCGGCAGCAATAGCTCACGCTATTACATCTTCAAGCAGGACTTACAGGCTTTGGTCACCGACTTAGGCATCGAGATTCGCATCGCTCACTATCCCCCTTATACCTCCAAGTACAATCCCGTTGAACATCGATTGTTTCCCCATGTCTCTCGTGTATGCCAAGGGGTGATCTTTGATAGTGTCCAGGCTGTTCAAAACCTGATAGCAACGGCAACCACTCGGACAGGACTGAGTGTATCGACAACAATACTCGACAAGACTTATCAAACAGGGCGAAAAGTGGCTGAAGGCTTCAAATCAAACATGAAAATTGTCTTTGATGAGTTCTTGCCTCAATGGAATTATACAGCAAAGCCAGAATTACAGGTTATTTAATCCACGATCCTTAGCAGCGTGTAATTGTCGGTTTGAGGCACAGCAATATCGCTAATCAAAATATCTGGTTTAAACTGCTCAATAACTTTTATAGCATCGGCGGCGCAACTAACCGCCTCAATAATAGCGCCTGATCCTGCTAAGGCAAGTCCTACAAATTCTAAGCTATCAACTTCATCATCTACTAACAAAATGCGGACATTGGTAAGAGGCAGTTGTGGCAATACTTCTGGAGTAATTGCTGATTCAGAATCGTTACTTATTGATTCAAGGACTGGCAGCATGACAGTGAACGTCGCGCCTTGCCCAACACCAAGACTACTAGCGCTGACTGTCCCATTATGCAGCCGAGTTAAGTGCGAAACAATCGCCAGCCCCAAACCTAGCCCATCCGTCGAGCGCGTTGTCGAACTATCAGCACGGCGGAAGCGATCAAATATATGGGGCAAAAATTCTTGACTAATTCCTTTCCCCGTATCTGTTACTTCAATTTGAGCTTGAGAACCATTTTTCTGTAAAGAAATTTCAATACTGCCACCTTTGGGAGTGAACTTGATGGCGTTTGTTAGTAAGTTAATAATAATTTGTTGCAGACGGCTGTTGTCGCCCAAAACTCGACAATCGGTATTGAGTGTCGAGCATAGTTGGATTTGCTTTGCTTCTGCTGCCAAGCTCATACTGGTAACAGTATCTTCAATCAGCGTAGCCAAACTTACAGGAGCCATAGTTAGTTGCAAGTCGCCGCGAATCATGCGCGAAACATCTAACAAATCTTCAATTAGTTGCACTTGGGTTTGGGTATTGCGTTCAATAGTTTCTAACGCTCGGTTAGTTGTCTGTTTATCCAATTCGCGCGTTCTCAGCAGCCGCGCCCAACCCAAAATTGCATTGAGAGGCGATCGCAATTCGTGGGATACCACCGCCAAAAACTCATCTTTACTACGGTTTGCATCCTCTGCTTGTTTTCTTGCTGCTTTTTCTTGTAACAGCAACACTTCTTTTTCGGCTCTCAATTGCTGGGAGGCGGTGATATCCAAATCAACTCCAGCCATGCGGACAGGTTGCCCATCCTTGTAAAAAACTTGTCCTTTGCTTTGCGCCCACCGAATGTAACCGTTTGGATAAACGACCCGAAATTCAATATCGTATTCTGCGCCTGTCGCTACCGATTGCTCAATGGCATGAAGGACGCGATCTCGATCTTCGGGGTGCAGCCTAGAAACAAACATGGCGTAGGAGCCATCAAATTCTCCAGGCTGCAAGCCAAACAGAGCTTCCATGTTGGCAGACCAGACAATTTGACCTGTTAATATATCCCAGTCCCAAGCTCCCATCTGGGCAGCTTCTAAGGCAAGACGCAATCCTGCTCCACTTTCTTTTAGTTCAGCTTCTACTTGTCGCCTTTGGGCTAGTTCGCTCTGAGCCTTTTGATAAAGTTCTGATTGGGCGATCGCAATGCCAATCTGCGTTGATAATTGCTTAACTAAGTTAATTTCTAATTCTTGCCACTGACGCGGCATAGAGCAATGATGAGCAATCAGCAATCCCCACAACATTTCTCCTTGAAATAATGGCGCAACTAAACAAGCTTTTACTTGAAACTTGTCTAGTTGCTCGACATCCCATTCATCTACCCCAGCATTATATATACCTATTTTTGCTGAAATTATTTCCTGGCGATAGTTATCAATGTAATGATCGCCAAAAAAGTTCGCTGACAAAAGACTTTGCCACTCCTCCCCAACAGATTCGACAATTGCCGTCCCGCCGCCTTGTTGGAGTTGAAAAATAATCACGCGATCAGTTTGCAGAAATTGCCTTACTTGCGTCACCGTTGTTTGCAAAACTTCTTCTAGATTTAGCGACTGACGAATTTGCTGAGAAATTTGGCTGACAATTTTTTCTTGCTCAATCCGTTGCTGCAATTGCTGCTGTAACTTGAATGATGCGATCGCGCTTCCTAGGGCTAACTGCAATAGAGGAGGAGTTATTTGACTTTTAACTAAGTAATCTTCTGCGCCATTTTTAATTGCTTGTGCTGCTAATATTTCATTTCCTTGTCCCGTAATCATTACTACCGGAGAACAGAACTTGCCTGACTGAGTTTTCAACGCTGCCAAAAATTCTAATCCATTCAAGTCTGGCAAAGAAAAGTCTAATAAAATTCCATCTATTGGTTGCACCCCACATATTAATAATCCATCTTTTGCCGATTGAGCTTCTACTACTGTGTAGTCATACTCTAGATCGGCTTGCAAATAGCGACGATAAATTTCCCGATCTGGAGCCAATTCATCAACTATTAGTATGGTGCGGTGTTGTTTAGTCATTATGCCTTACATAAGTTAGTTCCGATTGGGTATTAGCAACTTAGGTAATGGTAGCTATATTGCTATTAGCTTAGTTTTATAGGGCTTTAAAATTCAGTATCAGTTGTACGTTGGCGGTTTTATTTTTTAATACAAATAGCCGATTTGTATCAGAAAGTTTAGCCCAAATAGCTAAAAACCTACACTTAGAAGTATGCCCAAAAGCTTACTTACAAGTTACATTTACCAAATAAATATTTTCTAGTAAATGTGTGTTTTAGTACAGAAACTTAGCTTGTCATTCTTAAGATTATCTAGTCAATAGCTACAGTTATTCCATTGCCGCCGGAGTTTTAATCTTTTTTTAACAACCCAATTATGGGTATCAAATGTAATAGTATCTACACCAAAAAAATAGGTGGAAGTAATTGCGATCGCTCAAACAAGTTTTGCACTTTGTAGACAGTCAAGTAAATTCCCTTACAAAAGGGTACCGACTTCTCCCCATCTTACCTTTGCAAGCATCGTCCAAAGTTTCTGGCTAAACAGAAGCAAGCAAATCATCATAACGGCGCACTTCTTCAATTTTATTATGCTTATCTACCAAAACAACGGTAGGACAGTAGGTTTTAAGCTCTTGGCTGTCAAATTGAGCATAAGTCATAATAATTACCCGATCGCCAGCCATTCCGAGGCGGGCGGCGGCTCCATTTAATTCAATTGCTCCAGAATTGGCAGGAGATGCGATCGCATAGGTAATCAATCGTTCGCCATTAGCAACATTCACTACTTGTACTTGTTCGTAGGGTAAGATGCCCGCAGCGTCTAATAAGGTGCGATCAATACTAATACTACCCACATAATTGAGATTGGCAGCAGTGAGAGTACAATTGTGAATTTTGGCGCAAAGCAGTGTCCGTTGCATTGTCATGGGGCTAGGGAGCAAGAGGAAAAAATAAATATTATCTTTCCTCCTACATTCTAGACTTGGAGTGACAATCGACGGATTTAAGTAGTTTCCGAATCGGAATCTCTACCTTTTTCGCTACCAGCTTTGATACACTTTTCAACCAAAGGCATGACAAATTCTACATCTTGCCAACCGCGAATGTCGGTAATTTTTTTCTCTAAATTTTTGTAACTGCGGAAAAATTCGGCAATTTCATCTAATCGGTGAGGTGCAATATCTTTGAGGGACTTTACATGAGCGTAACGGGGATCTTTGTCGGGGACGCAAAGAATCTTCTCATCGCGATCGCCACCGTCAATCATTTCTAACATTCCAATTGGTCTTGCCGCAATCACGCACCCCGGAAAAGTTGGCTCATCCATTAGCACCATACCATCTAGAGGATCGCCATCATCGGCTAGGGTATTGGGTACAAAGCCGTAGTCGTAAGGGTATTGTACCGACGAATACAGTACCCGATCCAAAGCAAAGGCTTGGATATCCTTATCGTACTCGTACTTATTTTTACTACCTGCGGTGATTTCGATCAATACATTGATTAACCCTGGCTTGGGTTGGGCTGGAATGCGGTCTAAATCCACAAAATTTCTCCACTTTAAATTAGGCACTAGGATTGGCAATAATTGCTCCCCTGGAAACGCATTCTAGGATAAAATGGACACCTACGAAAATAGGACGGGTATTTAGTATTACTTTGATAGCGGACAAGATGGCTATTTTGCTAGCGACTTCTGCTACGATGGGTCAGCAGACTTAAGAGATACCATGCCGTCTAACGCAGGCATCAGTTATGAGGCTAAAAAACCTATTCAGGCAAATTAGGTCAACAGGTAAAGACGAGAGCTTTCTGCATCTAGTTCACGATATAGAAAAAGTCGTTTCTAAGCTGCTTGCTATTGGAATGTTGATTGTAATTCTTGTTGCCCTAATTGATTTAGGCATACTTTTAGTTAGAGAAGTGTTTGCAGAGCCTGTGGGTTTTTTCAACACCACCCTTATTGAACTATTTGGATTATTTTTAAATATTTTGATTGCTTTGGAGCTACTGGCAAATATTACAGCTTATTTAGAAAAAAACGTCATCCAAGTTGAATTGGTAATAGTTACGTCTTTAATTGCTGTGGCGCGAAAATTGATTATTCTAGACTTAACTAAAACCACAGGTATCCAACTAATTGGACTTGCGATCGCAATTTTTGCCTTATCGGTCACTTATTGGATTGTCCGCCGTAGCAATGCTAAACCATCTCTTTAGCTAAAATTCCTATGACTTTCTTCCAATTTGAAGCAGATTTTGTTGATAACCTCCGTTGCATTCCTATGCAAGTACGCTTCAAGCTAGATACTTGTGGAATCAAACTAAAACTGGCAGACTGGAATTATTTTAGCGAAGCAGAGCGTCAAACAATCGTCGAACAACCTTGCACTACCGCCGCCGAAATTCAATCTTATCGCCAAAAGCTGCAAAGCTTAGTCCAAAAATACACGGGTAATCTAGCAAAAGATTTGCCTATAGAAGCAGATCCAGAGTGGATGGATTCTACAAATATTCCGCTTGAAGTGCAACAAAAAGCTCAAGAAGTAGTAAGCGTTACTTTGACTGTGCAACAGTGGCAAGCTTTGACTCCATTGCAACGATTTGCCCTAATTAAACTCAGTCGTCCCAGCCACGAAAACAAAAATTTTTATCCGGCACTGCAAGAATTTAATCTCTACATTCAGTAATTCTTGTTTACCGCCTATAGCGCAATCCTACCTCAAGATTTGAGGAACCGGATTTCTGCGCCCCCATAATTGAGATTTGGGGACAAGTCAAAATTTTACTGGCTCAAAACCGCTTGTTATGGGTAGGTGGCGGCAATCTTAATTTCTTTATATTGAAAGACATATTTAAAGATTCATCTAAATAGTCTTTTTTTATAGTTGTAATTTAACTTCCTTCATAAAAATTTTACTAAAAAGCTGGTTAAATTTACATTAACTTGTTCTGATTTTCATCTACACAATACAAATCAGAATAATTACGGTGTCAAGATATTTCCCAATCAAATTAATTAGAAAAAACCTGTATTTACACGAATTGCGGCAGCCTAGAAGTATTTGTTAAAACGCTAATATAGCTAACAAAGCAAACTTTGTTTTGCAAGCTTCAGCCTACAACTGCTAAATATTAAATCCTAGTTTTGAGCAAAGCTTTCTGTAAGGATTCTTTTACTAAACATTTAGTAATTAACAAATGTAAAAAGTAATTATTTCTATAACTTTTTTTAGTTTAAGAAATTTATTATTAATAAATAATGCTGCAAAAGAGCCGTCGATTCAGCACCCAGCAATGCAGTTACAGCGAAGCTTAGGCACGTTTGAAACTTGCGGTTTTGGTCTAACAGGACACGTAGGCTGGATTGCCACTGCACCAGTGATTCATGCA
>QQTW01001922.1_pt1 | contig 14851 bp, 9 predicted proteins | sample 1904831 | NCBI WGS metagenome assembly QQTW01 (sample SAMN09435610, study PRJNA476489) | Subsurface metagenome, whole genome shotgun sequencing project. | reverse complement strand
TAGGATCGGAAAGCGGCGCTGCAAGTGCCGGCCCGGTTCTTTATCCCGACACTTTTTCACGCACCTCACGACGGACGGAGCACGTTGATGCAGGTGCGGGTCCAACTCTCCTCCAACCGGACCGCAGCGACCGGCAACCGCCTTCTGCACGACTGCCACCTGCAGGCCACATCGCGGCCCACTCGGCGACCATTCGACGCCCGTCGGACCAGCAATTGGGCCTCCAATCCCCCGTCGAATCAGCTCATCCTGCTGGCTTGCTTGCTTGCTATCTAGCTATCGCGGCTGGCTCCACGCTGCCCCTCACCTGGCAACTCTCAGTGAGAAGGAAGAGATCGAACGGAAGGAACACGCAGGAGAAATCCCAGAAATAGCTCTATCCACTGGCTGAAGCAAACCCGGTGCGGCTGAACGGGACGGGAGACAAAGAACCACCACCTGCAGCAACGCGGCTCGCTCGAAGGGAACAGCAGCAGCAGGAACAGCAGCGGTACATCGTCCATACATCACAGACGAACGAGACATCCACAGCCGCCATACGCCATGCCATCCTACGACGCTGCCGCAAAGCGGCCATCGCTAGCAGCCCGCCACTCGTCCGCATCCTCGCAGGTGTCGCAGTCGCCCAACGACGGACAACCTTCGTCGCAGCAGCGGAGCGGACAGTATAAGCCGCAGCGACACGTCGTGGGCCGGGTCGGCCCGCGCAACACGTCGTTTGGCAAGAACCTCAACAAGATGGTCAAGATCGCTGCGGCAGCTCAGGGCGCGGAGAGTGCAGCAGCAGCTGCTGCTGCTGCTACCGGTGTCGTCAGACAGCACCGGCGGTCTCAGTCCGGCGCGTCGGCGCACTCGACGCCGCCGACCAGTCCGCGGCCCAGCAATGTCAAGCGCAACTCGTTCGGGGTTGTCATGCCGCGGCGCAACAAGTCGCAGACGATACTGAAGAAGAACCATTCCAGTGGGCAGCTGTCGCGGCACGGATCGTCGAAGCACATCGCCGGCGCGTCGCGGGCTGATGTCGCGCCGTTGAAGCGCTCGCAGTCGGGGCCGGGAAAGGCGCAGCATTGGCCGAAGGCGGCGGGCGCGCAGCATACTGTTCGATTCGATGTCGGTGATGATGAGGGGCAGGACGATGATGGGTGGGAGGAGACGAGCGCGTCGGTGTCGCCGACGACGACGAGGTCTACGACCAGACAGAGCTCGTTGGTGTTAAATCCAGAGCACAGGCAACCTAAACGGGAAGAAGAGGAAGATGACGATGAGGAAGACGAGGACGAGAGCGAGGACGAAGACGAAGACGACGAAGACACAGACGTCGAAGAAGCTGATTCACCACCTCACCCACAACCCACCCAGTCCCGCAACGAAAACGCTCCCCACACCAACACCTCCACCCTCCCCCCTTCCAACTCCCATCACCACCCCTCGCGCCCCCCCGACGTCGACATCATCACCTCCCGCCTCCTCCGCCGCAACCGGCCGACCAACGCACCTCCGCAAATGTCCTCCGTCTCCGCGACCGCCGCCGCCGACCCGCATCTCAGCCACAGCCAGGGCTCCACCCTCATCGACACACCAGGCCGCGACCTCGTCTCGCGCTTCATCAACGGCAGCGGCGGCTCCGCCGGCACCCCGCACGACGCCGGCTCCATCTTCCTCGCCCCCGCGCCTGTCCCGGACGCTGGACGCGCACAGGACCTCTCCTACTCCCGTCGCAACCGCTCTGTCCCTGCGAACCTGGGCGAGCGCTCGCTGACGTCTTCGCCGACGCCGCCGCCGCCTGGCGCAACCAACGCCACCACCAATAACACAGCAACCGCCAGCAGCGGCGGAAGCACCCCAACATCCGCCCCACCAGACCCGCACCCGTCGCGCACGCAGCAGAAGCTCTGGCTCCAACGCGCCTCATCAAACCTAGAACCACAAAAACTCGTCCCAGCAACGCTCCCCCGCACCGGCGGCCCACCACTGCTCGTAGGCGCGGGCGTCGGCGTCAACGGCGGCGGCGCGTATGCGCCCACGACGGCCGGCGTCCGCGTCGACCCCCGTCTGCAGCGCCAGTTCGACCAGACACAGCTCGAGTACAGCGTCGTGCGGCGGTTCAGGAATCCGGTTATCGAGGCTGTGGGAAGGGCCGTAGATGCGGGTGGCGGGCAGGCGGCGTGGCGCAAGGCGCAGGCGGCGTCGAGGCCTGGAACGGCGGGGAGGGGGAGGGGTGGGAGTGAGGGGGATGGATGGAGGGATGGCAGCAGACAGCAGTTGCAGTCTCACTCGCAGTCTCAGCAGCATCATCGAGGCCAAGGCCAAGGCCAAGTGCAAAGCCAAGCTCAAAGCAGCAACGGCAGCCGCCGCTCGCGGGTCAGTTTCGAGCTGGGCAAGCCGAGCGGCAAGGAGAACGGCGGCGACGGCGGCAGGCGGACGAGCTTCGAGAGCGATGGCGATGCCGATGCCGATGGCGACGGGCGCAGCTTGGAGCGCAACGAGGCCGAGGAGATTTGTCGGCGCGTGTGGGAGCGCAGTGAGGGGGTTGGGGGAGGTGATTGAGGGATATTGAGGAGACTGAGGGATTGATTCAAGGGGCTTCGTCACGGCTTGCGGACGGCTGCCGTCTTTGCTTGGGATGGACAGTGAGAGTCCAGAGGAGGTACTTGGTCTTGCAGAGTCGTGGAAGCGCTGCATCGACAGCGGCGATGTTTGCACGGTTAGAGAAAAGCGAGCGAGCGTGAGAGCGTGAAGCTATGGGGTTATCTCGGTGCAACTGTATGTACTGTACTACTATCAAAGAGGCATTTGCACGAACATTGCCAGCTGCCAGACTCAATCTTGATTCCACGGCTATCAGAAATAGAAATTCTTCAGCCTCTAGAGGCGACGCAGTCGATCAGCCATGTTGCCGGCAGTGTTATTAGTAACGGTAGCAAATGGTATAGCGATACGGTAACCATAAATCGGGTAATCCTATCGCATATTAGAAAAATCTTGAATCGATTATAAAGATTTGATATCGGTGCTGTAATTATCTCCCTTCATTTTGTAGCTATTGAATACCTCTCTTCTCTTATTATACATCGCCCACTATATTATTGGCTAGAGATCCATATCCCTAAACATTCTACTTACCTGATGCTTACGTGACGGTGATTGACTGGATATATGAGTACATAAGACTCCCATGTCCCTCCTATCAGCTCTGCGTCAGGTTGACGTGCTATATCACAGTAGATTCGATGGTGCATTCCCGAAGCTTCTTAGTAAATGAAGAACAAGTTCTCAGCTCCATAGTCTGATTTTCCACAGCCTCCACCGGCCCGGAAGATTATAGACCTTTCTTGAGAAATCTATGATTAGTTGCCTCGAGCTGATTGAGTCACGGGATATCATACTGAGAGCTGTAGAAGCTGATGTTGAGAAGTGGTAGCTCTATCTTGCTTTCACTAGCCCGGACGCAGTTTGATGTTTGCTGAGCTGCCTATAGCAACCAGAATATGCTGGATATCCTCAGGCAGCTACCACCAAATAGATAGATATAGATGCCATATGGCCATCCATCTCCCAGACTTGGAGAGGATTGGATAGCTTGAGTATCATTAATCATCGTCTTGATTCCAGCGGGTCCAACAGGTGATGGCCTATGGAGGCTGTGAGTTTTATATTGCAACCATACCCACTTTTTTGCGCTGTCGTGGGGTCGATCCAGGTTTTTCATAGCTCATCTTTTGCCCCTGCGGAGAGCAATATCTGTTCCAATTCCCTACTAGGCACCCCTCGCGCTGCCGCCAACGCACTCTTGTAGTCATCGCCACCAGGCGCGTTCACATCCGCGCCGTTATCGAGCAGCAGCTGCACTAGCTCCCGCCTTGATTTGGGCGCAAGGGTGCACCTCACGGCTGCTGTGAGCGCGGTGCCATACGCTCCGCCAACATATGCGTTTACATCTGCGCCGGCGCGGAGAAGCAGTCGGGCGGCTTCCACTTGGCCCAAAAAGGCGGCCGTGATGAGCGCCGTGCCGTAGCGACCACACAGCCTTGCATTCGGGTCGGCGCCCGCCTCGAGGAGCAGCAAGATCGATTCTGGCCCGCCCGACCATGACGACGTCGCTACTGCTCTGGACAGCGCGCTGCCGAAGTCCGTCCTCAAAGGTAGGTTGACGTCTGCGCCGTACTCGAGAAGTAGTTTGACGGTACGAGCTGAGCCTGGGCCGGCAGCTGCATCCAGTGCGTTGCCGAAGGCACATACTGGCCTCGTGTCAACCCGTGCACCGGACGCAAGAAGTAATCTTACGACATCTTCTTTGCACGAGTACACCGCAGCGATGAGTGGAGTACCGTAGCGTGTCGGCAGTGAAAGGTTGACGTCTGCGCCATGTTCGAGAAGGAGCCTAGTCGTACCAATGTTTCCGGCAGCTGCGGCCGCGATGAGCGCGCTCCCGTGCTTGCCACTCAGCGGCAGATTAAAGTCAGCTCCAGCATCTATAAGCAGCCTCATGATATCTGTGTACCCAAAGTGTGCTGCGGTTGCGAGTGCGCTACCCTGGGATTCGCAAAGTGGGAAGTCGACCTCTGCGCCGCGTTCGAGGAGCAGCCTGGCTGTGCTACTCTTTGCCTGGGCCACGGCTGCTATGAGTGCGCTGCCCCAGCGCCCACTCAGAGGCGTATTAAGTTGTGCACCATGATCTATTAGCACGCTCACAACGTAATCGTTACCCGAAGACGCTGCGGCTGCAAGCGCACTGCCGCATCCTCCACTCAATGGAAGCCCAAGGTTGACGTCGGCGCCAAGTTCCAACAGCAAGTGGGTCGTGCTACGCCAACCTCCTTGTGCGGCGGCGGCCAGAGGGCTGTTCCAGCTATTTATCGAAGTCTGGTTGACGATTGCGCCCTCCTGTACCAGCATCCGCACTATGTCGTCATGTCCACGGGACGCTGCAGCGTGAAGCGCTGGGCCGTAGCGACATATATCGTTTTCCGTTGCGTCCATACCCGAGTCCGCACCTGCATCCAGTAGGAGCCGCGTCATGTCTTTGTATCCATGCATCGCAGCGGTAGTAAGCGCTCCACCGTTTGGACCCCCAGATGCGTTGACTTCAGCGCCTCGGTCGATCAGGTTCTTCACCATCCCTTTGGAGCCACCGATCGTGGCAAGCGTTAACAACGGGCGCCGGCCGTATTTGGTACGAAGGTTCACGTCCGGTAGCTCTGTAGTTTCCCACCAATCTGCTAGGATTTCATAAAGCCCATAAGTGCATACGGATAGCAAACTCAAAGAAGCCGGTCTCAAATCGCCGTTGCAATCAACCAGTAGCGAAGGCTGTAGGCGAAAATGGCCCCCGGAGCTTTTATGCCTGTACCAGACTCTGTAGGCAGTGCTGCTTTCAAGAAAAGACCCAAGGAAACGCTTCAGAAGAGAGCACAAGCGGTCATCGCCGATTGTGTCACCAATTTTGCGGATGTGCAGCGTCCAGAAACCAATCGCGTACATGATAGAACTTCGATGCTTGGGAGCGCCGTAGGTGTGATGATGACCGTCGCACCGGCTCCTGGTATTTCCGGAGTTGAACGATTTCCAGCTGGATGAGTCTGCGATGGACAAAGGTGCAGTCCTTCCACTGGACCTTTTATTTTCTTCATCACCCTGGCCGTTTCTCTGATCGTTACTTAAGTTAAGGTTGACTCGTCGATCGCCATCTGAGCTGGAAGCATGGTCGAAGGAGTCGCTTTTCGGTTTCCATAAGTCTGATATTGAAGCCAGGCCATTGCTCTTTCTTAATGAAGCGAAGCTCCCATAGATTCCCAAGCTGCTATTGTCCTCTTTAAGGTGGCTGTAACTCTCAACATCATCCCGTTGTCCCAGCTCACAGGAACACCGGCGCCGGTAGCTGTTTGATGAGTCGCGGAAGTATTCACCCGCTTCAAGATCGCCTATGCTGACATCGTCTTCTTTTCTCACTTCACGAGAGGCCGGATGAGAATAGTCGTTTAGCAACACAAGGCAGACTTTTGCCAGCATTGTGTCGGCTCTCTTACCCGGGTACCGTTCTGTTTCCAAGTACTCTCGAACGGAGAGATGTACAAAGTGAAACTCACGGAGCTCCTCGTCGAAGATCAAGAGATTTTTGCATGCTGAAAGTATATCATCCCTGTTAATATCAACCGGTTGGATGCCGTCTTTATCGGGGTCTTGGCACATAGCAGCGGTGAGGAGCCCCTCAGAGCAGCCGTAAATTGCTGCCATGACCCATTGGAATGCTCGCTCCGCAATCTCCGGGAAGCTTCCCTCCTGCGTCAGAATTTGGTTAAATATCTCGTTGTAGGCAGCTATGAGGCCCTTCGGTAATTTCCCCAAGCGCTCTATCATGTCGGATTCTCGCTCCAGGTTCAGAAGCTGCCGTACTTGTAGTGAAGCCCATTGAAACCTGAAAGTCAGTTTGTTCAAGCCGAACTTGGAGGGGCAAAGTGAACTCACATTCCTCTGCTTTGTTCGTTCAGTATCCGTATGATATCTTTCCTTAGCTCCTCTCGGATCGGCTTTCGGCGCTTCTTGCCATCTTGCTCAATTTTATCGCTGATGAAGCTTCCGATATCGCTCTCGTTGTCGGTTTCCTCGACGCCGATCTGAAACTCGTTCTTCAAACGATAGGTGATGTCCCCGTCACGACGACTAGAGATGAATATCTTCACACGTTCCGATGACTCTATCAAGAAGAAGAAGGTTTCCATTATCGTTTCCCGAACCTGCTCTGGGCATTCATCGAGCGCATCTAGGATAAGCACGGCGCGAGGACTTCTGTGAATCAGCTGAACGAGGAGTCCATTGGCATCAGTTTCATTAAGTCTGTCTGTATGAAAGCCTCTGCGCTTTATGTCATCATATGTCCGCACAAGGGGCTCCTCTAAGCGCTCTCCATCGGATGAGATTGACAATTGTTTGATAAAACTTCGCAAGATACTGTCAGGCTCCCTTCGTCGCTCATCATTGCGGTCGCAGTAAAAATATGCGATTGTGATCTCGTCCGCTTGGTTCCGGAAGTGGTCCACGACCTTGGAGGTCAGCTTCGTCTTGCCTGCTCCAGCTATCGCTAAAGTCAGAACAGTTCTCGAGTGGAAGTCATTCATCGACTTACGAATTCCATGCAACCAGAGAATCGCAGACTGATTCAAAGACTCCCATGTCTTGAATTCGGTTCTGCGCAGTATCCACTCAGCGGTGCCGGGTGTTCGTTCTTTACTTGCCATGTTATGGTAATCTTGATACGGGAGCCTTGAGAGCCAAACAAGGATCTCCGTCCTGTCAGAGGCCTGCGATCGCTGCCACAAGTGGGTGATTCTATCGTCTGCTAGCGTGAATGACATCTGAAGGGACTGGAGCTGCTGAAGCTGCGCCCTGAAATTTTCGGCTTCTTGAGATCGCGATATAGTGCCCTGTAATCTATCGCAATTGGAAGCCTCGATATCAACCCTTTTCTCCAATCCATCAAGTCGTCTCTCGAGTTCCGGAATATGGTCCGGTTGCCACAGAGCATGGAGGATACGCCCGGTTGTGGATCTCTCACAAAGGTCTATCGTTCGGGCAAGTAGCTTGAGAATAGCGGCATAGAGACTGGTCAAAGCAGCGATGAGATTGTGAACTTCATCCGTCGCTTCATTGCACGGAGCAATATACATCCGCTCGTAGATTTTACAGCGATTCATGAGGTATAGCATCTTCTCCAGGCCGGCGAGAAGAGCTCCTAACTGAGCACTGTCCGAGACGGCAACCTAGCAAGTGTCAGCTATACATCAGGCACGAAAGACGAAGCAGACTATACCTGCAACAAGAACCGGATCGCTGCCCAAGGCAACCCAGCATGCAACGGATCCGCGTTCACCGCGACGTCGCCAATCTGCTTGAGCTTGTCTAGCCAGGCAACGATCCTCTCCGCGACATCACGCACAATGTATCGGCGCCCATTGCAAGTGAACTCCCATCGCTTGCTCTGACACTGCCGGCTCTTTTCTCTGGCAACATCCAACAAGCTGTCGACCATCGGGAAACCGGACAGCGTTGACGTGCCATGCTTTTCAAGCAGCTTTTGCTCCTCCTCGGGTAACTCGCCCAGAGCCACGCTCCACAGGTTGTGGGCGGCTGGTCTCAATACCCGGGAAGCTTCATTTGGTGATGATGAACGCTGGAGGACATCACAACATTCTCCAGAAGACGAATGCGCTTCTGCGTCCGAAGGCCGCGGAGCTGGCGGGCAATTGGCCGAACGTGATGAGGAGCGCTCGACAGTGGGCCTCCCAGCAGCCCCATTTGATAGACCGCGAGACAAGACAGCTAGAACTTTGTCTCGCTTTCTCAGCTTGTTAGTATCGCCAGCCATAGGACCTCGAACACGGCGAGAGAATGGACTTTACATACTTCGAGTGTCCGCCCTCAGCCCAGGAAAGGCTTCTTCGGAGGTCAGCCTTGTGCCCAAATTATTCGTGGCGGAGCAAGGTTGCGTTGTGTCGGGACGGCGCCAATGACGTGCACACTACTCCGTACCTAGGTAGAGCTCCCGAGGTCCTACTATTAGATTTAGCGTATTCGAAAATCGGAGCAGTCTTAGCATAATTAATTGATCCAGTGTGTGTGCATCCTTACCTAGGTATTTTCTTATATTTCAACCACTTATCGATTATTTTAGAGGCTTAAACTTAGCTAAATTTATCTAGTAGTATAAGTAGAACTACCTATGAACTTAGATGCTTACAAGGTTAATTTTAAGAGTCGAAGTATAAGAAAACACAATGCTTTTAAGTACTATGTATTTATGGTGGTGATTATTTCGAATATGCTAAAACTCTTAGTAGAGCCCGCAGATTCTTAAGAAGTTAAAGTTTAAAGTTTACACGCTTACTGTACAATGAGATAAGCTGAACAATTCTTTCTAAAATGATAGAATGCTTCCTTATACTATTGTAAGCTAATCCTAAAAGTATATCTCATTAAGCTCAACCTTTGAAGGGGTTAAGAATGGGGGAGCACACAAAATTATGCTAAGACTGCTCCGATTTTCGAATACGCTAAGTGGCAAGATTATTATTATTGAATACTGTATGTGCTTATTCTCCTGACTATCGAGGATTCTACAGAGGTTTTACATTACGTTCCCAGTATTCCGTCATCACTAACAATTTAAATACAAGTAGACAGATAGGAAAGATAAGTAATTTTAACGAAATATCAGAATACGCTCATTCAAGCGCAAAGCAGCCACTTATTCCCGGTCTAAAACTTCGACTAATAATGGAAAGCGGAGGCTTTCCCGATATCGGATTGGTTACTAAGAGATGGCCGACAAACACTTGGCCGACATCTAACCCCCAGGGATTATTAGGACGGTAGAAACGAGAGAACCCTCTCGAGGGTCTTGAAGCATCCACTCTAGCTAGTCACACCAGACACCTTCTCTGGTCTAGAGACGAGGTTCAAGTTTTCCTGGCTGGTGTGAGGAATGACGTTAGAAATACCAATATTCACAGAGCTTGATGCTGGACTTTCACGCCCGGAACAACGACCACCTTGAGCGCTGACTTCTGACCCACGTCGAACAACATCTATCCATCGTGAGTGTAGACTTCTGCTCCTGCGTCGAGCAGCATCTGTAGCACTTTTTCGTTGCCCCGCCATGATCCCGCCTGCAGTGCGTTGCCGTAGTGTCCATGACCTCTGCTCCTGCGTCGAGTAGCATCTGCACCACCTTCTCCTTGCCTTCACTTATGAGCCTCGAACATAGGCCAGCCAAATCCATAGGCTAGCCGAATCCATAGGCCAGCCGAATCCATAGGCCAGCCGAATCCATCGCAAAAAGTCCATTTAGACAGACATAACAGCCATGATCACTGAGTCAGGGCGAAGTCCCGCGTCAGCTAGGGAGTTGACCGTGCGACCGTTTCTTTTCTCTCCTGCTCTCATTAGTGATAATCTAGTGTTTCGATGTTGAGTATTTCCCGACGTGCTCCGACTTAGCAACGGCCTCCAACTTCGGCTTCCACATTCTGAGCAGTCTCAACCATGGGATTCGTCCCCGACAGGTTACCACGAGTGTGAGAAGCGCTATCATCATTGTGGGTATCCCAACTCCCAAGCCCACACCAATAGCAACTTTGTCGCTTCTGCTTAGACCACTGTCGTCTGCAGGTAGGGTTGTGGCCGATGGAAGGATTCCCACCGCGGTACTGGTTATCCCTACCGTTGCGTCGGTGGGAGGAGGTGTGCCTCTCGTCGGGCCAGAAGAGTTTCCATTACCAGGCTCTTCTGCAGTGGTGACTGTCGGAGTGGGAGCCACGGCGGTTCCCGTTACCGAATCGCGTCGCTGTGCACCTCCTTGGCTGAAAAATTCATCGCGATTGAGGGAAATGTCTTGACCAAGTTCGACGCAATTCTTCTCGATTGTTGAATAAGCCCTTCCCAGCACATCGTCGACGCTGACATCTACTTCGTCCGAACATGTTCTGTCAATGCAAGCTGCGAACCACTCCATATTCTCCTTATCCGCACATTTACACCGGGCAACAACAGATCTGTCACTGGAGTTGGTCCTGGGGCAAGCAGATACGATCATCTGGAAAGAATAGCCGTCGCAGATGCTTGCGCATTCTGGTAGAGCGTCCGGAATCAACGCCTGCAGCTCATCGGACTGCGCGTTGCTCGGCTGCAATATGGAGATGATAGATTCGCAGAAGAGGAGAACGAGGACAGACTGTAGACATATCCGGAGATAGTGGTGCATGTTTAACAAGAAATTCGAATGCGACAGATCAATCGACACATAGGCTGAATTGGAGGATGCATTTCTGACAGAATGGTGGAAAGAGAGAGCTGGTCAGCCTGGTCTCAAGCACCAGCACACGGTCCCTCCGCTGCCGTCAGTCGGCAGAAGAGGGAAAGCGGATGTTGTTGGTTATCAATATTCCTACGGAGTACTCTTTCCGCAGATATGTTCGACCTCCCTGAACAGGGTGAGCCCTGAGCTCAAGCTAAGTACTCCGATGGATGGCAAGATTTAGTGTACTATCCATATTTATATTCTAGTAACTATATAGGTACTTAGGTACATATCTAGTACAACAATACATTGGTTACAACGATGCTTTTGGGGGTGATACGCCACCAGTAGCATCATTCCATCAATTCTCGGTTAATTAATAGCTCATCGCCGATTGGATACCTCTTGGCAGGTATCTAATTCAACACCTTCAACTTCTACAAAGTTTTGCGAAGTCATTATTGGAGCAATGGTAAAATATCTGCTGACCAGCAGCAGCAAAGAGCCTATTCTTCGGAGCCAAAGAGACGGAGCATTCGAGTCTGCCAGTCAGGGCTCGGACGTCATCCCGTAAAGCGGCATTTTTGTCAGGAATATAAGCCTTGCAACTATAAGCCTTGACTACCAAGGGTAAGTGGGCACGTGGGCCGGTCCTTTCGACCTTTTTGAGGCTGTATTCTTCATCCAACACATTTCACAGGCATCGAAACCTCCGCAAGTCCGCTGTGAAAATCGCGTCACAACTCTACATCTCCGGAGGGATTGATGAATTCCAATTATTGAAATGGGTCTCCAACATTTACCTTGCGAGAGAATCCCGCACCAATTTATCAGGTCAACCGCTAAATTGCTACTTGTTTTCAACAGATAAAATGAAGGACCATTCGTACGAAGTATTACCAGCAAGAACTCCAAACGAGCATACACGCAGAGGCCGTACATTCAGACGACATAACTCATGCACCCAGTCAAGTCCATCAGACAGTGCGAGCCCCAGCCATCAGATCCACCAGATCCCTCTCTGCAGTGAGAGCCTGGCCATTCCTGCCCCTGCAGACATCATAGAACTCGCAAGTACCCAGCTGACACGTGTAGAACAAGCGACCTGGAAACCGTGCTCGGAGACCCGCAACCTGTCTCCTGCTGGATGCTCCGCAGTGGCAATCTGGGTTGGTCGGATCGTTTCCACGCTGGTCTGCGAAGCACAGGAAGACATCACAGTTGTCGCATCTGAAGAATGGGCGCAGAGCGTTCCCGTTGCGGTTCGAACGGTGGGCGATGTAGCGGCTGCTTGGCTTCTCGCATATGTGACATTTTGGGGCTTGTTCTGTGTGGGAAGCAGGGTTCGGCCTTGGTCAAGTGGTAATTAATGGGGCAGCTCCGGAACTGCCCAGGGCTGGAAAGTGGTTCGCGAACGTGGTAATGGTTTGTGTGGCTCGGAAATTCTGCCCGCCGTCGTAGACTTTGTCACGAGGTTTGAATAAGGAGAGCAACTATCTTCACGGTCAGGACACAGAATGGATGGTGAAGTGACAGAAACAGAAGTACCCCCATCTTTTATATTCCTAATGCCAGTCTCAATTGACTGATGGTGAATGAACCCGAGAGGCGGAAATGCTCCAAAGTGTGCCGCAGCTTTGCGTGGATCATCCAGCAGAGCAACGAGACCTGGTCATTTTATATAGATGAGCCTTTTCAGCCTGAAGGTGTCCGCAAGGCTGAGCATTGAGATGTAAATTGCTGTGGTCAAAAGGGGTAACCAGCAATGCCACCACCACCACTTGGAATCATTGGCCCTCAGTCTCGCGTTCTCGCATGGCGTGCCGCATGACGATTCTCGCAGGCTGAAAGCGGCCATGAGGGCACACTGCTTTTCTTAGGGGGCTATGCATTGGATTGCCCTTTTTGGTCTGATACAGAGGCTTGCAGGTTGGCCTGAGGCTGCTTTGTATCGACTAACGACAGCCAAGGATTGGAAGCCACTCCTTGACGTGGATGATGGATGTGCAGTGCGAAAATTGAAATTTCCACCAATGGCAGAACGTACCTAGCTGTGTTCTTTAAAGACCTACCTGGTGCCACCTGGGCAGTTCCTTTAAACCGTACGTATACCGCAGTTTTTCCGCAGTTTAAACCCCGTTGTATGTCGGTCGGCCACATGGGCATGCCGGCGTCTGTCAATCTGTCAATCTGCCAGATCTCCAGGGCTGCTAGATCGCGCGTCAGAGGCGAAGACGTGCGCCCAAGAGAGCAAGTCCACGAGGGAAGAGCATCCGCAAGAGTCGAGGATTTTCCTACACCTCTCGCGAGTTGTCACGTTCATATGTTGACACTGTATGCGGAGTGATAGGGTTAATCGCGCGCAAGAGCACATGGCATTGCTGCATCCGGGTCTGACACCGCGGCTCGTTGCCTGTAACGGTATGCCAGAAGGGCGATGGCTCTGTTGATCTTCCAGGTTTGTCGAGGGCGGGTTTGATTGCGACTTACAGTGCCATGTTTCTGGAAGCGCTGCAAGCTTCCCCAGGTTGATTGATATCTGCGGTATTGGATTGTATTCTCAAGATTGTGGTGTTGCAGATTCTTGCCTGAGAGACTTTTAGTTCTCTGAGGTCTGGAGTTTCCATTGCGGGCTCGCGCCGAGCCACGCGACGATGTTCATAAACACCATGCGCAGGACTGCTCGAGTGAGTCGATTCACATGCGTCCTTCTCTGTTGGGACGACGGTTGATGGCTGAGGGCGAGCGAGCGGGTGCCCATGTAGGTGGGCTGATATGGCGCAACGGCGCGTGCAATCTGACAGGAAAGAGTCAAAGACGCGAACGCGTGGTCGGGCCTCCAGACACTCATTTTCCAGTCTCGGATTCTTTGTGGAAAGGTCTTTTGCAGTATGGCAAACGAACCGTGTTTCCAAATCTCCTTCTGGTGTCACGACAGGCTGTGATCTGTCTCATTTGGTCGTTTGGTCCATCACAACAATTGGAGAAAAGCTCTCCACCGCCGAGCGTAGTGCTGTCCATGCCTGTTATCCGCCCTCTAGCTTGTTATGCGGAGTAGCTTCTCCTGAGTTGAAGGCCTTCATATCCTCGCCGTCGTGTTACACGCCTCGATGATGTAACGATGCCGACGCCTGGCATGAGCTTTTCGTGTTTCCTTTTGTCTCGGTACCTCCATCGTGGGCCGAGTTGTGCCAGGCATCAGGTACCCCGGCACGCAGGCACGCAGGCACCGAAATCGATCGAAAACGGCGGTACGTAGACCGCCACCCTGCAGGCGGTCGGGACGGACCTGAGACACCACGCGACAGAAGACTCTCCGTCCCCGATGACGATGACGGCAGCCGGTGGGGATTCTTTACTTTTTGTTGTGCCTGATGTTGAGTATTTGTAAACCTTGAACCTTGAACCTTGGAGAGTCTGGAGCGAGGCTTGTCATGCAAGTGTAATAATACTGTACTCCGTACTCCGTACTCCATGGCAGCGCAATGCAACTCACGATCCGAAGACGCTTGAAAACTCTTCATTAGCGTGCTTGGGATGTATGCGCGAATGACCGTTTCTCCGACCGTCATTGTCTTGATTGATATCCCGCTCACGCTAAGTGAAATTTGTGCATCCCAAGAAATTTTATCATATCGCGTAGGATGGATGATTCGAACGTCGCCGGATGATTGCTCTGCTCCTGTTGCCGTAAATATCATCGCTATTATTATCGTCGTAGTCGCACCGAAACAATATCCAGCGTCGCTACCCGCGAAGAGATGACCGCGGTTTGCCAGGATCCAATCCATGGCTCATCGCCGCTAGAGAGTGGGACGCGGTTAAGCGCCAGGCCACATCCGTTACCGGTTGCCATGAGCCAGGGAAAGCCTATCGGGGAATAGAAATGAGTCTAACAGCAATGGGAGCAAGTCTGGACACCACGGTTAGATTTGACAGTCGACAATCCACGGATCCGCCGTGGACGAGAGACGCGGACAGGCACGAGCGCAGCGGCCGCAATCTCGAATCTTTCTTTGGGCGTCTGGGGAAGCCGGGCGCGGTTGAGTTGTTTGCGAG
>QQTW01001921.1_pt1 | contig 14852 bp, 10 predicted proteins | sample 1904831 | NCBI WGS metagenome assembly QQTW01 (sample SAMN09435610, study PRJNA476489) | Subsurface metagenome, whole genome shotgun sequencing project. | reverse complement strand
CGATACATGCGATACATAAGTTACCCCAAATGTGCTTAATATCGTTTTCAAAGTACCTTTGCACTGAGTAGTACAAACATACTGAGGTCTAATTAAAGCAAGCTTTGCTCGTATTTGTCAACTTAAATCCACAAAATATGCCTCAACCGATTAATTCTCTCAAGGTGATAGTTAAAGTTCTGGCAGTCGAGGTCTAGAGTTTACATTCCCAGCATAGTTTTGATAAAGCACCTGCACATCATGCCCCGTCATTTGAGCTACCATGACTGGGTTCATGCCCAGGTCCAGAGCATGACTGACTAGAGTATGGCGAGTGGTGTAAGGCTTTCTATAATCAATCTCTAATCGGGTTAGCATCGTCTTCCAGGCACGGTTTCTGAAGTTATTGTCATCAATTGCACCCCCTTTGGGAGAAGGAAACACCAGCCCATTAGGATCACACTCAGTAGGTCTTCTCGCCAGTAGCATTGCTTGTAGCTTGGATGTCAGAGCAATTGTTCTAGCCCGGTTAGTTTTGGTAGACTTCCTCACACCACGACTCAGGCTCTCTCCAATCCAAACAGTCGAGCAATCATCATTGACGTGCTTCCACTGCAAACCAATTGCTTCACCTGTGCGACAACCTGTACCAAACAAAAACTCCACATAGTCGGCATACGCATAGTAGTACCTGTCAGTCCTGAACGCCTGGATGATTGCCCCAATCTCTTCACGACTGAAAGGTTTAGGCATTTGTTTTGGGGTGAGCTTGACTTGCTTGGTCATTTCCTCCCAAGGGTTAGAGACGATCAGGTCTTGATTGACTCCCCACTGCCAGCAAGCTTTAATCAGAGCCAATCTATCTCTAGCTGTAATCGGTTTAATCTGGGTGACCAACCACTTGGTGAAGGCTTCTGCATCTTCCACCGCAATTGCACCAGCAGGCTTGTTCTGAAAGTACTGTCTGAAATACCCAGCAATCGCGGCATACTTGGCTAGTGTCGGGGATGCTAGACACTTTGATTTACTCACTGTGAAGCGCTCAAACAAAGTAACTGCTGATATCTGGGTCCGCCTTAGCATTGCCCAGATACGACCAGCACAGCCTCAACCTATCCTTGAATACCTGGACGACTACCGTTCCTTTCTGTGCCTTCCTCTTGGATTGAGATAAAGATTGAGATACTGGGTTTATCTCATCTAGGTTTTTCGTGGCGACCGGAACCCTTGCCATGCGGTTGATAGCCTTAATTTATTTATCTCAATTTTATCTCAATTCCTTGTCCAGACATGCCTATTTGTACCCATTTCAGGTTTGTTATTGAGAATGAGCTAATCGCTGTAGTTGTCTCTAAAAACGACAAAACTCGCTTCTAGAGGGAGTTTCATTCTATGGAGAATAGGGGATTCGAACCCCTGACCTCTGCGGTGCGATCGCAGCACTCTACCAACTGAGCTAATTCCCCTCAAGCACTAAATGGTATCCTAGCCGGTTAGGGCCACAAACTATCTTAGCATCTGGGGTGAGTCCCTCAACTGACAGTCTCTCCAACCTGTTGCTGATCTGTTCGGGTATAAACTTGCTGCACCCGGTCTATTTCCAAATCACAAAGATAATCTACTGTCCAATTCGCTTGTCGCTGGAGCATGTGAAAGGGATAAGTATTCGCCACTCCAACCACTCCAATCCCAGCTCGCTTTGCCGCTTGAATTCCAACTGGCGTATCTTCAATCGCCAGACACTCCGATGGTTGGAGATTTAGGCTGGGATACAGCTGATTTAGGCGTTCCACTGCTAGGAGATAACCATCGTCTGGTTTACTGGTCGTTATGTCATCTCCCGCCACAATTACTGAAAAGTATTTAGCCAGAGTAGCGTGGTTCAATATCAGTTCCACCTCGGAGCGGATGGCTCCACTCACCACCGCCAGTTTCAGCTCTCGCGACCTGATCTTAAAAATCAAGTCTTCTAAACCTAGATAGAGAGGTAATTTTTCCAGTTGCTCCAATTTCTCTAGAAAAAGTTGCTGATAAGCTTGCGCCTTACGGTTCACAAGCTTGAGCAGGTAAGCTTCAGTGACGACTCGACCTCGGTGAGTCAACAGATTACTGAGACAAGCGCGATCGCTCTGACCCAAACAAAATTTCCGGAATTCCCCCGGTTGGGGACGTAGATTTTCCGAAATCAGAATCTGATCAATCAGGTGCTGATGGAGCGGTTCATCATTAATAATGATGCCGTTGAAATCAAATAGAACTGCCTTCAAGGTCATAGCTTATGCTGGAGCAGGAAAGCCCGCTAAATCATCATCTGGTGTGCTATTTACATTAGGAGCATATGCTTGTACATACTTCTTGCTGGCAGTTGTCATATCAGATGTATCTTCAGCTGAGATAGGTTTAACGCCCCGAGTCACTTGGTGTATTAACCATAAATCTTGAGTCTGCACCGCTTCAAAGCCTGCCGCTCCCATCCAAGCATCCACGCTCCCAGCCGCAAAGGCACGGATATATGGTTCCTCAAAAACATTATTGAGCCAATCTAGATATCGCAGGCTTTTCTGACTGCCATCCAGAATTAAGACTTCCCCGCCAACAGTTAGTAGCCGGAAGCTTTCACGTAGAATTGACTGCGAGACTTTGGGTGGAGTTTCGTGAAACAACAAAGAAGCCGTAACTAAATCAAATGTTGCATCAGGAAACCCAGTCTGTTCAGCATCTCCATGACGCCATTGAATGTTTAAACCAGCTGTTTTAGATTTATGTTCAGCCCTTACCAACATGTAGGGTGATAAGTCCAATCCTATGACTTCCGCTTGGGGAAAAGCCTGCTTTAACATCAGCGTAGTAGAACCAGTGCCACAACCCAAGTCTAGAATTCGTCTAGGCTGAGATTGAATGGAGTCAACCAATCCTTGGCGTACCAGTATCTCGCTAGGAGGCAGGACATACTGAGTGATTGGATCATAGGAAACTGCTGCACCGGCGTTGAGATATCCACCCTCGATGCCATGGAAGTTTTGGCTACTGTAATACGAAGGAATTTTTACATCCGGTCGCCGCAAGCGATCGCTCTCTTTCTGCCAATCAATGGTCTCATAGTAGTGCCGCAGCCCCTTCTCATCAATAAAGAGCCGAACAACCGGTGATAAAAAACGTTCCCAAATTGTGTCTTGACGAACTGCCATAGGATTGTGCCAGATTTTAGCAAATAGCGAACTCTACACTTCAGGAAGGTAGTGCGCGGACAAATGGGGCTACCTGACTGGCATTCCCCTCTTTACAGAGTTTAATATATAGCCCTGTAATACTGCCCAGATGCTACCGAAAAGCAACATCACCAATCAGGCTTTTTTTTGTATTATATTTGTACTACGCAAGTAATTTAAGCAGATCTACCCCATTTGAGTCCGAGCATACGGTTATGCCATACGAAAAGCTCCAAATTTCAACACCATTGCCTGTACTCTCTTGGGCAAACCATGCCCTTGGGCCAGAGGAGACCAAGATGGCTAAAAATGTAGCTTCGCTGCCATTTGTCTTCAAGCATGTGGCGTTAATGCCAGATGTTCATCTAGGTAAAGGAGCCTTAGTGGGGTCTGTGATTGCCACCAAAGAAGCGATCATGCCAGCTGCTGTGGGCGTGGATGTGGGCTGTGGTATGGGTGCAATTAAAACTCCATTTGTCGCTAACCAGCTCGAGGGCAAGCTCAAGCAGATGCGTCTGGATATTGAAGCAGCTATTCCTGTTGGATTCAACGAAAACAAAGACGTTGAAAAATCTGTAAGCAACTGGCAGCGTTGGCGTGATTTTCAAGACCTGCATCCGGGGGTGCAACGTTTAGAGGGCAAAGCAATGAATCAGCTAGGTTCCCTTGGGGGTGGAAATCACTTTTTAGAAGTTTGCCTCGATAGCGAGAACTCTGTCTGGCTGATGCTGCACTCTGGTTCTCGCCATATTGGTAATATGCTGGCTCAGTGCCACATTGGCACCGCTAGGGAATTAGCTAAGCTAGCAGACACTCGTTTACCTGACCCAGACTTAGCCTACTTTGTTAGCGGTACGCCGGAGTTTGAGGCATACTGGCGGGATTTGCAATGGGCGCAGGACTATGCTCGCTTCAATCGTGACGTGATGATGGCTCGCTTCAAGCGAATTATTGAAAAGCATCTTGCCGGTGGTAAATCGATTAAGCCTCTACTGGAGGTGAACTGCCACCACAATTACGCCGAGAAGGAAGTACATTTTGGCGAGGATGTGTACGTTACTCGCAAAGGAGCAGTAAGGGCGCGGACGGAAGACTACGGTATCATTCCTGGTTCAATGGGTGCGAAGTCATTCATTGTCAAGGGTAAAAGTAATACCGAAAGCTACTGCTCTTGCAGCCACGGAGCTGGGCGTCTTATGTCTCGCAACAAAGCCAAGAACTATTTCACTCTAGATGATTTGATTCAGCAAACAAAAGGGGTGGAGTGCCGTAAAGATACAGGCGTTTTAGATGAGATTCCTGCTGCCTACAAGTCGATAGACGAGGTGATGAATAACCAATCGGATCTCGTCGAAGTGGTGGCAACGTTGAAGCAAGTTGTTTGTGTTAAGGGTTGAACGAACTACCCCGCCCTACAACGTTATCAGGCGGGGCTTTAATTTTTTGTCGATTCATTTCCGCCAGGGGCCGCAGCATCTCTAGGGGTATAGCAGCAGCTATGTCTTTATATGGTGCTACTTTACCTTGTGGACTAATCACGTACTGAATCCCGTTTTCTTGCCTACTGCCAGTAACAACTCCCGCCTCATATGCCAATTTAAACCACTGCTTAAAGTCATCGGACACTGACTGCTTCAAAGTCAAGGTTCCTTGAGAATTAACATAATAACGATCACCTACATAACCAACGTTATTATAAAATATTTGATGAATATATTGGTCTAGCTTGACTTCATCACGGATTTTAGGCCGATAGAAAGCTTTGATTTCTTCTTCTACGCCCATTGCTTGTAGCCGGTCATGAAGTCCTCTTCTATCTCTTTTAAAATAAGCATTTCGGGCAGTTTCGTCTGCTAAAAAATCCACAATAATCGAGACTGGAACCCCACTTATCATCGCTGAGTTTGTTGCTAGCATTGCCCCGCCCCCAAGCAAGATAGATAAAACAAATAAGCAGACAATGAGAGCAGAGTGCTGAGGAATTTTACTCATACTGACTAAAAGGCTAACATGAAATAGTTTTTTAACCTCTGCCTTATTAACATAGCTCGATTAGTTTTTCTAATCGTAATAATACGCAAATATCTTAGGATGTCGCCCCCTCCCTCAACTTAATGCGTGGTTTGCTGATCCGGGGGTGCGGTACAGCTACTCCGGATTCCCTCTCGGCAATGGGTAGCTGCCTGAGTTGGTATGCTGTTAAGCAGTTAGTCTCGGCTTCCAGGTCATTGTTCAACGGCCCGCTGCTGCACCTGTATCGGAATGAGCAGGATTTCATTGGGTGGACGTGGGACGAGTTAGCCTCACTCGCTATATCCTCGGCGTAGGTGAGCAAACGGATTGAGATATAATAGTTAAAGCAGCCTGTTTTAGGCTGTACAACTAATTCTTTGGCTTCATTAAAGTTTGTTTTTTTGTCTTTCCTAGTGGCTGTTGTTTTTAGTTATACCTTGAAAAAACCATGCAATCCGAGAACAGTACTTATGAAGTAGCCATTATTGGAGGTGGAATCTCTGGAACCGCCTTACTGTATGCTTTAAGTAATTATACTAACCTCAAGCGTATTGTTTTGATAGAAAAAAATCAAGAAATTGCTTCAGTCAATTCTCATAAAACGAGCAATAGCCAAACGCTTCATTTTGGAGATATAGAAACAAACTATACCTTGGAAAAAGCCCAAAAAGTTAAGAAAGCGGCAAGTTTAGTCAAGAATTACGTTTTGAGAAACGACTCTCAACAAGAAACTTATAGCAAATATCACAAAATGGTTTTGGCTATAGGAAAAAAACAAACTGAAGAACTTCAAGAAAGATATAAAGAATTTGTATTGCTATTTCCTGAGTTAAGGTTTATTAATAAAAAAGAAATAGAAGTGTTTGAGCCCAGCTTAGTAAAAAATAGAGCGCCCGATGAAGATATTACTGCTTTGTTTACCGAAGAAGGTTACACAGTAGATTACCAAAAATTAGCTGAATCATTTCTACAAAAGTCAATTGATAATTCTCAAAAATCGATTGATATAATGATGTCCACAAAAGTCAAGACTATCAAAAAAGAAAAAGAGCTGTACCAGATCCAGACTGATAAAGAAGTGATTACCGCTAAGGTCGTTGTTTTTACAGCTGGAGCGTACAGTTTGCTATTTGCAAAATCTCTGGGCTATGGAAAAGATTATGCGCTTTTGAATGTGGCAGGGAATTTTTACCTCGCACCAGGCGTTTTAAACGGTAAAGTCTATACTGTACAAATCAAAAAGATACCTTTTGCAGCTATTCATGGAGATGCGGAAGTTCATGATCAAAGCAAAACTAGATTTGGTCCTACTGCAAAAGTTACTCCATTATTGGAGCATCATGACTATGCTACTATTTTTGATTATTTTAAAACGGCTGGACTTAGTATCAATGCTTTTCTAAGCTTTTTCAAAATCCTTTCAGATCAGGTTATATTTAAATACATCGTGAGAAATCTTATTTACGATATACCCTTGATTGGCAGAAGACTCTTTTTAAAAGAAGTTCAGAAAATTGTGCCTTCGATACAATTAAACGACTTGCACCTTGCCAAAGGCTATGGAGGAATAAGACCTCAAGTCGTTAATCTTAAGACTAAACGCCTTGAGCTTGGAGAAGCCAAAATTATAGGAGATAATGTCTTGTTTAACATAACACCCTCTCCTGGGGCTTCAACTTGCTTACAAAATGCAGAATATGATACTGAGAAAATAGTATCGTTTTTAGGTCAAGAATATACATTTGATAAGCACCGATTCTTGAAAGATTTAGGGGATGAGTGAGCTTTGGTTCGAGGTGAAGATGTGCTGCCGGAATCCGTGCTGAACTTGAAGAGGATGTTACCGTGAGTTTTGTCGATTTAGTGGCGGTTATTTGTGGGGTAGGGCTGACCGGGCTAGGAGTCTATTGCGTCTGGCAATCGTCCGACTGGGCAATTGATCGTAAGCTGCGAAGGTATCACCGAACCAAGATTCATAAGGATCTTGATCGGATCGGGTCGGATAACCCCCGGTATTGGTCGCGGCTGCTCGATTTGAATGATCTGGAGAAGTGAGATGGAAGAACTCCTAGAACTCAAAAACCTAATTCAGAGTGGAAATCACATCGGTGCCCTCAATTTGGTGGAAGAACTGCTGGAAATGTCTAAAAAAGACATCATCAATAATATTTATAGTTTTGCTGTCATCTTGTTGTTACACCTGATAAAACGTAGCGTAGAGCAGCGCACTACACGTTCGTGGGATGTCTCCATAAAAAATGCCGTGCTGAGAATTCAGTTTCTCAACCGTCGCCCTAAAAAGCGAAATCATTACCTGGATGCAAACGAGCTTGCCGAAGTTTTAAAAGATGCCTGGCAAGAAGCAGTCAACCAAGCAAGCCGTGAAGTGTTTGAGGGCATACTAGAGCCAAAAGATATTGCCGCCAGAGTGCATAGGGATACCCTTGTCAATGAAGCGTTGGCTCTTCTGTTTGAGGTAGAGAAGTAAACTGGTTATTGAGAATACTAAGCACTAAAATCATTCTAGCCATAAGTCAAAATATTTCAAATATTGATGGATGTTCAATTTAGAGCCTGTACTGAAGCTGACTTGCCAATGGTGCAGAATCATGTAGTTTCCCTTTATGAAGATTCACTGGCAATGGAGATAACTTCAAAGAAAATTCAGAAGACTTTCCAAGAATTTACTTTAAGACCAGAGAAGGGAAGCATCGTGGTCTTTGAAACAGGTAATACAGTTATTGGCTATGCCATCCTTGTTTTCTTCTGGAGTAATGAGTTTGGAGGAGATATCGTTGAAGTAGATGAACTCTTCGTGCAGTCAGATTATCGAAATTGCGGGATCGGCAAAGCGTTCTTTCAATTGCTAGAAGAAAAATGGCACTCTAAAGCAGTAGCCCTTGCACTTCAAACAATTCCTACCAACCACAGAGCGGTCGCTTTTTATCAACGCATGGGCTTCTCAGTTGACAATAATTTTCACTTCATAAAAGTAATTGAACAATTCAGGTAGCTCAGGGGAAAGAGCTACAGAAATAAAACCTAATAATTTATTATCATTACCTATACAATCGGTTGCACTTTGAAACAAAAATATAGTTAAAAAAAATAATGGTGACTCGGTAAAAGGCAAGAACAGTGATATTTGTAAGTCATAGGAATACACAGGTCAAAATACAAATCTTCCTGTGAACACACTGCTATGTACAACAGACACTCAACATTGACTACAAGGCAACTGGTGATGGTTCTCTTGCTTAATACTCTGTTGTTCTTGTTTTGCTACAACGCCTATCGGTCTGCTGACCAAATTGGACAACCCTCTACTGCAATTGTGCGTAATAAATAGCAGGTTGGGTAGCAATTGATTGCCTCGTAGAGAGTCAAAGCTTTAGTATTTATGCTCAGGTCCCCGGTGGGGGACCGATTTAAGAGTGATGTACCGTTCTACGAGTAACTGAACGCGCTGCTATCTAAACTACTAGCTTGAATTCCAGTCAGGATAGCAAGGTCTTGTCCGAAGATACTGAGCAAGGTATCTTTTTTATTGCTACCAGTACCCTGGTCAATCGACAACTGCCCAAATGTTATACCTTCTCCTAACTCAATTTGGTCCTGTTGACTAAACTTGAAGTCGTTGATGGTGTCAGTTCCCTGACCAGATGTCAACACAAACAGGTCACTACCACTGCCGCCAATCAATGTATCTTGACCTGCCTCACCCTGCAAAGTGTCATTGCCATTACCACCATTTAACAAATCGTTACCCCTGCCACCCAAGAGAATATCGTTGCCAGTATTACCCCGCAGCAGATCGTTACCGCTTAGGCCATCTAGAGTATCATCACCGTCCTGACCATTGATAACATCCTTGGAGCTATCAAAGCCCTCAATGTCGTTATCTAAATCATTGAGGAAGATAACGCTGTTCCGATTGAAAACCTGGTTGCTTTGCTGATCGGCATTGAAGGCATCAAAGCTGTCTTGAATCTGTTGCTGTCCATCAAACAGAATGTTGCCGAGGTTGACTGATGCACTTGTTGATTTTTGAAGGTTATCCAGATTTTCCAGATTGAAATTTTCCAGGATGACCTTGGTATTATCAATATCCTCAAACGCCACCTCCAGATCACTGCCATTCTGAGTCAGGAGCATATTTCTGGCAGTCAGCCCCTCGCCTTGGAATTTAATGGTATCGACCTCTGCGATCGCAGTTGGCGACGGTTTGCTTCCAGTCCCAATACCACCGAAATCTGTAACTGTATCGATACCATCGCCACGATTCACTACAAACGTGTCGTTATCACCACCTCCTGTTAGCAGATCATTGCCCAATAAACCTGTGATGGTGTCATCGCCTTTAAGGCCGTTAATGCGATCACTTTCAGAGATACCAACCAAGTTATCGGCATCGGCTGTACCATACAGCGTGGGGTTGCGTGGGTCGAAAGTGGTGTTGATCGCCAAGGCATTGGGGAAAGCGTTGGCTACATTCTCCCAAGGCACAAACTTGAAGTTAGTGCTGATGTTTTGTAACTCTCCGTCATCATCAACTACTACAGCGGGATCATTGGAGCCGTCTTGGACAACAAGCAAGCCGGAAGGAAACTGTGGTCCTAGAGGGACATTAATAACATCAGCGCCATCAGATTCCTGCACCCCGTCAATACCGCCAAACTCACCTACTGCGAAGTTACCAAGGTATTCGTTGTTGCCTTCTCTGGTATAGACAGCAAAGGTATTATCCCCTTGGCTAGAGGCAAGTAGGTAGCCCTTGCCATCGCCAGCATAGTAGATCGTCAACCCCTCAACATCGGCTTCCAGGTTGCTGCCTTCGGGTTTGACTGCATCAATCAGCACTCCTGTATCGCTGCCGCTAGGCTCAGCAGAGAACTTGTAGATTCCACCGTTTTCCTGACCCACGTAGAGGTAGCCAAGTTCGCGGTCCACCACTATGCCCTCTACCTGAGCGTCTTCCAACTCACCTCCAGCTGGGATAGGAACACTCAGCGTCCGCACGAGCACCGCACTAACCTGACCGTCCTCGTTATCCACTAACTCTAATTGAGCAACCTGGTCACCTTCCCGTTGGCTGACAAATACGTATGACTTGCCCGATACAAGACTGGTGTACGCTCCTAACCCGTAAGCCGTCTGCTCGCTGTCGTCCACACCGAAGATGGACTCAGGGATATCGTCGGCAGTGATGTTAGTGAGCTGGCGGGTGGTCGAATCAATCTGGAAGATTGCCAGTGTGTCGTTTTCGCGATCAGAAGCTACAGCCAGATCTACACTCTGGCTACCCAGTTTAAAACCGTATACCAGATCAACATTGTTATAACGGATGTCGCCAAAGTCAACGGGCAGAATGTTCTGCACCAACTGACCACTCAAGTCGAAGGTTGCTAAACCACCATCTTTCAACGAACTGATGACCAGGCTCTGCGACGGATCGGTAGGATGAACATAAATGGCTGGATCATCAGCGTCACCTGGTATCGCGTTGGCTGGCAGGTTTTCATCGTCATCAATGACTTGGGGAGTTTCAACTACGGGTAACACTGTGGGAATCGTGTCGATGTCAAGCCCAAAGGCTAAGAACTGGGTGAATTGATTATCGTCGGGGTTATTGGGATCGCCAACACTAAAATTGTTGTCACTCACAACGATCAGGGACTGCCGCCCGTCCGCTAACTTTGGACCGAAGGTTAAGCCTTCAATGTTGTCCAAGGGCAGCCCTAAATCGGCAAAGTCAAACAGCAACCGTTTCTGTACTGGCGGGTCAATTTCAAGACCTGTAAAGCTATCTATGCTGCTGACATCCAGCGCCCCTGGCGTTTGAACTTCATACAGCCTGATGGAGTTACCGACACCGGTAGAGAAAGACCGCTCCAGAGCAAGCAGTGTGCCACTGTTATCGATGGCAAGCAAATCAACCAAGCCATTGGTGCTGAATCCACCAGCCGGAACTGGCGCAGCTGGAACCGGATCGTTAATGTATACAAATTCCTTTTCCAGCTGTCCTGTGAGCAAGTTGTACTGTAGAATCCGAGATGGGCTGCCGTTTTCGAGGTTGGCTGCAGGACCGTCTTGAAACAGAGCATTCTCCGTTGCGGTGAACAGCGACTGACCATTAGGCGTAATCGTTAGACTCTCAAAGGCGAGATTATTAAGAATTCCGCTTGTCCCATCTGCCGTGGGCAGGAATTTTTCTGGCACAGGCAGCTCTTGAAACTGCTGTCCTTGTAACGAAAATTGATTAACAAAGGGGTTAATTAACTGGTTGACATCGCCCTCGGAGGAGATAAATAACGTGCCGTTGTTTGTGACGATGCCCTCAGGGTCAAGACTCGTTGGGGCAAAAGGATTGCCATTTTCATCCGTGAGAGTGGTCACATTCTGGAATTTAATGTCTCCGTTGCTCAGGGCACCATCACTGAGATCAACAGAGAGGGTGTAGAACCGAGCCAGATTAATTTGGCTGCGATCATCAGAAATACTGTAGTAGACATTGTTAGCTGGATCGTAGGTAATGCCGGATAACCCACCCACGTTGGTGTTATTAAAAATGTAGCCTGTGTCAAATATGACTTCTCCCAGAAAGTTCACATCGACAACCTTCTGGCGATCAACATCAGGAACGGTAGGCTCACCTTCTACATCTGCCCAAACCAAGCGATGATCGGAACTGGGGAAGGGGAAGTCACCAACCAGGCGAAACAAGGAGTCATCGCTCTTTGGCCAGAACACACCTGCATCAGTAATTTCCAAGTTTTGGGAGGGCAGGACATAATCTACCCGCAAGTTACCGGGCGCAGTATCTGCAAAGTCGGCAGTATCAAATGCCGGGTCTCCCACATGGGTATCGTTGGCAGCATCTTGGCGAACTGCTGCATCTGGACCGCCCTCGCTCGCTGGGGTAACAGTGGTGTTAACTAAAGGATTATCGAGAAGTTGCAAAATGGCATCGTCCGTACTGTCACCATCAAAGGGGTCAGCATTCTGGTCGCCCATAATGACAAAGCGCGAGCCAGGGGTGAGACCGCCAAAATTACCAGCATCATCATAGATGTAACTTCCTTGCCCCGGTGTTATGTAGTCAGCCCAAAAGCGGATTTCATCATGATTGCGCGTGCCATTGCGGTCTTCAGGGCCGTCGAACGTAGGCGGAGTCGGATGGCTAACGAGAACATGAACAATCTCGCCGCCAACATTGACTGAAATATCCCAGTGGCTCTTAGAAGAAAGGCGAAAGACCTCCAGTTCCTCAGGTGAGTACCAATCATTTGGCTCAGGAGTTGCTGGATCGTCGGGAAGCAGAGCATCTGGCATATCCTTCCAGAGAAAGTTTTGGAAGGTACGAATGTTGTCGATTGGATACTTAGAGTACAGCGCCATGCCATACTGTCCTGGAAAGAGTCCGAATCCAAAGGCATCATCGCCGTATCCAGGCTCACCAGGAGTTGTTACTACAGATCCGTTGTTGTTCAGATCAAAGCCGGAGGCAATTCCTGTGTTAGAAGGAGCAACATAGCGATATGTGTAGTCGACGGGTGCTACCTCGTTCTGACTTACCGAGAGGTAGTTCTGTTGGAATAGTTGGGCAGCAGTACCCTCTGCATCGTAGTCGAACTCGTTGATCAACACTATATCTGGGTTGACCCGCTGGATAATTTCAGCAGCATTCTGAGCCTGCTCGTTGGTCTCAGTTGACAGATCTGTGATTAGTTGACCCTCGCTGTTGCGATTCAGCGATGCATTGAATGATGCGAAGCGGATGGTTTCCTGGATACTTGCCATAAAAGCTTCCTTATTTATTCCGTAAAAGTAAAAGGGGATTTTGATTGACCACCAAAACAAGAGCCAGGAAGCGTTTTCATTTCCCGGCTCTGTTAATGATTAAACGACGAAATCAGCAGAGGTGATAGTACTAGATTGCACACCACTCAGAATCGCTAGAAGGTCATTATTGCTGATGAGACTGATTAAGGTGTTGTTCGAGTTAGAGCCAGTGCCTTGGGCAATTGTCAGTTGTCCAAAAGTCAAAGCCGACAACCCGATTAAGTCTTGACCATCTTTGAAATCAGTAACGGTGTCTGCTCCGTTACTAGCAGCCAACGCAAAGGTGTCGTTGCCATTACCACCTGTCAGGCTATCATTACCAAAACCTCCATCTAACCGGTCATTGCCATTACCACCGACTAGAATATCGTTACCAACCTGCCCCAGGAGGGTGTCATTGCCATTGCCACCATTAAGGCTGTCATTGCCACTGCCACCATCTAGCAGGTCATTATCATTGCCACCGACTAGAGTATCGTTGTCAACTTGGCCCAGGAGGGTATCGTTACCATTGCCACCATTAAGGCTGTCATTGCCACCGCGACCGTAAATAGTATCGGCATTGTTGCCACCGCTAAGAGTATCAGAGCCTGTAGTTCCCCAAATAACCCCATTCGGAACAGCTAAGTTGAAGCTAGACACGAGTGGATCGTGATCGCTAACTTGATCGGCAAACTCTGAGTTTATATGCACAACATCGAGCACTGCTGTAGCGTTATAGAGATTGTCACTTACCAAAATGTGGTCAAGTGCCTGTGAATTACCCTCAAACACGTAAGTATATTGCTCACTTAGCGGTAAGGTGTCAATCAGGTTGTTGAGGTCATCGCCCTTCAACGTTGCGATTGGTTGGGAGAACTGGAAGTCATTTAAGTCACCCAAGACAGCTACATTGGCGTTGGGGTCTGCAGCCAAAATGCTCTCAACAAAGTTGTTAACAATTTCAGCCTGCTGTAGTCGCTGCACTTCAGAGTTCAGTGCTGGTGGCTGGGAGCTTCCAAAGAGGGGTTCATCACCACCTTTGGAGTTAAAGTGATTACCAATTGCAAATACGGTGTTGCCGTTGAATAGAAATTCACCTACCAGTGGCTTACGGCTGCTATTGAAAGCTGGATCAGTTGGCTGAATAAGACCAGGACTGGCAGAAAGTTCTGGACCAAAGGCACTACTATTCACCGTCGTGCTTGTGGTGGAAGTGCCACCCGGACGGTCTACAAAGTCAACCCGTCCAGGATTGAACAAGAATCCGACTCGAATGTTGCCACCCGGTTCTCCCCCATTAGTGTCATCTACGGGGTTGATTTGCCGAAACTCATACGTGGGACCGCCAGCTGCTGCGATCGCATTAATCAGGGTTTGGTAGGTTTGATCGGCATCAACAACACTGTCATTGGTAGGACCGTTGTTGTCCTGGACCTCTTCCAAACTGATAATGTCTGGCGACTTGAGGTTGGTGACAATAGCACTGGCAAGGCGACCAAACTTATCGCTTCCGTCACCGGGGTCGAGATTCTCGACGTTAAAGCTAGCCATCGTCAACTGGTTGGTACTACCTGTCAATGTAGTAACCTCCCTCGTCAAACCACCAGAGGTAGGTGTTGGCAAGGGCGCAGTATTCAAAAGCTTGAAGTTGCCAAAGTTGTAGTCGATAACTCCTGTAATCGAGCCGTTGAATGTGTCGCCCACATTCACCGTTGGCTCACTAGAAATGATGGCATCATCAATGATGATGCGCTCCGGGTTGAAATCGCCCGGTTGGATAACAATACCGCCACGAGCAGTGCGGGTGCCAGCATTCGCGCCATTGTC
>QQTW01001920.1_pt1 | contig 14862 bp, 15 predicted proteins | sample 1904831 | NCBI WGS metagenome assembly QQTW01 (sample SAMN09435610, study PRJNA476489) | Subsurface metagenome, whole genome shotgun sequencing project. | reverse complement strand
ATCACCAAACCGGATCGACTCTCCCTCGTAATGCCCATTGACAGCCGCTCTGCAGGTGTCGTGGAAGTCAAGGCTCAACTGAGTGAGAAACCGACGGCAGTCCTCGGTAGAGCTCCGGCGATCGCCCAGGGTCTCCATCTGGCGTTGAGAGTCAGCCAACGTTTCCTCGACCTCGGTCCGTAGTCGGGGAAGTTCTTGTTTGACGTGATTGAAAAGTAGCTGGCTGAGACGATTCCGCAAGGCTTTAATGCCCACGCAATCCTTTGGCAGTGCCGAGAAATTGGACCTCCGGAAGTATGTTGCTTCTGACGCATTGCGTTCTTGAAACGAGTGCCCAGTCTCCTCGTAGCTCCGATTCTTCAGCACGTGCCAGCCGAGTTTGAAAAAGATATCTTGATTCTTGGCCAAGGAAATGTAGGCTTGCTCGCTTCCGGATCCCGCGGAGAGTCGATCCGGTTTGGTGATGATTCCAAGCGTCCGGTCACCCTCGGTGTCGACATCTCGGACCCTCTTCAAAATGCCTTGATTGGCGTAGTCGTTGGTGGCTGCTACCACCGCCAAGCAGATGGTACGAGGCTGCTTGATGTACTGCTCGGTGATCTCGGAAACGAGCTGAACGTCCTCGGCGGTGACACCTTTCGTTTGCGTTTGAATCAGGCCCGGCAGATCCACCAACGTTAGCTGTGGCCTATTTGGGCCTCCAATATCCACGCTCAGGACATCCTTGGCGAAGGCCCTCGGGGTAAATTCGCTGGTGTTTTTGATCCCCATGAGGGCCATCGCTTTATCCATGACGTTCGGGAGCTCATCCAGGTTGGAAATCGATTCTCGGAAGCTTGCCATCGCTTCCTGCTCCTGCAAAGGACGCTCTCGATCAGGAATAATTTTGATGGCAAGGGTCTCGCTGGCCGCCTGACGCAGAATGATCTCCGTTGCGAATCTCGTGCAGAGGTTGTCGTTCCGCGGGAAGGGGATCTCGGTTGCGGCCTCGAGCACGGAGCTCTTCCCAGCAGACTGGTCGCCGCAAACGACCAGTTGTGGGAGGGATAGCATGCTATCCAAGCCGCATCGGCGGAGTTGCGAGACAATGTCAAGGACATGTCGAAGCTCCTCGCTTTGCAGTTCTTCTAAGGACGAAGATATCTCTATATCTGGACCTTGATCTTGCAGGACAAGTTCTAAATGGTTTCGTTCGAGGTAGTCAGTCACTGCACCTACAGAGGCCAGGCACGCGGGTGACAAAGTATATGGAGGAGCTCAGTCGTAACCGCCAACCGTCGTCATCGTCCTTACGATGAGCATCGTCTTAACTTCATCACAATGACGATGATGATAGGTTCTGTCTGTATCGCACTCCGGGTGCGGATTCGTTTGATCCTCATCGCAACGACGACGAAGGATTGTTGGTGGTTCCCACTGAGCTGCTCCATTTATTTCGTCACCCGCGTGCCGGAGAGTAACGACTCACTCCGAACAGAGTTGACCGGACCTTCAATTGATACTTCATCATCTGAGGAAGACATGGTGCCTGGGAGTCGTCCAATGCTGCTTTACTCTAGCATTGGTTAAGGGTTGAGTGGAAATGAAGCTGGTTTTCCGTCAACAGAAGAAGAATTCGGAGGTTGATTTCCACGGGTTTGGGACAAACTACTCGAAATGCTATGCGTTCGGGGTGCCGACCAAATAGATTTTATGATGAAGACCGGCTGTTGGAGTGAGCAACAGACTTTCTCCCAGCAAGGCGACGTACACTTTCTTCCCGGATCGGTTTCTGAGAAGGGTCCTCCGGCTTTATACATAGACCCGTCGATGGATTGGTCCAAAAAGGCCGCCAGGTAGAGACCCGTCTCTGATTCCGCAAACAGACCGATCAGGCTACTTCAACACATCCTGATCTACTCCTCCGACCAATCACTGGTCATGGCACAATAGAAACAACATAGGAGACAGCTGTTGATATCCGGAATGTGATTATGAGATAAGCTGGAACATCACTGTTCCAACGAGAGTGGAACAAACAAGACGTCCCATGGTGGTATGTTGGTTTCGGGCCCTTACCGCGCTCCCTGCATTGGGCCGTTCTATCTGGCGGCCAACGACAGGAAAGATATGCTCTTGCTGGGTCAAGCACGGGGAGTATTCACCGCCTTGTTGTGCAAACAGCGCCATGATCCCGCAACAGCAAATGTGGATCCGGTTGACAACAGGGGAGCAAGAATGCAGGGACACAAATTGCCCTTGGGGGACGGAATTCAGCTACCTGGATCGTTGCAGTAAGCCTGCAGCGGCGGTCTGATTTTGGTCCTATGTTTCGGCCAGTTTGAATAGTGAAATAGCTCTAGATTGCTTCCCGTAGATATCTGCTGATCGGCGAGCCTTTACCGATTTCGAGAGAGGTTGCCTCCGGGCGCAGCCAAGACCACTGATTCTCAAAGGGCGACTAGAGGACAGCTGTAAAGCGACCACGCCTGTGCTGCAAGCACTGATCACATGAAGCTTGTTATTCCTTGCCCCAGGAGTACGGTCCCTGACCAAATGGAGCTCATTGCGCGTTCAGCCAATGAAACGAAGAAGGTTCACCATATTGTCGAAGTAGTGGTCAAGATAGAGTGTGATTACGTAACGAGCAGTCAGGTAGACTTCACTGTAGCAACGAAAGAAGCATACGGATAGCAAAAGTCCCAGAGCAGATCAAACATGTTCAAAGAGCATTGAAGATGACGTGCTTAAGAAATGACAGACGTGATATCTACTTCATGAGCATCGAATTGGGTAGTTTGACAATCGAGGACACTACCTCCAGGTTCGATTGCCTCCCTCTTCAACCTCATCACAGTCGGTTAAGTGAATGGCGATCCTCTTAATGAAAGCTCTAGGCTTTGTTTTTTGGTCCTTCGTAGCAGTCATAATAATTGAGACCCTGAGTTAAAAGTCAGCAAGGTCTCCCGTACAAGAGCCGGAAACGTCAGGACGTGACGATGTGCCTACAATGATGTACGTGCAGCAAAACACCGGTTGCCTTCCACAACGGCGGGTTCGGCTATCCACTACCCAAGACATCAGCTGACCGGCATTGATGGGACTGAATAGATATTCAGAGAGACGACTTCAAGAAAGAATCTTCTGACCAGGCCTGCATGACTCCTCGCTGTAGATGCCCTGGGTATTGGGGCCATCACAGCAAGTCGGCTCGTAGAGCGTATTGCACGGAATATCAACGGGTAGGATGTCTTCCCGGGGGACGAGACGGGGTCCACCGACCGCGACGGCCGCTGCCATGGAGAGGGCCGACGAGAGCACGAGAAGAGGGCGCATCTTGGATTGGTGACGGAGGGTGCTGGTGATATACAGTGACGAAGAGCTGTGATGGACGAAGGTCGGATTGCTCAAGTGGGAGCGTTTGGAGATGATGGGATGACCAAGTCGAACCAAGCTTGGACGAGATGGATCCGAGAGCTGGGGAAGACGGTTCTTAACCTGTCCATCGATGACATTTTCGATATGGTCTGCTCGATGGGGGTCATCATAGCGAGAGCGTCTAGCTCGACCTGACTTCCCGATTCGTTTCCTGCAATAATTGACCTGCAGTAATTTCTTTTGGAACTGATGCGCGCTGGGATCGATAAGGTGGTGTCAAGAGGGGAGGGTTTGCAACTCGATTTCTATCTGTGCTTTCAATGCCACGAGAAAGGTTAAATTTCGTTGATGCATGGGATCGGATCAGATGACGCGAGGATCCATGGACAACGTCAATGCGGTGCTGCATGACGTCTCTCGAACCGAGCTTCTCCAGATGGTGTTTGATCGACGCTATCACCTCGCTTGAGCATGATCAGCCCGAAGACATTCATGCAAACGAATGACTTGCAGAGCGAAGCGCGGGAATGCATCCTTACTTTCCATTTCACCCGTAGGATTCGGGCGACGAATTCCAGATTCATCAGGTCAACCATGACCAAGACCCTCAGCGATATCGCCTCACTCCCATTACCTCACATCCGTCGTCTCCGGTCGATGCCCGCCGTTCCCCGTTCCTAGTTGGTGCAGGCTTCTCGGCACGGCCCGCCGATCACGGACAGGCGGGTGACAAAAAAAATGGGGGAGCTCAATAGTAACCGCCAACCGTCATCATCATCATCCTTATGATGAGGATCATCCTAACCTTCGTCAGAATGACCATGATGAATGAGCTTTACTTTCGTCGCACTCAGAATGAAGATTCAGTTGATCTTCATCGCAATGCCGACGAATGATTGTTGGCGGTTACTGTTGAGCTCCTCCATTTACTTTGTCACCCGCATGACGGAGGAGGTAGATAAGGCATTAAATTAAACTCAATCACCGATAGGCGACAGCCAACGGGGGGTACAAATGCGTGGTGGATCGAAATTGGGAAGAAGCTCATGTCGATTCCGCCATTTGGTCCCAATCGATCGGATCAAGATCCAGATCTTCGCCACCGCCTGCAGAAAGGATCAGCAAGGCAATAGACGATGGGTCATGCAGAAGCTGCCGAACCACAAACCCACTCACTTCAACTGACTCTTCTAGACCGCCCGTCCTTCAGTGAGCGTACTTACTCTGGCGAGCGGTATGACTCTTCACCGAACCATCATTGGTGCGAGACCCTCCAAAGTTTCTTAGCTACATCCAGTCAGGTAGCGCCGCTTTTCCGAGTCTCGTCATCCTGGCGCTAATCATGATCGGAGAGAAGCCTGGCCGCGGCCTGCCACGCCCCCCACACCATCCACTCGATCATCAGGCACCATACCTCTAGGTGATACATCCATCTCGAATGACTCATTTCCATTCGTCCGCCGCTCTGCGGGGGGAAGGGGAGAGGGGTGGTCGTTGATTGGATTGTCGAGCATCTTTGTAGTTTACCGGTAGGGCTGTGGGCGGAAGTGGTGAACGAATGAATGGTGTGTTGAAGTGCAAGGTAGTTTCATGGTAGAGCCGAGTTGAGATTTAGTGATAGGGTTCAAGCTGAAGATATTGCAATAAAGATCGTCATACCTTTGCCCACTGATCCAGTACCTCTTTGATTGCGATGCACGAGCGATGCATAATGTTCCAACCGTATCGAGACTTGATCGACGGCATTCAGATCGAGAGCATTATGTAATGACGGTCAGAAACCCCGAGGCTAGGCCTGCCACAGAGATACTGATCGTGGGGGCAGTAAGGAGCGCCCGGAGGAGTCGAAGTGATGGGGGAAAGACTGCAGAAGAGCAGAAAGTTAGAACGAGAGCTGACAAGACCGAATCAGCAAATGTACGAGTACTTATGTTCACCACTTGTATGCCTGGTGCCGATAGATTTTGCTTACCTTTTTTAAGTCATACGTGGGAGACGAAGACCGCCACAAACTCGTATCACCGATGGCCATTATATCATCACTAGCGGCCCGCCCTCTCGTCCGCCCAAAGGTTACTCACAAGGCGAAGGCGCTGCTGGGGCTTTGTAAGATATAGTCCCCAGGAACGTCGAACAGCAACAGAAGACCTCGATGGGTTGACGGTAGCACGATTCAGCCGCCAACGAGTGATACGCCAGCGATGTGGGACAAGAGGGAATGGTGATCACTCCAGTCTCGAACGATTCTGTCGAGGCCCAATTGGGTCAACGACGAAATGATATTGACTGAGAATATAACTCGTGAAAGACAGATTATGGGGTGTGAGTCACGAGACGAGAGAATCTCCATACCTTTCAAATCGCATTCTCCACTCAGCCCGCACCGTATGTCCAACAGTCAACCCAAAACCAATAAGATTCGAGGGATTGATTCGGGCCAGACTGGAGGTGACACTGAAGCGCACTGTGTCCACCAAACGAGTAGGCTTTGAGCATCCCCGCTTCATCACTCGAGTGGTGTGATCGTTGTTTATCAGTGCGGCATGCATAATTCAACGCGGTAGACAATGATCACCGGAGCAACGAGAATTTTGATTCATTTTTCACTAACCGCTACAGAATGTAGAACTACACCTCTCCCACGCCAGAGCCCTCTAATGACCGTCCACCTTTCGGCGCTTGGCCACGTGCTGCTCCTTGGGCTGGAACTCCTTGGCGTAGACCTTGAAGAACTCCAACGGCTCCTGGGGATGCGTGCCCGTTATGTCGTGGAAGGCCAACGTTGAGATGTAGTTCGTCTTGCCCTCGCGCACGAGCGAGTAGTACTCGAGAAGGTACTGCTTCTCGGACTCGTCGCTATCGGATTGGCTGTTGAGCACACGCTTGGCCTCACGTCTGATGCTTCGTTAGTGGCGAGATCTCGATTGATACTCGGAAAACGTACGCGGAAATATTCTCGAATGACATCTCTGTTCCTAGCGCTTGTGATGCCGCAGTGGCCAACTCTCCTCCTGTGGCCAGCATTGGTCCTACAACGTGTTAGCTGAGGTACGTCAGTAGAGAGTAGATAGCAGCTAACCAGTCAAAACGATGAGCTGGCCACGGTGCTTGTCGTCAAATCCATTCGGGCCCTTGCCAGACAGCACAAAGGCTGCGACTTGCGAGACATCCTAGAAACGATTAGCAAAACTCCTTCAGGCGCGATTGAAGAGCGAACACATACGCCCAACGCGATTGGAGCGAACTTGTGGTCCTTGCCAACGGGAAGAGGAAGAATGCCCTCCTTCTGCGCCTGAGGTGCATACAGCAACAAGTTCTCGGCGTAAAAACCAGCCCTACCCGAAATTAGCCTCGATTGGTTTTCCGAACAGGAGATGGGAACACTAACCGAATCACCACCGGCGAGTGCCCCGTCGACGTCTTCGGATCGCCCTTGGACGCCAACACCATCTGCTCGAGCTCCAGGAATTCGTGCAGTCGCGGCTGCTTCTTCGGATCGGCGAAGTCACATCCCGCCGAGCTCAAGAAGCACACATTGGGAATATGGGCCTTCTTAGTTGCCTCTAGAAGTTCTGACGCTATGTCCATCTTATTAGGGTGGGCAGGAGGGACCACACAAATTGCATCTGCGCCCGTGTCTTTGAGCGCCTTTACCATCTCGCGCTCCTTGCCCGGGTGGTGCGGCAGGATCTTGGCGCCCAGCTTGGCCAGTTCCTTGCACTTGCCATCGTTGGGGTGGAGCGATAGACCAATGACCGCGTCGACCTTGCTCGAAAAGGTGTCGTTGGTGAGGAGCAGCTCGGCGATCAGAAAGCCGGTCTGACCGTCGACGGCGGTGATGCAGACTTTGCGCGACATTTTGAAACTGATAGTGATGCTGTTGATGGTGTGAAAATAACCTGAGGAGAAGTGAGTCGAGAGTGAAGTGAGGAGGGATGCGGACGAGAACGAACCAGGATATAAGAACACGCTGAGGCTGAGGGCGGGTAAATTCCTAGCTGCAAGGGGTCATCCGATGCTCAATTGCGCCGGGAGAGCTCCAGGAGCTCTTCACCAGCGCGAGGCGCTCGTCATCGGCCGTTGCCCGTCCCTCTTCCGTCATCGTGCGATCATCAATGACATCGTTTCCCACCCATGGAGAGCTTTCCCCGCGCCGCGGCAGAAGGCACCAAGTCCCGTTCCTGAACCGGGAAATTGATCGGTTCCCGGGCCGTTGAAGCCGCCGATGCCGAGAAACGTGGGGGAGCGGACAAAGTATTCTCCGCTATTGAGGCTCATTATCGTGATTATCTAATCAGATGGCCGGCCAACGTCGGACGTCGTCAGCTCAACAGCATCGATCAGTCAAGATAGAGATTTCTATATATTATATCGGTTTTTGGATCCAGGATGGATCATTCTGGTAATGGTCGCATGTCGCATGGCGGCATGGATCACCACAAGATGATGTGCAACATGAATGTGAGCTATATGCTAGGTCACTAATGCAACGAGCAAAGGGTTCGGTCAGCTAAAAGAAGCCCCCTCCAGATGCTGTTCACATGGGACACCACCAATCTCTGCATCGTCTTCAAGCAATGGCGAATTAGCGGCACGGTCTCGTTGATTTTCTCGTTGCTCGGCGTCGTAGCGTTGACCGCCGGTTATGAATTCGTGCGGGAGATGAGCCGACGGTATGAGCAACGAAATAGCCAGGAGATGTTTAAGGGCTTGCCAAGTATGCTCTTCCCAAATCCTATCGATTCCTAGTCTGAATCGTCACGCAATCCATTCTTGCTCCTACACATGGCTTGACTGAGTATTCAATACAAACAAAGATGATTCGCGGGAAGAGTCAAGCTCATTGCTGCGGTCAGAGCGGGGCTCAGACGGCAGCCGAGAGCAGGCTAAGCTGGGACAGGCGGCTTTTTATGCCGTCCAGGTGTTCTATTCGTTCTTCATCATGTAAGCTCATACGCCCATGTTCGGGTTTCATCTCGGTCTAACACGCGTAGGCTGCTCTTCATGACCTACAACGGTTGGATCATGCTGGCCGTGGCCGTGGGAGCGTTCATTGGGTATCTCGTTTGGGGCGGCTCCAGTGCTACCAAGAGCGTAGCTTGTCATTGAGCTCGAGTAAGGTAGGCGCTCCTATAAGTTTGGATAGATGGGCGGTAGGGTGCACAGTACGCAGGTCTTGTTTCAGCTGGAAGCGGCAAGTCGTTCCTTTGGAAACTGGAGGGTGCCATGGCTTCTGTCTCGGAGTCAGAAGAAGCAGGGAAACCTACTATACCTCGTATTATACCGCACAGCGACGGTGAAAATCCAGTCACAAGTTAACCGCTTCGACAGCGAATCTGGCCTCGATGTCTCTCCTTCGTCGTCGAAGTCGCTCGAACATAGAATCAGTAATATTCTGACAGTCTAAGATCTGAGATTCCCTGTTCGATGTATTCATAATGTCTTACTGTTTCAAATGGAGTAGGTAATCTTTTATCCGACCATCTTCTACTTTGGTGCACCAGCGATCAGACCTATGACTCGTGTTCGTCATCCTCAAACCCAAACCCGAAAGTGAAGGCCCCGTTGGTCGTTTCTTTGTCCGTCCCATGCGACGCTACATCATCCCACTTCCGCTTCTTCGTGGCCTCCTTCGCCGCAGCCAGGCCCTCATTCAGAGTTTCCGGATACCACTCCTTCATCCGCTGCAGACAAAGCTGATACGGGTCATCTACTTCTTTGCGGAAGCCTGAAACCTGTTCAGGCTTGTCCCTCAAGAAGCGAAGGACGGCAGGCAGATGAGCGCGCGGGACGAAGTTTTGAGTGATGGCGATGGCGGGCGATAGATTGACCACCAGATGCCACCACCCTACACGGACGTCAGCTCGAACGACGTTCGCCAAGGTAACTCACACCATGCATCGCCGTGGGTTGGTGGCATCGGTTCATACACACCTGACGGCACATGCAACACCTCCCCTTCATAGCAAACACCCTCGAGACATCCCTTGGTGTTGCGGGCTTCTGTATGATATGCAAGAAGCCACTCGGCAATACTCAACGGGCTGGTCACCTCAGCCTGGTCTTCCGAGATAAACACTCCTGGTGGTGGAGGAGTATCGTCCGAAGATGGGAACATGATCCAATACTTAGCCCCTCTGATGACCGCATTCCAGGCGCTGGATCTGTAAGCTCAGCTCCATCTCCATAAAAGTGAGCCGCCTCACCTCGTCGCATTAGGATCCTTGTGGAACGTGCTTCCGCTGCCCTCAGGTCCGACGATCAACCAACGATGATCCGGACGCTGTGAGCCAAACACCTCAAACATATCCTCTTTGAAGCACTCTGGTGGTGAGTAGTCCGTTGCATCTTTCAAGTTCAAGCCCATCTTCTCGACAAAGCCTCGATCGAACAGATACAGCGGACTCTCGTCGGCATTATGCTCCAGATAATCCAGATACACTCGTAGCGGCCAGTCCACCGCTTCAGCTCGAAAGCACGTCTCGCCAAAACGCTTGCGGAGATAGCCAATAGACCACGTCTTGTAGATGGGCCAGCTCTTCACCGGGTCCGTTAAAATGAAGGGCTTGTTGCACCAGTCTGAGAACTCGGCGGGCGTGAGATTTGATATGCGGGGAATGCGGTTCTTCCGAGGTATAGACTCGGCATATGGTTGCAATGGTATATGCGCACAATGAAACGGACGAAAGATGAGGTCGGAGAAGAGACCATCACATGAAATAGAAGAAGTCTGACCCGGTTGGAGGTTCAAATATGTAGCACGCCAAGTGCCCAGCCATTTTGACGGTCCATTGGGAATGTTCCTAGTGCACCGATACCTTCAGTATCGGTCCTAGCGGCACAAGCAAGACTGGGAAATGAAAAAGCACCGAAAATGGTGTTGTTAATATAGGGTGTAAATACTCTATGAACAGGTTCCTCCAGAGCTCTTCAGTTCGACAGTACGCATACAGAGCCTTGCAGGTAGCCCCAAGTCGTAATAGTGCTCCCGCATCGAGCTGTTCCAGAGTCAAGTTCAGGAACTCCTCTGGTATCCTCGAGAAGAGTCCTGAGGCGGCCAAGAGGTTTCGCTTCGCCCCAAATGCGTTCCCTGCCGGCTTGACATGCAAGGGATGTCCAGGGAGGAATGACTCAGGTTCTGAGTCCATCAGGCGGCTGTGTCCTGGACGATAAAATATTCAAAGAGAAAGGGCTACACCTCTCCCATCTTCAGTTATTGAAACTCGATAAGAGCTCGAGTTGTGATGTCTTCGTGGGGGTTGTTTTCGGTGCGTCTGAGTGAAGCTGAAAATCTACTCCGGGCTACCAGCTGATATGTTGAGATGAGTCTTCGAGCATCAGGAATCTGACTTTGTTCATTTGCTACTGACTATTCCGACTGGTGTTTTCCGGTCAGATGGTGATGTGTGGAGTCACGGTTTTGCCCGGTCCAGTCATACTCAGGCGGGTCACGTGTCAGATACGGAGGCAGCCGCTAGTGGGAAAATTCTGATGGCGGCGGCGATAAAACGGTCCTTCACCTGGTCATCGCACCACAACCACATTTGAAAATCACACAAATCCACACTCTACGCAAATTCCAAGAATCACTGATCCGATCACCTTACGGTCATCGGATATCTGTTGAGATTGCTCTTGTTGCATCTCACCACTCTCACATTTGTGCGCTTCGTCCCAAGTGGCATATCTGACCAGACGTCTGACTTGAACCTCAGATCGAGCTCAGCGGGGTCATTCCTCGTAAACCATCAGCGCAATCATGGCGTCGACTGACAAGGGCCTCGAAGATGTGCCTGAAGGTGTGTGCTTTATTGTTTGATAGAAAGCGTTGTGACTGACTTCATAACAGGCCAGATCGAGTCCAATTATGACGAGACGATCGACTCGTTTGATTCGATGAGCCTCAAATCTGAGCTGCTTCGAGGTGCGTAATGCTGACGGCGATCTTAATACCGAGATAACTGATTCTGGTAGGTGTCTACGCCTATGGCTTTGAGCGTCCGTCTGCGATCCAGCAGCGTGCCATCATGCCCGTCATCAAGGGTGAGTGTTCTCGCGCAGTTAAGACGAATACCCTCTCACCTGCTTAGGTCACGATGTCATCGCCCAAGCCCAGTCGGGAACCGGAAAGACGGCCACGTTCTCGATCTCGGCGCTGCAGAAGATCGATCATAGCATCAAGCAGTGCCAGGCACTTATCCTTGCGCCCACTCGTGAACTGGCGCAGCAGATTCAAAAGGTCGTGGTGGCCATCGGCGACTTTATGAACATCGAATGCCACGCCTGTATCGGTGGAACCAGCGTCCGTGACGACATGAAGGCGCTCCAGGAAGGTCCCCAGGTGGTGGTTGGCACTCCGGGCCGTGTCCAGGATATGATTCAGCGCCGTTTCCTCAAGACCGACTCGATGAAGATGTTTGTTCTTGACGAGGCTGACGAGATGCTTTCGGTATGTGCCTCCACATATTTGATGTTCTGCAGTCTCTAATCTTTTCAGCGCGGCTTCACGGAGCAAATTTACGACATCTTCCAGCTGCTGCCGCAATCGACGCAGGTGGTGTTGCTGTCGGCCACCATGCCGCAGGACGTGCTCGAGGTCACGACCAAGTTCATGCGTGACCCAGTGCGTATCCTGGTCAAGAAGGCCGAGCTGACCCTTGAGGGCATCAAGCAATTCTACATCGCCGTCGAGAAGGAGGACTGGAAGCTCGACACGCTGTCGGATCTGTACGAGACGGTGACCATCACGCAGGCGGTCATCTTCTGCAACACGCGCAGAAAAGTGGACTGGCTCACGGACAAGCTGACGGCACGTGACTTCACCGTCTCGGCCATGCATGGCGACATGGACCAAGGCCAGCGTGATATGATCATGAAGGAGTTCCGTTCGGGTTCCTCGCGCGTGCTGATCGCCACCGATCTGTTGGCTCGTGGTATCGACGTGCAGCAGGTCTCTTTGGTCATCAACTACGATCTGCCGGCGAATCGCGAGAATTACATCCATCGGATCGGTCGTGGTGGACGATTCGGCCGAAAGGGTGTGGCTATCAACTTCGTCACCGCTGACGATGTGCGTATGATGCGCGAGATTGAGCAGTTCTACAGCACGCAGATCGAAGAGATGCCCATGAATGTTGCTGGTATGTATCATCCATCATCGTCCGATTTTCGATCGAGCAGCGTAGAGCTAACGAAATCCCAGATCTCATCTAAGGCTTGGACGGTTCTCGCTTTCCATCTCTAGACGATCGATTCCTGGCTTTCTTCTTCCCTACGTAAAGAGTGAGTATCCGGGCTCGGAGTGACTCTTGATCGTCGCGGTTTTCCTTCGATCATCGTTGATTTCGATCCGTCTTTTCGAGTTCCTGTTTCTGTCATCAGAATGAATGTGTGGGCGATGATGGTGGCATTAGACAGAAACAGATATCGAATCAAGCAAAAGTTCTTTGGTACTTCGTACGAATCCCGACGGTTGTTGCTCTCAACTTTTTTCAGATTCATAAGAAATTCACCCAACTAGGACTTGTGACCGTCCTCGCAGGTGACGAAGTGAACAGGGCAGTCCAACGATAATCGCTACATACTTGCTCGGCGTCTTTATTGTCCTTTACGACGAAACTACCTTCGTCACATTTATGACGAAGATTCCTCCATCACCAGGCTTATGAAGAAGACTCCCATCACGCATACGACGAAGACGCCTCCATCGTCATCCTTACAACGAAGACTGCCGTCACGCTTACGACGAAAATAGCTTCAGCACTATGCTTACAACGAAGACACTTCCATCATCGCGCTCACGAAGAAGAAAACACCTATATCATCATGCTTATGAAGAAGACATCTCCATCATCGTTCTTACGACGAAGACTACCATCACGCTTACGACGAAGACACATCCACCAGCGCACTTACGACGGAGACGTTTCTATCATCACGCTTATGGAGAAGACATCTCCATCATCGCCTTTACGACAAAGATTGCCATCACACTTCCGGTGGAGGTAGCTCCATCATCACTCTTATGACGGAGACGCTTCCATCATCGCGCTCATGAAGGAGGCATCTCCATCATCGTCCATACGATGGAGACTTCCATCACCCTTGTGATGAATATACCTCCACCAGCACACTTACGACGAAGACTGTCATCACGACGCTTCCGACGAAAATACCTTCAGCATCACACTTATGACGAAGACACCTCCATCATCGTCCTTACGATGAAAGAGAGCCCCATCACGTTTATGACGATGACACCTTCATCACACTGATGATGGCGATATAACGTCCTTCCATCGGACTTATGATGATGATTGCTTGAATCTTTATCACGCTGATAGGGGCGATATAACTCCATTCCATCAGACTTGTATTGAAGATTACTTGAATCCTCATCACGATGACAACAATGTTACCCTGACCTCCGTTACACTTACGATGAAGTTTGGCTTGATCTTGTATCGAATAACGGCCGGTTTATATTGGCAGTTACCGCTGGGCTGATGGATATCCGTGGGTAGCTCAGCAGTTACCGCTCCATTGTGATCCAGCATCTTCGTCATCAGCATGACGAAGTTCATCTCCATCCTCCTCATCACGAATGGCAGCCCCATCGGCCCTGCGATTTAGATGGATCCAACCTTGATCACACTGATGATGAAGATACGGCGCCCTGCCTGGCAAATTCGCAACGTCCCACCTCCTCTTCATAGACGTCAAACAACTCGATGTCCGGAAGCGAACCTCCCGTGTTCTCGTTCTTTTTGGCATGCCTGATATGAAGCCGGACGTTGGTCATCGCTCTTTGCTTGTTGGCAAAGAGGTCTTTGCCCCATCGAAACCATTCCGACCGCGCCCACGATGACACCAACGACATTGAAGACGGCGTTGGCCATCGTAACGAATATCGCTAACCTACCGTCATCAATATTTAGGATCTGCTAGACATTCGGGCGTCATAGTTCTCTCACCTACTATGGATCCATTGATCGTACGTCTAGGTGCTCACGCGGGTGACGAAATAAACGGAACAGCTCAGCAGTGAACGTGATGAAAAGAGATACGCAATCGTCATCATGTAAGTACGATGAAAGGCTGGGTAACCTTCAACATCAGTCCAATGATGGTTGGGCCATTTATCGTAAAGATGATGAAGCGGTTACTGCTGGGCTGTTCCATTTATTCTGTGACCCGCGTGAGCACATCTTCAAAGTCGTCATAGCTAAGACGGTTCAGACGGCTCCGGAGCGGTTTGCGCAGTCTCTCCGCACTGTTTACACCTCCTCTTCTCCATATCATTCTTGAACGCATTAACAGCATCCTTGATCTGCGTACCAAGATCGGTGCAATGGAAGGCGGCTTCATGTACCACACTCCGACACTTCTGGCAATACCATCTTAATCGATCTTGAGAACTTTCGGGGCGCCGCTGTTCGAGGACGATGCCTACGGTATCGGCAAAGCGGACCGGATTATGAGGCACATTTGCTGGTAACAAAAACA
>QQTW01001919.1_pt1 | contig 14869 bp, 19 predicted proteins | sample 1904831 | NCBI WGS metagenome assembly QQTW01 (sample SAMN09435610, study PRJNA476489) | Subsurface metagenome, whole genome shotgun sequencing project. | reverse complement strand
GGCGTCAGCTATCTGGCGGCGAATATCGCCCTGCATGTGCTGAATGTCTACTGGTTTGGCAAGATGATCGACGCCATCAGGAAGCGGTTCGATCCGCCGTTTGGTACGCGCGGCACGGCGGAGAAGCGTAAGCAGGCGGATGGGGCGGTGACGAAGAGAAGTGCGGTTGTGCATGGAGCTGCGGCTGCGGGTGGCGGCGAGGATGTGCAGCTGGCTCGAGGTGTGTATGCGGATGGCAGGAAGACGGTCGAGGTGGAGAAGAGGGAGGTCAGGAGCAGGCGCAGGGGGTGAGGCCGACAAACTCGAAAGTGCATGGCAGGCTGGGAATCACGGTAATGGTCACGGCTGACGATCGCAATATCATTTGCTCGTCGAGCTCCTTCATTGAGTGGAAATGGCAATAGAAAGGTATTCAAGAATCTCTCTCGCAACGGAACCAACACATCGTACAATACAAACATGATTCAAAGCATCTCAACACACAATCTCGGCAATTCCTATTTATTCAAATCAGCTTCCGGTGTGCACTCGTCTTCTTCACTTTTATAAGAGCGCCCCATTGTGAGCGGTCGGGGCAGGGATACATTTGGGATGAGCTCATCATGGTGCAGAAATTCAAGAAGCGGTTTGACTCCATTGTCGAACAATGTGACTTTGGGGTTCATGTGTTTACCTTTGCTTCTCAGCCCGTCTCTCCCATTTCCATCGTAGTGACCAACTAGGATTTGGTAACGTGATCCGTTTGGCGGTTTCCATTCGCACCAATACGGACAGCAGTGAAGTGTGGCTTCTCTTCGGAGTTGCTGGTATGCAAGGTCTCGCTGCACTTGTTGTGAGAATGGAGGACACAGCGCTGACATTGGTGGGTTGGACCGCTTACCGCAAACAGAACTCCACCGTATCATCAGGGATCTTCTCTGGATTTGCCTGTAGCTCTTCCATAAATGTTGTTCCAGCTGCTTCCGCTATGCTATCTGGCCGCTCCCAACTCGTGGTTTTGGTGGCCGCAGAGATTATGACACTTTGGCCGTTCTTGAGAACGGTACCAACGACTTTCTTTCGAATGATACCGTTGAAAGACATGCTTCAGGTTGACGCTTCGAGGATGAGGGAGAAATTGACAGAAGGTCTCTAGGTTTCTATGTGAGGAGAGAATTGGCTTGTTTGGTGGATGATGTTGGCTTGTTCGGTGAATGATGGTCCAACAAGGCAGTCTGGCGTACGCAGTCACTTTATATCCATCACAACGGCCTACCCGGTCCCCTCCCGGCGATTGATCCAAAAATCGATTCACAGTCTGGCCCTGTCAAGCGCCATATGAAACGCTAATCAAGCAATTATATTCTGACGGCAGGCGATGCCATCCAGTGATTACCCTAACGAGTACACAGTGAGCCTCCACTCTAATAGCCTCATAGGATGCGGCGCGGAATCTTGTGATAGCAGACGATGCCATCCAATGATACTCAACGAGCATCCACTGGGTCTCTACTGAAATAGCCTGAAGGGAGGCGGCGCGGAATCTTCTGATAGCGGATGAAGCCATCCAGTGATAATCAACGAGTTCAAACTAATTCTCTATTGAGATAGCCTTGAAGGATACGGCGCGGATGTATGAAACGGTGGTCAAATGCACTTTATATTTGAATCCAATAATGGAAGAAAATAGGTGGTGGAGGCTGATCAATTTCGTAGACAATAAGCGCCGGCCCTTTTCATGTGGCGTCTGTCAACGCGCTACGATCGCCGTTGAAATAATCGCTAGGGCGGCACCGTTGACGGGAGCCAGTCGAGAACAAGACTATGTAGTCGTAGGCACTTATATTTCCTCCATGTAGGTCTCAATTGATCGATTTGTGATATGTTCGCGCCGCTGGGACTTGGTCTGAGCTTTGTCGATAAAAGATCCTATATCACAGGATATCCGATATATTAGTTTGTTGAGCCATCTTCCAACCGCACTCAACTTTGATCGCACTCATAAGCTGAGTCGAATCAAGCACGCCTCGCCCCATCGTTCTAGGCTGGATTTGGATTCCACAGCCTTTCAGTTGGATATTTCATGCAACCTTCCCGCGTCATGTCATCGCTATTCAAGGTCGGCCAGATTTTGACCGGCAGACTTGGGCAGTACATAGTCACGAAAGAGATACAAGAAACAGTATGGTTAGCAAAGTAAGCCCAGTTAACCGTGTCTTCTGTGAAGAGCCAGAAGACTTACAGGTCCTACAGAAACCATGCTAGTCAAGAACCAGTCGTCATCAAGAGCGTCCGAAACCATGAACGAGTCATGAATGAACGCGATGTTCTGCGGCGATTTCAGGGACGAACACCATACTTGAGGCCGATGATTGACGAGATCGACGACCCAGCCGAGCCTGTCACGATTGTGCTCAAGCACTTAGACGATGACCTTCAGAACGCATCCAACAAACAAACACTGACCCGAAAAGAGCTAAAATTTGTATCGAAACGAATTTTGCAGGCTCTTAGCGTATTGCATGACGACGGCTATGTACACACAGGTGGGCTCTTTCCCCGTGCCAGCCCAAAAGTACTCACTAAGACTCACACTAGATGTGAAGCTTGATAACGTTTTCGTCAACTATGGACAGTCTGATATGCGATTCACGGATGTACAGCTGGGTGATTGTGGTGGCGCATATCACGTTGACCATGAGTATGCAAAAACATGCTCGGTGATCGGTAATGCCATGTGGCGAAGTCCGGAAGCAATTGTGCAATTGCCTGTTGGTTGGACCACAGCGACTGATATATGGTCTTTTGGACTTTGCGTAAGCATGTTTCTGTGTGGTATGAAAAGTTCCTGATCTAACTTTTTGCTAGCTGATTGCCCTGATATATGGCGGAAATTTTGATATCCAGCACCCCTCGGGCACGCGTTTTGATAGTGAGGATTATGATTATAAAGTTCTTGAGCGACAGTTCAAGCTCTTTGGTCCTTTTCCGACAAAATATCAAGAGCTAGTCCAAGGTGAAGAGAATATCAAGACGATTATAATACATCTATACAAAACTATCCCGCAGGCGGAATGGAGCCAATTTAAACGGGTCTCACAGAAGGAGATGTCAGCTCGAGACAAGGAATTCATCGGGAAAATCATGAAAATGGATCCAAGAGACCGTCCAACTGCCCGAGACCTGCTGCAGGAGAGCTGGTTTGATGAGGTGGAAGAATAGGAGCCATACAACTGTACTTATGTAGATATCTCCACTTATCGCACCTAATTTGTCTACATTGAGCATTAAAGACAGCGCTCTCGGTGTAGTAGGTTTTGCGTGCCGGTAATTCCAGCGGCCAGCACACAGTTGTCATTGTCTATTGAAGCAGCGAAGGGAAAAGTCTATTCGACTCCCTCCAAGATACCGGACATGGAGTCGCCCAGCGTCATCTCGGAGAATAAACGGCGCCCGGCGCAATTTCGGAGAAGGTCTGTCTTCGAGAGCAAGTGTCACCGAGCTCGAAGACATCGAAAGTAGGCTAGCAGACTCTTGAGTGCAGTAGATGACTTGGAAGGGTTACCTACGAGCGGTAGCAACTTGACACAAGACATGCAGGCGTAAAAGCGGAAGTGAATGTTGGTCGTGTTTGTTGGATGATATATTCAAAAAAATTTCTCATGAGAAATCCGGTATGGTGTAAAGGCTAGCAGTACGTTCAAGAATCCAAGCAATTCAGACCCAACCTAACCACAAATGTAGTACGGCGCTTTCATCCGACCAAATCCGCCTAGATCCGGGTTCGGTGTGTTCATGCCCAACTTCAATTTCATGACCTTCCTCTAACATTCTCAGATTCCCGGTACCGGAAATTCAAAAATAGTTTTTTTGACCCTTGGCTTGACCGCAGCTATGTCTCGGAAGACGCCTACTCGATATGCCTCCTCATGGAGGGGGACGATAAATAGAAACATGGTGAGATCGAAGCAAAGGCGGCGGGAACGTTCAATATGGTTCAACTCGTCGTGGCATCCAATTTCTAAATTTCTCATGGAAACCCTTCACTCTTCTAATCCTAGGAGTACTTGGGGTTCGGTCTATCCAGACAAATATGTCCACTTGCAGGACTCATGTCAACGATTTAATCCGAGAGATTGATTGCGATTCCTGGTCAATCGCAGGGAAGCTACTGTGCTCAGATAAATAAGCCGTCGTCGAGCGACGGCAGAGGCCGTTATTTTGTACTTTCCACGCCCCTGACCCTCTTCCGGAATCGCGACCACTCCCGGATCACTCGGATGAGCTCCCAAGGGTCTACGCCGCCGGAGATCAGTCAGCTGTCTGGCGCGCGGGCGAAGCCTTCATCAAAGGCCATGACATTGAGTACCGCAATGTGACTCGGGAACATGTGACTCTCAAGTTTCTCAAGACAAAGCGGCCTCTGGACTTCGACATCCCTAAAGTGCTGTACCATGACGAGTTTGAGAAGCGATACTTCCTCATCGTCAGTCGCGTCCCTGGCCGAACCCTCTCGGAAGCATGGCTGGGAATGGATGACGCTACGCGCCATCGGTACGTCTGCCGCTTAGCCGACATCTGCCAGAACCTGGCGGAATAGAATGGCGATGCCAGCTGCGGAGTCGATGGTCAGCAGTTGTTGGAGCGCTACTTGTCCAAAGACGAGTCCACCGACGGTCTTGATCTAGTTGCTCGACGGCTGGATGAGATGGGGTTTCCAGATGCAGTTGACGGCTGGCTGAGGTTTTGCGGTAGATGATTGCGGAAATACTTCATTGTTGGCCCGCTGGAAGTAGGCGTGATCGGCTCCAATATCACGATTCAGAGTGAGACTCAGGGTTGACACTTCTTGTCATTTTCTTTGACGATCATTCGAAGAGGAAAGTGGATTGATATCAGGATAACAAGACGGGATTGGGTTCGGGATGCATTTGTATTAGGACAGCGGGAGCATACATACAGTAAGCGTTATCCTTAAGGGGAGAAGTCCTCTCGGCTTCGTCATGATCTCGACTGTCTCTCGACAACTTCTTCTGGGCATGAGCTTGTACGGAGTATCTGGAGGTTAGTATTCCAAGGTTGCGTCTCACCTGTGGCTTCCCTGAACACCCATGGGAAGGGTTTCAGCTGGTATTATTGAGCCATCTAAATAATGACTACGTGTCCCAATCAAAACCGATTAAGAGATGCAACCATGACAGGCACAACACAGCACCAAAGACGATGCTCCAGTGCTAGCCGCATTGGCTGGATAATGGGTAATCAAGTTCAATTCAGCGCTACGCTATCATGATTTTACACCAATTTGACACCCACGAGGCAACACCAGGAGCCCCGAGACCCAAAAGCGAACCACGCAGCCGCAACCTTTTCCAACACTCCTCATAGTGCAAGCTATCAAGCCAAAACCAGCCCAGCAATCGCAGCCGCGAAGCCAAGCGGCGCAAACGCGACAGCCCTCTCAGCGGCGCCGCTGGACGTAGTCGCGGCCGCGGCCGATTCCGAGGCGGTGCTGGACGCGGAGCCCGACGCCGAGGGAGTCGGCTCGCCCTCCTCGCCCTCCTGCTGCGCCGAGGGGCCGACGGTGCCGCCGCCGATCTCGTCGGGCACGACGGCGTTCTCGGCGGCTCGGGCGTTGGAGCTGAACTCGTCGAAGGTGGGGCCGTCGGAGCTGGGAGGGGTGTTAGTAGAGGTGAGGGATGGGGAGGGGAAGGGACTCACGGAGGGTTGATGACGCCGACCATGCCGCCCTGGCAGTGGCGGTCGGTCGGGCAGTAGTACCAGATGGGGTCGGTGCTGTTGATGGTGATGGTGAAGGTGTCGTCCTGCAGGCGGGAGGGTACGGGTTAGCTTCGAGTGTCTTCAACGGTCTATACATAGCAGGAACAACGTACAGCAACGCCCTCGCTCACGGGGATGTAGTCGCTGAAGAAGCCATTCTCGGCCAGGGGCTCGCACGGGGTGTCGAACGAGGAGCGGCCGACCGAGTGTCGCTGGGGCCAGAAGCGGAACTCGACCGTGTCGCCGACCTCGGCGGTGATGGACTCGGGCTCGAACGACAGGCCGTTCTCGCCCGCGACGACGACCTTGGTCTCGGCCGCGACGGCGGCGATGAGGGGCAGCAGCGACGCGAGGATGGAGCGGTTGGAGATCATGATGGCGGTTGGTGGTGGGATAGTATGGGGATGAGTTGATTTGAGAAGGTTTTTGGTTTGATTACTATGTAGGATAGTCTAAACGTGTATGGAGCAGGTTGCACGGCGATGAGCAGATTGATGAGAAGGTTTTCTGTAACCGCGCAGGTTGTCGCAGTCTTTATAAAAACCCGGAACGCGCCCTGGCCTCGGAAGTGTAGGCACAGCATCCCTCGCTGTTGCTCCCCGCCCAGCCCCCCCGGGACCCCTGGGAAACGCATTCCTTCGTGATCCGCCTCGGGTGTCGAAAACGTTTCACGTCCATCCTCGACTCCAATCGGAGCGAGTGATGCCGATCTACTGTGCTATGCCCATGGATGGGAGACGCGGCGTCAAGACAAGCCGGCAGCACCGGAGCCGGCAGTGCACACAAGGCTGGGCGAGACTGTCGTATGCAGAATCATGCCATCACGAAGCAGCATAACGAGTAAGGTTCCGGCACCGCCTTGCCAGCTGCCGAGAGTTATGTAAGTCCGGTGTGAGGTGTTTCTATTTCTGTCTCTACTTTCAGACCTATTCCTTCCTATTGCTATTCGTAGTGACAGCGCCGAGAGGAATGCAATGCCGGGTCTTAATCATGGTTTCACAAGGCGCAGTGCTTGCGTTGCTATGCAGCGATGGATCCAGCGCTTGCTTTTGTGATGCTCCCTCTTCATGCGGGGACGCGGTTTTGGCCAAGACGACTCTTCCCTTTTATTTCTGGTTTCATTGGTTTCAGGCTCGCGCCGATCGCGCTGTTGCCTTTCAACCTTGGAAGGGCTTGGGTCGGAGAAAAGCATGTAAGCGCTTGTCAAGGGCGTCGATTCAGGGTCCAGTCAACCGCTGGGATCGACAAAGTGCCGAGCGCCCACCTTGGCACTTCCGCCATTCGAGGGAACGACAGGAACGTGACTTCGCGGCGCCTCACGAATCGGCTTGTTCCTTAGCTTCAGCTACAGCCTGAGCAGCTGCATTGATCGAGCGTTTGATTTCCAGCGTGAGAGAAGTCTGACCACCTGCAGATGGGGTATCGTCATCTCCCAATCCTGATGAGAGGCGCCGATGGATCTTGATGCGCCGGAGCCTAAGCCAAGCTCGAGACACTGATATTTCGTCGGCGGCGACCGTTCACGTGCGTAAGGAAAAGAAGGCGCTGGTCGACTCTGCAGGAAGATGATAATCCTCCAGTTGCAGCAGCTGCTGCCCTGCTCTTCCTCAACATGGTGCTCGCCGGACTACGAATACCGGCCAAGGTAAATTGCTACTGGTGACTTGAGAGCACGATGACCTGGGAAGCGGATGATGAGTACGGAGTAGGTGAAAGCTTTTCCTAGAGAATGGGGAGACGATACATTGTTCCTTCTATGACCGACAGCCTCAAGGAGCCTGTAGCCATAGAGAGAGTTTCTTTCCTCCCATCAGAAAATCATCGATTTCGATCGACTATCTCATACTTCGTTCTCGTACGTTGTAACTGCTCTTCGGTTGTGCTCGACTTTCATTGGTCCCTTTCTTGTCTCCTCGAAATGGACCTCGTGACAGCCACATCCTGGCAGATTGAAACAATGACCGTTGGAATTGTAGCAGAAGAGAATATTATACACGGCTCACAGGCGTCTATACCAACATAGGAGCCTTGACGCGGTCTCCTTCAGTGCTCATGAAAGTCTCCGTACATGAAAGAAGCCCATCAGTCATGAAAAGACCTCAATCTCAACCGGAGCAACATCGTCTATGCTAACCATAGCGCTTCCCTCGACAGGCGCCATCCCATCATCCGCAGCACCATCTTCCGGCGCAAGAACCTCGTCCTTGGTGCCCCACCACCACGTCGCAATCCGCTCGCCCTCTGCCGCGCCGAACCGATACCGACGCCCGGGCTGCATCGCCGACGCCCAGCGCTTCCCGTCCACCTCACGCAGCTGTTCCAGCTCCGGCCGCTGCTCGACGTCAGTATCATGGGACTGTTTCTTGATCCGGTCAACGACGGTAAACGGATGCGTGATCGAGACAGGAGTCTGCGGGTGTAGAGTAAGGTAGTACTGCTCATCCGGATGGTCCCGTCGACGCTGGAGCGCAGGACGCTTAGGGCCTTTTGTGAGCTCCAGCCAGACGGACGTTGGTGGGTCCGACGTGAGGTCTTCGCGAAGAAGTTCTTGCGCTTCAGTGCGAGCTTGGGGTTCAGAAGCGTCGGCCATGTGAGGACGATGATGGGGCAGTCGGTCCCGCTGAGGGTCACGGTGATGGAGAGATCGGGTGGAGTTGGGCTTTGGGGGCTGTGGGTTGGGGATGAGAGGGAGAGGCTCGTAGAGATCAGTGATGCTGTTGAGTACCGTAAAGATGGGTCTTAACAGAATAGTGGGATATCTTTGCATACAAAGCCCCATCTGGATATTGAGACTCGGGCATGGCTATGGGAATCGTGTTATATGGGATGTTAGTGCAAATTTGTGTCACCGACTAAAAGGAGTGACTGCTGCAACCAAGAGGTTATCATTCGCTGTCTTCCAGTGTTCGTCATGGAATAGATGATATTGCTTCATGCAGGTGGGCAAGGCAGCTTGACGCTTCGGCCTTTAGTACCCTTGCCGCACCCCCCACCTTGCGAAGAGGAAGAAGATATTGACTGCTCGAGGCTTTTCAGGGATGTCAAGGTACGGCTTGGGGACGGTGCACCTACGACTGAACAGGACACAGAACAACCAAAAACTGTATGATCAAACTCAGGCCATGAGTTGAGGCGATGAGAATCAAGAACGGAATGAGAAGAGTCACACTATTTCAGCTGGAATCATATGGTCAAGTTGCTACAGGAAGTGCACTTCTTGGAGGGAGAGTAATAGAGCATCAGCTTCCAGATATGCCTGTTTCCAAGATGGACTTTGCTTCTGCTTTGAGAGGAGGCATGACCAATGGCAAAGAGAGAGCATAAGAGAGCACACAGAGAATAGTGTAGGAAGCTTCATTTGATTGTCCGCGATTTCCTGTGCGCCGGCCGCAATTACATATTTGCCAGTAAGCGCATGTATGCCGCTCTGATTGATAGGCACAGAGAGGAAGGAAAACCTTTGGACGAGCTGCCATGTCTGATATGAAATGCAAGAGTTGCATGCATTTGCCGCGCTGCTGCCGTGCATGCGCATCGGAGAGACTTACGCCGGTATCGTGGCAGGCATCATAGACTTGGAGAGGTGAAGGTGAGATTTGCTGGCTGTTTACTTTGGGCATGAGTTGAAGGCTTCATGAACCGACGTCTAGCAGCGATATTAGCTTCTATCGAGATGAAGTCTCGATCACAGTCACCAATGCGGATCACGACATTAATAAGTATGCGTTTTGAGTAGTCTCCTGAGTACACCTGCTGTCTCGCGCTAGTACGCTCAGTGCTGATCCTGCCCAACATGCTGTGCGCATGTCAAAACTGCTCGACCCAAGTCCTCTCATTCAAGAGCTTAACTCTACCGGCGTTCAAACCCGGTGTAGTCGAGAAGCCGGCAATGCTCAACCAAGGTCGTGCAGCCTGCATGCCACAGTGTCCAACGTGCTTCGAGCCTCAAATATCGATCTCGATGCCCAAATCGATAGCTCCGATCAAGTCATCGTCCATGTTGCGCTTCTTCAGCGACGACAAGCCACCAGTCCTCTTCTCCCTGGGACCGGACAGCGGCGTCTGGCTGCGCGGGGTAGCAATCTTCCTCGGCGTGTTCGTGCCTGCGGGAGTGCCGGCCCTGCTGAGGTCGCTGGCGGACCCGAACAGCTCGTCGGTGTGGGAGCCGGCGGGGACGTTGAGCAGCTCCTTGGCGGCGGCGGCCTTCTCGGCGGCCTCGCGCTCGGCCTTGGCATGGCGGGCAGCGGCGGCGGCCCGGTTGGCGGCTTCCAGGCGCTTCTCGGCTATCTGCGCCTTGCGCACCTCCTCGGCGTTGAGCTTTCTGTTCGCTTTGTTCAGCGCCGCAAGACGCTCCTGCTGGGTGGGGCCCTTGGAGACTTTGGCGGGTGGCATGCCCATGGTGGGCCTCGGCTGGTCGGCGTACTTGTTCTGGCGCTTGAGTTTGGCGGCAATGTCTTCGTCGGTCCAGCTGCGGTTGAGAAGAGCGTGGATACCGTCGAGCTTAACCGACAACTGAGCCTTGGTTGAGATCTTCAGTCCGTCTGCCAGCATCGCCTTCTTGTACCGTTCGAACTCAGCCTGCAGCCAGGTCAGTAAGGTCCCAAACAACTTGATGCCAAGTTTCGTGAACACACCTCGGTGAACCTGGAGTCAGAGCACGCCAGGAAAGGCCACTCCTTTTCGGCTTTTCCGTGTGCGACGATGGCGTACTGATCAGAGACGAGTATCTTGCCGTTGGCAGCCTCCATAGAGTACGGTTTGCCCTCAGTGAAGCCTGAGATAAGTTAGTATGTTGGACGATAAGTGAAAGGGGTCTGCTTGCCTTTGATCTGCGCCATCCTGTACGTGTTCTGACCGGTAGACCTGTCGACGCCGATGCTCACGCGGCAGAAGCAGCCGTTGATGGCGGCTTCGAAGCCAGGGTAGAAACAGACTTTGGCAAAGTTCGTGCGGCCGACTCGGACACGCTCAAAGTCCCTGATGTCCGCTGGCAGCACTTCAGGCACGGGAGGGGTTGCCTTGGCGGCAGCGTTGTCCCACTCGACTTCGCTCTCGCCTTCGGCGTCCGCATCGTCGGACGGCCCGTTGACAGTGGAGCTGGATCTGCGCTCGCGTTTCTTGCGGTCGTCTTGCCGGCGACGCTGCTCGGCACGCTGGGCCCTCTGCCTCTTGAGAGCTTCGAGCGGCTCGCTGGCCTTGACTTTCTGTCTGCTGCTCTTGCGTTGGTTGTCTTCGAGCTCGGCGGCACCTGCCTTGCGTTTCTTCTTGTCCGTCTTCGTCTCCGCTCGCTCGCGGGCCTGAAGCAGGCGGCGGAGGTGAAGGTCTTGGGTCTTGCGTTCCACCTCCTGAGCACGCTCCGCCAGGATGGCTTCACGTTGGATCTCGGACAGCGCCATGATGTCTGCCTTGTCTTTCTCCGAGTAGTATTTGCCCTCTAGGGGGAAGACGTCGTCGTGGCCGCCAGCCTCGCCGGGCGAGGTGTCGGACTGTGATTCAGACATGGCACCGGAGCCGAGTGACTTGGGGGTAGTTGGTGACGATGAGCTGTGTCAACACGGTCAGCAGATGAAGAGGTGACGATGCAGAGCCGGCAGCGCCGGGAGGCATACGCTTCGCCCTCTTCCTCGGAATCGTCCTTGCGAGCTTTCTTCGGCGTGGCCTTCATTGTTTTTTCGGTTCTGTGTTGCGGAGTAGGTTTTTTTGGCGGGGAAGATGCGGTGGGAACGTTTTCACTGGGCTTGTCCGCCGGTTCGTCGGGGGAGCGCGAACGTGAGCGAGACCTGCTCGCCCCGGACTCCGCCTTCACTCCTTCATCGTCCGAGCTGTCGTCGTCCCCGGCCAGAGCAAGCAGCTCTGCGTCGAGCTCGTTGTCCGACATGGCGATTAGAGTAGAATACAAATAGTCTTAGAAAAACGATGCGTAGCAGCCTTCAAATGCAGGCAATTGCGGTGAGACCTCAGCTCTGCAGAAAGGGATAACGGAGCGATGGTCAGTGACTGAGCAGCGGGAGGAGGGCAAAAAGGTTCTGAAGGATAGTTATCGAATATAGACCGCCGGCAGGCTATTGACGCTTTGAATACAATAGCAACGGGCGTGCTCGGTGACAATGGGTACAGTGAGGTTGGGTTGGGCAATGAAACCAACAATACCCTCTATCGACCTATTATTATTGACACGACCCTTTGCGCTAGCCGCTCAATAAGCCGAACATTTACCGATAGACGACGCCGACCGAGGACGAGTCTGCCGGCGAGTCATGCACGTGGTGCCAAGCGTCCAACATCATCGACGTCTATCGTTGACGCTACCATGTGTATGTGATGGAGAATGAGCGTTGCTCCTCATTATGTACAGTAATTCCTCAGTCAAGATGTCTTCACGGAGACTGTATGCTTCCTTGCGTCCATTGCATTCTGGAACCCCCTCGACCACGCTCGTGCAGGGTACTGGACTGGTCTGCCAGCGTCGCAGTCATTCCAGTCCCTCACATAAATGCAACGATTCCTCACCCATAGATTCAGCCAGCAAGGCGGCTGCGCGAAGCTCCCAACCGCTTAGTCCAGAAATAAAGCAATACCTGGAGGGCGCAGTAAGCTCTTGACATGGATTGCCGGTAACAGATCCTGGCTGAGATGGGAGATAGATGCGAGTGAACCACGCCGGCGAACTTGCCGCGACTCTGATATACAAGGCCCAGACCCCCGTATTGGTCAGGTCACATCCTCACCTGCGGCCTCTGATGAAGCACATGTATGATCAGGAAGCTGGTCACTTCAAGGTCTTCAACGAGCTGCTCGCTCGCCACCGGGTCCGTCCCTCTGCATTGTATCCAGTCTGGCAGGCTGCTGCAACTGTGCTCGGCTGGTCGACGGGACTGATGGGCCGAGAAGCCGCCATGGCTTGCACCGAAGCCGTCGAGACCGAAATCGGTCAGCATTACAACGACCAAGTCAGGAAGTTACTCGAGTGGAAAGAGACGTTGCGGCAGCGTGGCGAGGAGATGTCTCCAGACCTTGCTAAGCTGACGGACCAACTCCGACGTATACGGGACGAGGAGCTTGAGCATCTCGACCATGCTGTTGAACACGATGCCAAAGCTGCTCAGCCGTATGAGGTTCTCACTAACGTAATACGAGGGGGTTGCAGAGCGGCTATTTGGGTCAGTCAGAGAGTATGAAAGTGGGGCAGACGCTCACGATTGTGCACTCATTTGAAGATCCAGTCTCCGCAGCATGCTCTCGGGACAGAGGTCCTTTCCTATAGTCTTGCGTTGTGATTTCCCAACTTCCTCGATGCTGTTATGTCTGTCGACTTGAGGGGTCGTTATATCCTCGTCACTTGATTTTGGGTTGCAGACGCTTGGCTGCTTTCTCATGGGAAGTCCGCGTTGACTTATCGCAGCCCTGATACTGGTCTTTGATGTCTTGGTTTCTGGAAGCTTTTCATAATCATTCTGTGCAAAGTGCTCCGAGCTTGATTAAGGGTGGACAAATGTCAGAGCCCGATGTTATTAGATGTCCAAAGCCTGAAGTGGCTTGCCCTGGGAAGAGCCCTACAATGTTGCTGTCCTTCGAGGCTTTCTGTAAGGCGAAAGTGCTCGGAGTGACGTGTGCACTACAGAGTCTTGTCAATGCACGAGGAGCACTACAGCGGCATGCTCTGGTGATACGAGCGAGGATGGCGGCGATCCTGTAAGTCAAGCTCTTACTTTGATCTGTCAATGGATTCGAAGGCTCTTAATGTCCCTTTCCGTGCCCATAACTGATTGATGATTCATGTCATGTCATCCATTTAATGAACTATCTTAAGCTTGCGTCAAGTCTTGATTGTATCGTTGGTGGCTAACTCAATCAGTGAGTTCAGGTTTACTTCAATGTATGAATAGGGGTTGGGCTAGTCGGGGTTGGTGATAGTGACAATGCTCTGAATCAAAGTGTTATGTGTGCTATTCTCTTCAATTGTCCCAGATTCATCACGCTACGGTCATGTTATTGTGCTGGGAACTTCTGATTGAGCTAGGAACATTGTTGTGGCCGCCCCATTGATCTTTGGTCGCCCACCCACCAATGTGTCCCTGTTCATTAGTATTTAAACTCTCCCTCTTTCACTTTCACTCACTCTCTCTCCTAACTTCTCCAACCAACTTTGTTGCTCACATCTGACCATCTTCTCTTGCTGAACAAGCTTTTCAAACTCCTTCTCACAAGAGGAACAGTGATCACCTACTCTCTTCTACTTTGGTTGAACATCACCTTCACACAACTCATCTTGTCGGTCTTGCACTGCACCATCAATCTTTGATCAGAGCACAGTGTCCTTGTCAATCTTGCACTGCACTCTCTTGCTTTGGACTGCACTTTCGCACTCCTCCATCACGTCTCGATCAGAGCGTGATCAGTTTCACTTCAACTTGCTCTCTCTTGCTCGTCATTGCACATCAATCATAAACACACTTTGAACTCGTCACACTTCACTCAATCATAAACACACCTTGGACTTGTCACGTTCACAATCAACCATCAGCTTTTGATCAGAGCCTGGCACATCGTCAGAGTGTGCTCTCTGCTAACCTTTGATCACACTTCGTTCACTTCAAACATTGATCTGTCGAGTCTCGCACTCAGCCTTCAGGTTTTGAACTCAACTGGCACACTTGTCAGCTTGTGCTCGCAGTTAACTTTTGACTGCACTACAATCATAACAAACAGTGACTTGGTCAAGTCTCGCAGTCTTCATTTCACTTTGATCAGAGTTTCACCTGCTTTTGCTTGCAAGCACTCATCACACATTGCACATTCCGATCTTGTTGTCTCGTACTCTACCATCACATTTTGAACAGAGCGTGGCATCATTGCCAGACATTGTTGTTGTTGGCTCTCTTGCTCATTGTAGCATCGATTGGTCTTTCACTTTCTCACATCAATCATCATCGTCGTCTCTCGCGTTCAAGAGTCACATCTGACCGAACGATATCATCGCCAGACCTTGTTGTCCGCTTTCTTGACAGTCTCACATTCAAGAGATCTTGTCATCGTCTCACATCCGCTCATCAACTTCATCTTTCATTGGAAACATCACGTCGCTGAGAGACGTGACATCAACCTCAAC
>QQTW01001918.1_pt1 | contig 14872 bp, 16 predicted proteins | sample 1904831 | NCBI WGS metagenome assembly QQTW01 (sample SAMN09435610, study PRJNA476489) | Subsurface metagenome, whole genome shotgun sequencing project. | reverse complement strand
CTTTTCTTTTTCGAAGCTTGTCTCGTTCTGGGTTTCGATGGCGTCGGTGCTGTCCTGTGCATAACTTCCACGCTCTCATCAGCATCGGTGTTCTGGGTCTTTCTCTTTTCACAGGGTTTCCCCGTGAGCGGTGGTGCGATCATATCTATACATAAGCTAAGGTATCTGTCGTGGGCTTCTGAGGGTCTACAATGTATTGGCTCCCCGGTCAACTGAATTGTCGTGAACTGCCTCCAGCTTGCGGTCGTGAGAGTGACAAATCCATTACTAAGCATACGCTGACCTTCAACCTCAAGGCAACATTTCCAGTAGTCTGACAAGGCTTTCCCCCCCACAGGTGCGAGTGATGCTTGCGAAACATCTTTCTATATATTAATATAGGTTGACTTTTGAAGTTATTTTATAGTCATAGTAATTGTTCTGCGAGCTCCTTTTGCGATGAACATACTTCGAGATTGGCATACTCAATGCCTCTCAAGCCTGGTGCAACCGTTCGAGTGGTCAATATCGACCCAAAGACGCAAGAAGCTGAGCTATACAAATTGTTCACTGATCGAAATCTAACGCCCATTTCACCGGGCTCGCTATGTCCGAGTTCCTCTGCACAAGATGCTACGCAGGTGGCCACAGTCACCTTCAAGTCATCGTCTGAAGCCAAGAGAGCACTGAACCTAACTGGAACCCTGCTGGGGGAGTCCAAGATAGCGATTGATAGCGATTTCATGGGCTTGACGGCTTTGGCCGTACCAAAGGAACCGAAGCTAGAGTAAGCGGCCATTCTCTAATCAACGCATTAAAACCGTCAGATATAATCCCAGCACTCGCGAGGGCTGATATAACTTTGATCAAACATAGTATTATCGCTCTGCATGGTCTCAATGGCCATGCTTACAATACGTGGGTCTACCATGAGGATAAGCACCCTGATACGGAGGCGATGTGGCTCCGTGACTTTCTTCCAAGGAGTGTTCCAACAGCGAGGATAATCACGTACGGGTACAATTCCGCGGTCGTCGGCTCAGGTACCTCTGTTAGTGGCATCAAAGACTTTGCCTATGACCTACTGCAGCGCATAGTCGACGAGAGAACAAACGAAAAAGTACTCCTAAGCGGTGATCTTCAGGCTTGATCGCCGTTACCTCTGTACTTAGGACTGACGATATACAGGCCAGAAAGAGACCCATTGTCTTCATCTGCCATTCGCTTGGAGGCCTTGTGACAAAGCAGGTAATCTGTGATTGCAGCTACATATGGGGCTTGCCAAGTCTTGAACATCCGGACTAATATACCACTTAGGCTCTCATATATGCTCATACAGACAGTCATCGTTACCCCTCCATCTGGGACGCTACTTACTCGGTCTTGTTCCTTGCTACTCCACATGGTGGAAGCAGAAGCGCAGATCTCGGTGCTCTGATGTCACACATTGCTCTCCTCGCTTTTCAAAAACCAGCAAAACAGCTTTTGGATACTCTCAAGCTTGACTCCAGCTCTTTGCACAAATTAGCTTCGGACTTTCGTGCTCTGCCTTTACAGATCAACCTTGTCAGCTTCTACGAACGCAGAAAGACTCCTGTCCTAGGTTCCTTAGTATGTTCACCTTATCAGTTTTTGTTTCACTGACTGACAAGACCAAGGTAGTTGATGAGCAGTCGTCATTGATTGGACTCAAAGACGAACGACCGATACCGATTGATGCAACTCACAGCGGGATATGCAAGTTCAGTGGACCGTCCCACTCCCAGTACATACCTGTCTTAGCACAGCTGAAGAAGTGCTGCCAAGAGGCCCCCAGTGCTATTATGGCACGCTTTGCAGATGAGAATATACCAGGTAACAACGATTAGATCCCGCTCCCTTCAACGTTGACATATCTGGTAGCTGCAACACGAAATCAATCTCCGCCACTGGACCAGCTTTTCATGATGCCGCATTCGAGGAATCTTCATTTCTCTGGTAGACACACCGAGCTTGCACTGCTTGACGAGCATTTGACCGAAATGGATTATGACGTCTGCGCTAATTACCCTATTGTCGCTGTTCATGGTCTGGGCGGAGTCGGGTAAGACTGCCCCGTTGTCCGGGAAACCTTCGGAAGCTTTGCTAAGCTTCTCGGATTGTGCTTAGGAAAACACAGTTAGTCACCGAATATGTCTATAGGAGAAAGACTGTGAAACCACATGCGTCTATATTTTGGATCGGTGCTGCAAGCGAAGACACCATTGATTTACAGATGCAACAACTTGCGGAACAGCTGTTCAAGGCCACTCAATTCCCTGGCCTGGTTAAGAGAACAACGCTAGGTGCCGCAAGGTCGAAAAAGAAAGTCCAAGAAAAGCACGACGAAGTTGTTGATTCGAACAATATCCATGCAAAGACCTCCCTCGGGATAGAGTATGTGCACCGATGGATGATTGCTCCCGGTCATGAGGATTGGTTATTGATATTGGATAATCTGGACGACATCGAAGTCAACGTTCGTCGGTTCCTGCCTGTCGGAGCTGCTGGGAGTGTAATCATCACGAGCCGAGACCGGAGAGTTGTCGGGTCCATCGCAAGTTCTGGCATCCATCTGACTGCCATGGACCTTCCTGATGCTGAGCGTCTGTTCCTTCGCCTCCAAGATCCTCGTGGCAGATTTCGGGATGATCCGCAGTCACATCCAGAGTATGCTGTCATTCAAAGGATCGTGCAAGAAATGGATGGCTTCCCTCTCGCCATTGATCAGGCCGCAGCATTCATTCGAGAAAACGCTCCCATGACATTTGAAGAATATCTTGCCTTCCTCAAGCCGCGAAGTGAAGACAGAGAGCTCCTCATGCGGTTCAAGGAGGCCAACCCAAAGTATCCTGAATCCGTTATGACGACATGGGAAATCTCGCTCCGGCATCTTGAACGTACACACGCTCGAGCATCCAAGATCCTGCAAATTCTAGGTTTCCTGGACCATTCTCGGATAGCAGAATGGCTATTGAGAGACGTAACTAAAGCGGTCACATGGAAGTTTGCAGCAACCACTCAAGAAAGAAGGTTACCGAGCAAGCTTCAAGAAGAGTTGGCGTACTTGAGAGACGATGTTGGTTTCAGGACCGCAATCGGCGCTTTGACATCGTTGTCACTAGTCAAAAGGGACTTCGACCACACTTTGGGCCCAGTCCTGTCCCTTCACCCGCTTGTCCACGAGTGGACGAGAACACGCCTCAAAACCGATCCTGCAGGGCAGGCTAGGCTCTCCGTGGCTGCAACGCTGATACTATACCAGTCCTTTCCATTTGAGTTGATTACCAAGCTGTACAACGAGCCCTTCGATGCCTTATCAGAACTTTACATTAGATTCGACCGAGTTCTACTGCAATTGAACAGTGTAATGGAGAATCTACGAGAGTATCATGCTCATACAGACTCGATCCCCTTAGAATGCTTCATTTTATGCGGAACACTTCTGTTATATGAAAAGCACTGGATCTACGGACGGACTGTCGATGACTCCGTCATGAATGAGATTGGCCAGACAATGAGGAAGATCATACCGCGTATGCAGCAAAGGTTGAAGCCAATTGTTTCAGCTATCCAAAAAGCGCTTACGTACCTGCAATCCCCAACCTCCAATCTCCTGAAAACGGCCAAGCTCGGTGATTTCCTAAAGTCTTTATCGATAAAGGATGGACTTGAAGACTCGGATATAACCCTGCTGACTTTGCTTGTCAAGGTCATTACGGATGTCTCCGAGAACCTGGACAGGAGTCAACAACAAAGCATTAATAGCCTTCTGAAAACGGATGATAGACTGGATCAGCAGTCTGAGTTTCGTGTAGCAAGTAATGGAGGATTGTACCGTCGAAAAGACCCAGACGTCCAGCGAAGAGAATCAAAGATACAGCTATTCACCCAACTTCGCAGGTTTCTCGGTTCCGCGCCACAGCATTCAGGTTGCAGTCATCTTATAGCGGCGTACGTTGATTTCCATCTAGCTGGGTTGATGACCCCTGAAGAGTATCAAGTTCAAACAGAGCTCGATGTTGTCCAGCACCTAACTTCTACGACCCTATCCTATCTTGACTATCAGAAAAGATGCAACTACATTTGTCTTTCTGCGAAATTGCTCCTGGAACATGGTGGTACTAAGGACTTCAATGGAGTCCAGAGAGTTTTCTCATTTGCAATGAACAAGTGTTTAGCAAACTTGAAGTCTTGTCAAATGGCCGCAAAAAGGCAACAGGATAAACAGTCAATGGCGAGGTGGTCAACAACCAGCTATATATCAAGCAGCTTTGGGAGGACTAGCTCCGGCGAGAGTGTTTCGAAGAAGGGCGCGGACCTGATCTCAGATTTGGACTACATTTGGATGAGCACCCTCCCAGTGGCACGAGCGATAGCAAATCCGGACTTGTACTGGAAAGTTCCCGGCAACAATAGCAAGGAGCACCGAAGGCTAGACAGCTCTCAGCGGCGATACGCACCAAAGCTCATTTATCAAGCACGGCAAGTTCACGATCGAGTCAAGGCTCAGCTCTCCCATAACCAGATAGCCGCTTTGGAATTTGAACACTTCGGAGAGATAGAGGTTAAAGTGGCTTTGATCGACATCTATACAAGCCTGAAAGAATGGCCCGCCGTCTCTGGTTTGATTCGAGAACTTCTGAAATGCGAAGAAATCGTGAGGTACTTCCGACACGTTGACCGGAAGCCATGGCAACCATGGAAAAGCACTCTAGGGACAGGCAGAGAGCTTCAAGCAACAGTGACACCTCATAACGATTCCAAAGCTAACAAAGCAGCCTCAAGGGCTGGATTGTTCCCTTTTTGGAGCAGATCTCAAAAGCAAGGTACGTATGGCGACGCCATATGCAAGTCCTCTAAGAATGCTCAAGCGCTCCAGGATCTTTGGAGACTACACCGGCCAGAGAAAGCCCAGTACCTGCAGCAGCGGAACCACCTTCATCAACGTCGTCTGCGCCCAAAGAACAGTTGGAGTCCGAATTCATATCCAGACTTCACGAAGCAGTGGCTCAGCTGAAATCTCTGAGGCCGGAGACTGCGTCAGTCAAAACCGAGTCCGGGCTTGACTCCACGTTCACCCAGGTCGGATTGCCGCAGTGCTGCGAATGCCTGAGCTATCGTAATATCGAAGAGGTAATTTCTCGATTCGTCACATTAACGCAACAGCAATGCGGTCTACCCATCAACCAAGTAGAAGAGCTGAGGCGTAAGCTTAGAGCAGTCAACACGATCCCAGTTAAGACAGAGCGGGCTGTAAAATACATTGGAAGATTGGAGCTAATCTTTCAGCTCTCGAACATTTTGCATGATTGGTTGAATGATCAGGCCGTCAAGAGCTCGACCCGGTGAGTTGCATTAACCATCGATCGACACACTAACGATGAATTTTACGTTCAAGATAATTACATATACATGTGGTCAAGGACCAGACTGATGTCCACTACAGGAAAGTCTTGCGACCGAGTGAGCTGTTCGACGAATTGGATGATCTGTCCATTATATCTGAAGACGAAGAAGATAGCGCTTCGGACAGCGATGAAATGTGGTCCCTCGATGAGGATACGGCCATTGGTGAAAAGTAGGAATGTGTGCCGTTAGCCACTAACGAAGTGATGAACGATGTTATCATATTGTGGAAGTCGATTAGCGGACGGCATCATAGCTGCAATTCTCTGACTGCACAGAATAGCAGTACTTCGATTGGACACTCACACTCACGATTAGGTTTTACGGTTCCTGCCTCGACGGGGCTACTATTGTTGCACGTACTTTGCGGATCTCACACCACGATATTCGCAACGTCCCCTTCCTCTAAGGGTTCGGAATGGAGCGTACCTTGGATATACTTGCCATATACAGGATTGTACAGACGCAAGACGAGAGATATTGTGCGTTATGAAGGCACAGCATGACAGCGTTGATGAGGGAACGACAATATGGTCGGGCATACGTAGGGTATGATTTTAGGAAAGCAAGATGGCTCGGGTTGTTAATTTCCAATCGGCAGCCTATATTCCCATGTACGGGAGTCCACCGTATGAATATCTGACCTTGTCAACTTTTATCGAACTGCATGGGGTTTTCCTTACAGCATTTTCGGGTTTGGACGGCTTTTCAGTATCAATGCGACCAAGGCCGACAACGGCAGCATTAATACATCCAGGCATTTAGGCACGTTCAAGCAACCTTTCATTATTAGGAGCGGGAAAGCTCCTCTCAATCAGGGAGAGGTAGAAGACTACATCACTTCACGCTGATGGTCTTCGGCAACGACCTTCACTCCAAATAGGCGTGTAACCGTCGGTGAAATATCATGGCGATGTTGATACTTTGGAATGCGAGTAACGCCGAGACGATTCATGAGCTTTCTGCGCAGCCCATATGCTAGGAAGACCCAGGATCTGATGCCGATACATCCATCATCCTTGCTTCCATCCCGCTGAACTCCAAATGCGAACGGATATAACCCGCTCAGAACCCCAGCCAATGCACCCTTACCCTAGCGTACGCAACATGCAGGGGGAAAAACTCAACGCCGATCACGCAAGAAAAGGCACCCCCTTCCTCGCGGGACTAGCACTCAAACTCCCCTCCTCACTCGCCCCAATCCCACTATCATCCACCCCGCCACCACCCCCCATCTCGGGATCGGTATCAATATCCCACCCCTCCTCCACCTCCGCCTCCCCATCTTTCCCCTCCCCACCAACACCACCGCTCCAACCCTTCTGCACCGCCCCCCTGGTATTCCACCTCAACGCGCCCCTCAAACTCTCAAACCACTCACCCCCGGCCCCACCCTCGCCGACAACCGTCGGAAACGGATACTGACTTGCCTCGACGGTGACGAAATCGCCCTGTCGCAATTCCACCCGTCCTTTACCGTCGAAGGAACAATAGGCCGTTGCCCGCGAACTGCGCGGCACGGCGATGCGCAGCAGTAACGTGTCCGCGAGAACCATGGGGCGGAAGGAGAGCGTGTGTGGGCATATGGGGGTGAGCAGGATGGCCGGGAGGGAGGGGTGCACCAGGGAGCCGCCGGCTGAGAGGGAGTAGGCCGTCGAACCTGCAGGTCAAGGTGTTAGTTCATGCTGGTCGCCAACAGCGGAATGGGTGTCAGGGGTTGTGGGAGACATACCGGTTGGGGTCGAGAAAATACAGCCATCCGCCTGAACGACGGTCAAGAGCTCGTCGTCGCCATAAAGTTCCAGATTCGAAACGTACGGACTGGGCCCGCGGTCGATGACCAATTCGTTCAGCACCTCGAACTGTTCGCCCTCCTCGACGTCCGTCGTCACCGCCGCCCCGGCCGCCGTCGTCGTCGACGACGTTGTTGTCCCCGTACCTCTCCGCGTCCGATAAACCGTACACGTAAACCTCATGCGCAAATTGACGCGCATGCCCTGCTCGCCCAGCACGCGATCGAGATGGGTCCTGTAAGCGGCGAACTCGAAATTGGTCAGAAAGCCGAGACTGCCGAGGCTGAAGCTCAGGATGGGCGGGACGATGCGTTGGAAGAGCCAGGAGGTGAAGAGCACGGTGCCGTCGCCGCCGAGGGTGAGGACGAGGTCGAATTTCTCGGGACTGGTCCAGCACAGATTGGGCGTCCAGTACTTGAGCATGTGCGGGAACTTGGAGTTCCGGGCCACGAGGCCGGCGGCGTCGAAACGGGCGGATTGGCGCAGTTTGCTGTCGACGTAGACGTTGATGCCCAGGTCGGAGCCGTAGCGCGGCGTCGACAGCAGCCATTCGGTCAGTTCGCGCGTCAGCAGCACGAGTTGGTTGTCGCGCGCTTTGGTGACGATCATGATGTTTCGCACCGCGCGTTTGATGGGTCGGCGTTGGAGCTGTTTGGAGACTTCGCGCACGCCCGTGGCCGTTTGCATCAGCCGCGAGTGCGACATCCACTCATCGCCGGAGATCTCTTCGAGCACGCGTTCGATGTTCACGGCGTCGTCGAAGCGTTGGTGGTAGAAGCATGGCGATTGGAGCGAGGTGAAGCGGGCGGTGGCGGGGGTCAGGTCGCGTTGTGGCATGGTGAGTTGCAGTTCGGAGAGGGCGGCGGAGAGGCGGTGGGCGGTGGCGGGTTTGGTGTCGGGGCCTTTGGGCGCGCCGAGGAGGCCGGGGAGGGTGGCTGTCAGGGGCATGGTCGGGTTGCCGGCGTTGGGGGGTCGGGAGGCGAGGGCTTTGAGGATGGTCTGCCGCGGGATGGATTCGATTGAGATGGCGCCTTTGCGGTGGTTCAGGAAGGATTTGGGGGTTCTCAATGGGAAGTGGAGGGATGTGGGCAGCGATGGTGGGTAGTCCAGCGGCGAACTGTCGACTTTGGTGGATGCCTGTGAGATGGTACTGAGTGGTTCGTCGGCTCCGTAGTTGGCGTGGGTCTCGCCGTTGGTGTTCAATGGATCCAGGTGCACGGCGTATTCGCGCAGCAGGGAGTCGCCAATGCGTGACGAGGTAGTGGTTCCTGGCGGTTGCGTCGTGACTGAGATTGTCGGAACAGCACCTGTAGAGATTGTTTCTTGAGAAGTTCCGGACTTCAAAGATATTTTGTCTCTGTCAAGGATCTTCCTCTCCTGGTACAGATCTGCCTTCTCAGAAGGCGACGTTGCCATGGTGAAGTTTGCGACTGGGGAGCTGTTATATTCCGGACTTAGAGCATCGGTTGCACCGACGGAACAATGTCCAGCTTACGGCGATGAATAAGCAGTAGCAGCTGCGAGTCTGAGCTGAGCAACCTGTTTCGGACTTTGTGGAAGTAAGGTCGCCGAGAGGTAAGGAGGGTTGAGAAGCTGATTGATTAGCTGATTCAAATCTTGGAGTGAGTTTGACGTTGTCCGGCTCTGATAGAATCAAGGCCCTATGTCCGTAGGATGCTTCCGCGTGAAACTATAGGACGGTAGATGTCACAACAAATTGATTCTCAGTTGGTCTTCTTGAAACAATGACTGGAAATCGCAGCTTAACAGCTTTGATATTGTTCTTCAGTTGATTACCAACCTTGATCAAGGTCAAGTATGTTGTCGGCCTTTTCGGCATTGATAAGAAGTCGATGACCCTGCTACATGGGGAGTCCCCAGGAACGCAGCCGTGCAGCACAAGCTTCACTCTCCGAGAAGCTAAGGTAACTACCTTATGCACATTAAAGCTCGACTTGCTGCAGGTCGCCTACGAATGACCTCTCGAGTTCTCGGAAAGTTGTGATACTGCGCACAAGTAGACGAATGATTCCAATGCTTGAATGGTGACAGTGATCTGCCATGCAGATGGGCAAGAGTCCGTTGACCGTGCTAGCTCCGGAAAGGGGATGTAATGCGTGTCTAATGGAACGTCCATGCTGCTGGCTGATGTTGCTAGTATGAAGCCAGGCTTCACGCCTGAGTTTGCTAGAAACCAAAGAAAGAGTAGGAGCGAGAGGCTACCAGGGTAGCGAAGCAACGCGAGGTAATAGTTGTGGTTCGACAAAATGTGGGTCAAGTGGGACACCGTGGGGTGTATTAATGACCCATCGCAGCAGTGGGACTCGTTTTGGAAAACACAATAACACATGCTAATGTGCTGGGCGTCTTGGCTGGACATGAGGTAGTGATCGCATCAATCTCTGCCATTAATCAAACTGGGTCTGTAACCCGGCCGAAACCAGGCAGACCGAAACCAACAAACTAAAGTACGACGAGGGCGCTTAATGGCCGTCTTTAATATGCCACCGCAGAATTGACGCAAGGACGGCTGTCAAAGGTGGAAGTTCTAGAATGCCGCGAAGAAGACATGAATAGATTTTGGAGGCTGCGGCGCAGCACATGCAGTGGCCCGACAGAGTGGTTAGAAGAAGATGCTTGGCAACTGGATTTTTCTGCAAACGTCGTGGTCAGGATTAATAGCAAAGCAGTACAGTATTATAGCATAATCAATAGCTTTCTTCATCGAGATGGCTTGGTATTGAGCAGGGATTATGACCAGAATCTATACTACGCCGGCAATGCACGCATAACGCCCTCAAATGCTACCAACGCCATTGCATTCGCCGGAAATGCTCGCAGGAAACATGGCACGAAGCCCCTCCAATACCCTCTCCATCCATTTTCCTTCCACACTGCCTTTGCTGCGTCCCTCCAAGTTGAAAATTGTCTTTCACTTCCCAGCGGGTCGGTCATTATACGCTGCTTGACGACATCGGAAGGATAACTGGTGATCCAGAAGATTTGAGCGGAGAGGCCACCCGCCCAGAAGTTGACAGCGGGTGTGGAGAGGTCGGTTTTGTTCGTGAGGAGAGTAGTGACGGCGTCGTAGGAGGACCACCAGAAGAAGAAGAAACTGCGGAATAGCAGGGTGGCGGATAGGCCATGGTACAAACCGGGGATGCCATGAGAACGAAACTGTCTGGTATCAGCTCGTTGTTCATTTTGGAATGTACTGCAGAGGTAGTTCTGATGTAGGTAACAAGATGAAGAGGTGAAGATGCGAGCATTGGCCGGCAATGAAATTCATGTTGCTCGGGTAGCCATGAAATGTGAAAGGAGCTCAATGACGTACGATCTTCTTGGTACAGTCAATCGGACCGGTATACAGTCGTTTCGACTTGTCGGCTGCGTACTGTATCTGCAATCTGGCCTTGATATGCTCGACAGGCGCAGCGATGAAACTAACCGTCCACCCAGCCATGACACCGGCAATGCCATGTCCGACAACAGGCAGTTTCTGCGCGGTGTTTTCTAGAGCAGGAATCTCCATGCGTATACCAGACGGTGTCAGAGCTTTGACATTCGGATGAACGTAGAAGTTCTCATGGAGGATCCGGCGGTAGAATGTAAGGGAGCCGAGCATACTGCAAGTGATAGTTAGTTTCAAAGGTCGTGTGGTTGCTTGTCAGACCACGAACACAGAGTCCATGAACATCCATCCTATCAACGGTGGCGTTGCCCCCTTGTACAAGCCCACGATACCCTCTTTGCGAACTGTCTGGAGGAGACAGTCGAGTGGACCTTTGAAATGAGTCTTCTGCGTAGTTTGCAGCCGGACTTTGATGGTGTCGAAACTTCAGGACATCAGTGGGAATATCTTCAGTGGCTCGAAAGGATCCTTACGGATGACCAACTGTTCGCGGTTAGTTATTCGAAGAGCACTTTCGAGTTAGGGCATGGAAGTAGATCTAACTTACCACTCAACTTCGCAATCCCAGAAAAGACGCCGGCGACGAAGCCTTTATAATTCTTGTTCTGATTCCTTGCAGTTCTGACATGTTGTTCGGGTGCCAGGGTGCCATTGCTGCCGATATTTGTAAAGGTGTCGGTGACAGGTTTGTTCACTACTGCGGACATCGACTGAAATTGCCCAAGGGTCTACTCCGAGGCTCAAGCATGAAGAATATCAGATCTCATCTCAACAACGTCGATTTAGGAAGTAGATGCGACTGAGCGAAGAGGGTAAACATCATCTACAAGGTTATCAAGATACATAAGGTATCGAGGTGATGACTACTACATGGCATCTCTCTCACTAGTGCAATTTTATACCCTGCAAGCTCAGTGCCAATCTTGCATAAGGTATGAAGCGGCAGATGGATCGACAGATCTTTGAACGAAGCGAACTCTACCTAAAGGTTACCATAAGGTATGGACCCCCTCGAAAATAATCCAGGTTTAGGGTTCCCGCTCTCCAAAACAGTCACTGTAGACTATGCAAAGGTATTGCTTCCGGCGGACCAAAGTAAACATCGTTCGCAATCATGAACAGCCAATTACCACAATTGGTGCAACGGCTGAAGACTGCTGCGCCATTGGCTCGAACATGCGTGGGACACAAATGCGTCTCACTGGTCTTACAGGCACGCTGACTGAACTATTACTTGTATGGACCGCCACCATCTGAGGTCGAAGAGAGGGTCGGCGCCGCTACTCCTCAGGCCAGCACTGGATACCGGCAGCATATCCATGTGTTGCATACAGCATGTGAGATGCTAACTTATGAGTTACGAGTCAACCTTGCCCACCATTCAGCCTACTTGGATTCTTTCTTAACGGCCTGAACTGCCCCACTTGTGTAACAGTAAGAGGCAATTGATAGGGCGGTTGATGGCTGCCAAAGGGGATCGTGCTTTCGATCACGGAATAGGGGGGACATCCTAGCGTTGACTGTTTGAGCCCCCATGTGTCAATTTTCTGCGCAGCGTTTGAGGCTCTCTTATTGCTTTTATATAACAGTTGTCATGCCTGCGCTGCCAGATCGTGCTTATAGTCATATCGTCCATTCATATCACCCCTCCTTGTCCCTGTCGGTTTTGTGCCTGGAGCTAAGATGGCAGATCCTACAGCAGGCGCAACGCCGGAGCAACTTGTACTTCTGAATGGACCGGCTATGAGTCCTCCCCCCGGAGTGATTCCCAACTTTGTTGATCCTCCCAATCTTAACTCCTACTGGGTGCTTTCCCTGACGTTAAGCCTGACATTTTCGACCCTGTTTGTTCTCATGCGCATGTATACCAGGTTGTTTATCAGTCGAGTCACTTCATGGGATGATTGTGAGTCTCTACGGTTTTAGTCTTCGGCTTTCGTTATGCTGAGGCTCCCCAGATGCGATCTTCATCGCCTGGGTGAGATGGCTCAATCCGGAAATCTCACGTCTGCTGCTAATGTTTTCAGGTTATTTTCCTTGCACAAACTTTTACGACTAACTTCAAGTTCAGGTATGGCGGCGGAGTGCACCAGTGGGATGTGCAACTGAAGACATACATTACCATGCTCTATGTATGCACTGCTTCGACAGCACCGCACGATCACAGCACTAATCGCTATCAGTGGATCAACATCTCGTCAATAGTATATGGTCCGCTTATCTTTATGATCAAGCTCTCTGTCCTCCTCCAATACCTGAAGATTTTTGTTCCTAGGCGAAAAGACAACATGGCCATGTTCGTCGCGATACAAGCAGTAATATGGGCTAACTTTATATTCTATACTGTTAATATGGCTTTCCTGATTGCTCTCTGTTCGCCGCGAGAAAAGATTTGGAACCCATTCATCAGCACTGGTCGTTGCTTCGACAGGCGCGGTGCTTTCAAATCTAATGCAATCTTCAATGTGATATCCGACTTCACCATCTTGCTTCTTCCGATGAGATCTGTATGGAAGCTACATATGCCATTGAGAAAGAAGATTGGGGTTTCGGCAGTCTTCTCGACGGGGCTCTTGTAAGTATTCGCACAGCGTCATTCGATGTTACCAGCTAGAAGGGACTTTGACGGTCAAGACTACCTATCTCACCGTCGTCTTCTATGCGCTGGAGAAGACTCACTGATAAGCCTGTCCATACAGTGCGTGCATTACATCACTCATCCGCATCTACTACAGCTGGACAAATAATTACCCAGACACAACGTACACCATGGGCATACTGGGCTACTGGACCTATGCCGAGATCGCCGCCGGCATTGTTGCCAGCTGCATGCCCGCTTTGCCCAAGTTCTACCGGACCCTGGGTCCCAACGTCCGCAGATGTATCTCGTCCCTGTCTAGATCAAGCGGTATCACGCCTTACAACATCAAAGGCTCCACAACGAGCCGACCCTTTGCCAACAGAGGTGGCAGAAACAATACCGAAGACTTATGGAGCGACCCAGATGAGATGTGGATTCGGTTGAGAGGTGATCTCGAAGACAGCGAGACGATGCGGACGGAAAGGGTATTGAGCAGCGGGCCAGCCCAGCAGACGCCGGGGGCAGTGGCTGTTGGCCAAGCTACGTTACGGGCGGAGTTTGAGAGCGGGTATCATGATGGTGAGATCTTACGGACGACGCGCATCAAGCCAAAAGCAAAGCCGGAGGCTCTTCTGTTGACTTTGGATCACAGCAGAGAAATTGGTTGAAGGTAGATGTGGAAGCGGAGAGGTTATGGTGTTTAGGATATCAGGATTTTCTTCCTTTACACCAATGTAAAGCATAGTTTATGAGATCTAAGTAACAGATCTTTTATAATCCTACCGTCAAGGCATGGTCCATATCTTTATGATGGATGTTGTGTTCCAGAATTTTATAACGGGAGAACTATGCACCACTCTTGTTTAGGCAGAAAACTCACACCTGAATTACCAGACAGAAGTGGTGTATATGTAAAATAACTCGTGGTTGTATATGCAAAGCAACATGGTGTACAATTAACTTAAGTTTTCCCTTTGCATCTTTACCCTTTTAGCGAAGGAATCGCAGCCGCTGAACTCCCACCCCATAATCCAATCCACCTCAATTCCAGACTTTGTGAGGCGCTTCAACAACCTACGATACATATGGCCCTGTCAGAAGCCCAGCTTGCCAGCAACCCAGTTGTGGAGAAACTAGTACGAGAAGCGTTGGTACGCGCCAATACAGCTACAATGAAGCAGTTGAGTTCACGTCTAGAGGAGGACCCTGCTTTCAATTTATCAGAGTTCTTCAAGCAGGAGGCGGTATCCTATCCCCGCATCCGTAGCCTGCTGGCGGACACCGCGCGTCAACAGGCTCTGAATATGGCTCCCGAACCTGTGCCAGCTGCAATGGACGTTAGATTCGAAGCTCTGTTATGCCAGCCAGTTCAAATTCTCCATCCTTTGCAAAGTGCGGTAACCATCCTCACAACTTCGGACCTTTCCCTGCTTACAGAAACCCCTATCAAGGGGAAAGTGGACTGCATGGATGATAAAATGATAGCGGCCCTGAACGAGACCATTAAGAATGGTGATATCCTGTGGAACCTTGGAAGTACTACTGTGCTGGGTCTTAGCTCATCAGTGGCTGTAAAGATCGGCCGCTCCATTGATATCAACCATATCAACACTCTCCGGGACATTCAACAGCATGCGCCGCAAGTCCCGACGCCAGATATTCTTGGGGTCCTGAAGACAG
>QQTW01001917.1_pt1 | contig 14878 bp, 16 predicted proteins | sample 1904831 | NCBI WGS metagenome assembly QQTW01 (sample SAMN09435610, study PRJNA476489) | Subsurface metagenome, whole genome shotgun sequencing project. | reverse complement strand
GCGATGGAGCGGATGGGGGTAAACAAGAAAGGCGTTCTAAGCGTGGCATAGTTCCGGAGCAGCTCCAGTTCGTCATTGCTGAAGGCTTCCTGAGACAGCCCGGCTACGTAGTCCGGCTTGGGATTGGTACTGCCCATTGTTGCACATCTTATCCATGGAGCCGAAAGTTCCTCCATGATAGACTCCAGTCCCAGCACTCCGCAGAAGCGTAGATTCTCCGCAGCAGGAGCAACGAGAGGCATGACATCTCTTTGGATTCTTTCCTCGTTGGCGCTCTCAACCCGCGCGAGAACGTCAAGCACTCGAGCGGCCGGAAAGACGGGAAAGCTGATAGGCGCTAGGTCTCCCTGCAACAGCTCGGTGCAGAGATTCTTGCTCGTCTGATCCATGAGCGTCGAAGCCTTCATGAAGATGTGATGCTCCTGCATCAGGGTCAAGCGATCCGAGCGATGAGTATGAGTGGATTCGCTCTTCCGTTTGTTGACTGACTCGGGCATAATGTTTAGGTCCTGTTCGCTGAAATTCGGTGGCCAGTTCTGGGTTGAAGCCCAATACGCGACAGGATTGCGCGGGTCGAGCTCTATGCTTTCGGGTGTCTGCTGCGAAATTTTTGGTTTTTTGTTATCGAGGTCGTGCTTTGCGTCGTGAGCGCTGTCGTATGACAGTGACCGCTTCCCCCTGCGTCCAGCTGTGGGCTGCTGAGTATCACTGGCAGTTGGCGAAGGTATTTGAACAACACTCTTTTCTTTGTCCTTCAAGCTATTTATCTCAAATCCTTCCGAGCGCGCGCTTCGTCGAAAAACGGAGGTTGATTTGGAATTAGCAAGGGCATCTCGTTTGACTGGAGAGATATTAGTTGATGCGCCTCGTTGCTTCAAGTCCCTACTGTTGGAATAATTCGAGTAGTCGTGCTCTTGTCTCTTGCGTTTTGGCATGGCCGCAGGGCTGATGCGTGCGAGGCAATGAAGCAGAAGTAAATGAGGACTGACAGCCAATCAATACCTTCTGTAACTTGGAAGCTTCGCTTGGCAGAATTTCGTTCCTTCAATTAGTCATGCACCAACTGCGGTCATTCATGAAGGGGATTAACTTAGGGGAAATAAGTGAGAAACTATGAAGAGAAGACGCTGTAGCTGGCAAGTCCGAGATGATCAAAGTTCATGACTTCAAGGGTCGTGCTGTACCCCCAATCTTATGTCCTGAAGTGCATGTTATTCGGCAATGTCTCATTGATTCTGTCTACCCTACCTGCTGTTTGAAGCTACTCTAACTACTACATAAGCGTACTGATGTACAGCTGGACGAGTAAGCAGCGCCCATCCTATCAAGCTTAATCATAAAGCATACCACGTCAGTTTCGATCCTCCTCCTGAAACCTTGCCTTAAAGCCAAACATTGTCTCCACCGACAGCCTCCTCCATAATCCCATTTGGAAGTTTATTCCCCCCTGAACACACAGTCTTCCATGTGACGATGCACACGAAACAGAAATGCAAGCTATGAAATACGCCAATGAGTCATGTATAGAGAGCGAGCGCTCCAGGAATAGCATGGTTTGCCAAAACAAAGAAGACTAATTCATCATCTCTCCAAAGAGTATCTGGTCCTCTTCGTTCACATCGAAGGCCTCCGCGCCGTTGTGGTGACCGCGATGAGGGTATTCCGATCCACTCGCCTTGTCCGTCCGGCGACGCGGGCTGGTAAAGGCCTTGGGGTGAGATCCAGAGGAAGGATGATTATTATCTGGCTGCGTTTGCAGCTGTTGAAAGTTGTATGTGAGGGGGTTGCAGAACCCTCCATAGGTGTCGGGACCCTGGTATCCGTTGTAGTCCGTATGACGGGGCAGCGTCTGGAAAAAGTGAGTCGGATGCGCTCCGTCGACGGGAAAGTATTGTTGGCCGCCTTTAGCTGTAGACGGGACATTGATGAGGTGATCAAATCTTCCTGGCCGGTGCGCAATCGGTTCGATGTTCTCCTTATCAAATTTGCCTCTTTGGTGGTGATTGGATGGTCCAAAGGATCCAGAGAAGTTCTTTTGATCCTGAGGGGTACCTGGCTCACCCATGTTGCTTGATACACTGGCAGGATGAATGTGGAACTCGGAGTTCAACGTGGACAGTCCGTGAGGATGTTCGGTGCCGTGAGCCCCGTACCCATAATAGGATGGTTGCTGGTAATTTGGTGCAGGGAAATGCGAAGCCGAGTTGCCAGCACCTTCAACCGAACCGGGCTGGTTGGAGTCCGCGAAGATTGTGAAACCAGGCTTCTTCTTGCGTCCAAGTTCCCCAAAAGTTAACCTCCACTCCACATCTTCATCCTCGGTAGGGACATAGCGGCGCTTTTCGCTCTGTCGATTCCAAGGGATGGAATTAAGAAGACCAACCCTCTGGGAGGGAGATCCGTGGTTGGCCCCGCGAGAACCTTTGCCCATTTGTCCCAATCTAGCTCCTCTGTTATTCTTCGTGACCCTTGGATGGTTTCCGCTAATCTCGGTTAGAGCTGACTTCTTCGTATACGAACGGCGACGTCTTGGCTTGGGAGATTCTTCTTTGATAGGGCTGCTACTCTCCACCATACCAGAGATAAATCGCGATTTCTTAAGGCGTCCTTCAGGCGTAAAGATGAGTTCCGTTGGCTCCACCTCCGCTGAGTTGATCATCATCTGCTGCAACACAGAGCTATCCTTCTTCTGATTGCGCTTTCGCTTCATCTCCGGCGTAGCAGAATCGAAAATGTCCATGCCAGGCCAGAACACACCTTTCAATCTAGTGCTGTCGCAGTCGAGCTCCATACCACTCATCGCGTCCAAGCGTGGATCGCCGAACGGGTCCGCAACGGTGCGGTTGACAATGCTTGACCTAGTGTCAAAGATCGAAGCATCCTGCAGACTGGGCGTCGTAGAGGGGTCAGGGTAATACAAGCTAGTCCTGTTGGCAATAGAAGGCGTGTTATAGACAGAGTCCCGATCGGACGGTGTCGCCTTCTCGGGTTCCATGCTCTGCAGGCTCCGTGTATCTGAAGGATTGGTGACTTCGTGTGTCCGCTCAGGAAATGCAGACCACAGCTGCACGCGAGGTACGTGTGTCTTATGCTCCGAGGCTGAATCGGTCGTAGCAAACGAGGTGGCAGCAAAGCTCGGAGGCTCCGTCTTTCCATGCTGGCCGGGGAGCTCAGGGTCCAGCGTATCGTTGACATGAAGACGTCTGGCCGAGTAGCAAGAAGTAGAGGTACTATCTTCCCTCTTTGCACGTGGTGGATCGATGCGCTTCTCGTGGGTTCCTTGCGCGTTTGCCTTTTTGGACTCTTTGAGAGTCAATCGCTCCGACAGCAAACGTTCAACGTCGTAGTTATCGTACCACTGGTCGTACGTCGCGAGCTGCTTTCGGGCGGCCGAATCTTGACGTCCGCGAACTTGGAGTTTAAAGTAATGGGAGAGGTGGCCCTTCGAGCCGACATGGGTGAGGAGATGAGATAAGTCGCTGAATTTGCGTTGTTTCGGGCAAATGTTGCAAAGAAGAGGAATTGAAGCCATAGTAAGCGTGTTCTAGTTGATGTTGATGCAAAGAGCAAGGAAGCAACAGATGAGCTCGACACAGGACAACTTCCTGCTCGACTCCACGATCGCACTGAGTGCTCTCTCTTCTGGGGTTCTGAAGAGATCGGAGTGGAGTGGAGGACGAGATCAAGCAGTGACGAAGTTAAGGACGTCAACAACAACAAAGGGCAATCGATTCCTTGGAGCTTGAAAAGGAAGCTGCGTACTGACAGCTTTGATTTTGATCGTGGATAGAAGAAGAAGTTCTGGCGGGACAGGTACGAGCCGAATTAAAGAGGAAGGATGTGCCAAATGAGGCAAGTAGGCGTTCTTCGGAAAATGGAATGGAAAGAACAGTCAGGTGTCGTCACCAGAGACACATCATCACAGCAAAGATGGACGAGAATCAGTTATGTGATTTTATCAATGAAAGAGATGCATATATTCTAACAAGAGTCTGTATAGGATCCGGCTTCAAGTTCTGAATGTACCTTCACGTCTATTGTGCCCTAATGAAACAGAGCCTCACGGTGTGGTAAAGCGGAACATAGTACGCCGAGGATACGATCTCCTCAAGCCTTGTATCCCAACTTTCACAGAAATGGTAAAGTGGGTTATTAGATGGCAAGAGATCACAAGAGATGCAACAGTGCAGCATGATTTTCGTTCGTTCTGACAGTTGGACGTGTAGGAACAGATAGATTGTGCTTTATTGACCTACCAATCTTTTCGTAACATCCACAGGCATACAACTTCTGAAGTATTAGTGCCTGAGTTGCCATTTCCATTATTGCAACAGCCAACTTACTAGATGGGGTCGACTTCCTTCAATCCGGGAAACCCTAATAAACTCAAGCCTGCAATACCGAAGACCGTGTGAAACACGTCGACCATGTCGCCAGGTCGATCTGCGATGCCGCCCAGCTCAGGGTCCTGCCAGTCATCAGCTGCAACATCAGACAAGGTCCCACAACTCAGTACCTGACAATTCAATATGAACTTGGCCAGCTTGTCTCCGTCGATCCAGTGCAGGCGACCTATCATGGCCAAGCTGCTCATCACCCACCAACTATAGCAGACGTCCTCTAGTTTTTGCGGCCTACCGTTCAATCCTCCGCCATCTAATTGCCTCTCGCTGAGCCACCCCGCCAACCTGTCTGTATCCACCAAGTCCAGGCGACCAGCAATGGCCAAGGCACCAACACAGGTAAAGATCTGGCCAGCATGTGATTCTGCACCTGGGCCAACACCATAACCTCCGTCGAAGTTGGCACAGGCTTGGATGTGTGAGACTGCTTTTGGAATATCGATGAGCGACGTAAGCTGCAGCAGTGACAGAGCGTTGAAGGCGCCATAGAGGAAGCGAGTATCTGTTTCTCCCCATTCATCCCCGGCAAACGTGCCGGTTGCCGCGTCTTGTAAGCTTGCGATGACTGAAGCCCTAATGAGTAGAAAATCTGCCAATCGCCCTCAATGTGCACTCACACTTTCCAACCCTCTCCGCGCCGCCTTTCCCACGCTTCCGTAATTCATCAAGCGCGCCTATGGTAGCCAATATCTGAACGGCGCTGACAGTGTATAGCATATGTGCATCGTGGCCAGGAGCAGCTCCGAAGCCTCCATTGTCATGTTGACACGATAACACGAACTCTATGGTCTCTTCCCGAGGAAGCGCGTCAGGATGACCAAGCAGGTGAAGTGCGGTGAGACCCCAATAAATTCCGTTCATTCGGAGATGTTCAGTAAGCCAGTACTCTAGCTCCTCTCTTCGCTGATTCTCGATTAGTATGCAAGCGGTACTATACAGCTGAGGCCATGAGGACGGACTGTATCAAGGCTCTGAATATAGCGAACATGCTTGTCAATATACAGCTTCATCTCCTCCGGAAGATCATCAGCATTCATTCCACCCCGACCTGGACCGGAGACCAGAGACATGTTCGTCTGATCTGATCTGATCTGATCTGATCACGGAGACCTCGGCACGGAGAGCTTGAAGTAAGACTGCTGGTGGTGCTTGTGCTTATGATGCGAGCTGCAGCATAACCTCATCGCTTTGTCATTCGTGGCCCAACTCGGTCTACTCACCGAACATTATCGGCATAACAACATGATGACAACTTACACGATAACGTGACGTCGAATAACTTGCCAGGCCACCCACCAGAAGCCAGAAGGGGCAAAGCCGAAGGCTCGGGTGCGTGTTTCAGATTAAGCGAGGCGAGGATGGCTGCCAAGATTAGACTCACTCTAACCTCTTCCAGGTGCAAACCCCTGACTACGGCACCCTATAGGCACCGAAGGACTTGCTGCCTCGTACCTGGTAAATTCCGGCCGGCCTTGCCATGGCCCATCCGGTGCCTGAGAGCGTACGACTTGGCAACTTGAGCTGGAACTGAACTCGATGTCAGCAATATAATAATCTAGGTACCTACTTGCTTGTCCTGTCTCTTCGCGCCCGTTTCTCTTTCGGTCGGGCACTTTCCTCTTTCCTCCTTCCTCTACTGCTGGAGAGAGAAGTAATAGAGCTACTCTCCTCCTTCAGCTCGATCATCGGAGCTCTGCGCTCCAGCACCAACCCACGGGACCAAGCAACCTGCACCTCCACCTTACTGCACTCGTACTCAGTGGTGCCCCACCTTACCTTATTGTACTGTCGCATTGGTACTTCGGACCCCTGCTTCTACATCAGCAGAGCCGCGTACACGCAAGGCCTCCGACGATTACTATTGGAATGCAATAACGAGCGCTGGACGCAGTGATAAGCTGGAAGCAGTCGTCGTTGTATTTAGGTGGCTCTCTGGATCCGACTGGAAAGGTGTGGATGAAATACCTAAAACAACCTGCTAGACCCGTTAAGTTGGATTGCATTTCACGGCGGGTTGTTCGTTCTTTACCTGGGATAATAATAACCTGGGTTTGGTTGTCTGGCTTCGACGATCTTTGGCAGCTGGTGCCTGCATGGACTGCACATGGTTCTGAGAGACTTTCGGGGTGTGCAGATTGCTGGTAAGTGATGCTGTGCTCTCATAGAATCGTTGTGCATACGAAACCCAGATGCGCTAAAGCTGTGATGCCACTGAACCGGGCAGCACCTGCAAGCAGATATTCTAGGATTTTGTTGCATACTGACAAAAATTGCTTGATTGGTCGCGAATAATGAGTGGATCTATTCGCTGATTGACGTGTCATACCTTGCAGGGCCGGCAAACTGTACAATAACAGACAGTCTACCTAACTGCTGAGGACCACTTGAAGCTCCTACTGTCACAAAGCTTTCAACTCTTACCTGCAGCCTACGCAGGCCCAGCTTTGTGCCTGACACATCAGCCTCCTAGCCAGTAAACCCCCGGCTACCGACTGCAAGCCGCAAGGGTAATAATTCATTCCTGCTTGGCATAGAGGCTTGTTCGATCTAGGCCGACATAGTCAGTAATTTTTTCAGGTATGTTGTCCATGGTTATCTGAATTTTCTGTCGTCTTCAAAGAGGGTCATGATTTGGGAGAACGAAGCTGAAGCCATGTCCGAAACACAGAATCCCTCCTACCGAGACCTGCCCAACGGCTTAGCACACGAAAGATCGTTTCACCGTTGTCCAATTTCGGGGGCGACAGAAATCTTTTCTTCTGGGCTGTCCCGAAGTCAAGACGGTCATCTTCGGCCATCCCACTATCAGGACTTTCCGTATCAGCGTCTAAGAAAGATGCCAAAGTCTTCCACCCTGTCTGTAACCTTACCTCATTCACCTTTCATGGCGGATGATGGCCCACACTCAGTTAGAAGTCCTGCGGTACCAAAGTCCTCCAACCGTGAGAGCTTTGCTATGAGAGACACGACGACTAAGCCAACTCCCTTTCCGAGCAATTTTTCGGTGTCGGCTGCTTCACTTCTGAACAAATCGCAAGGAAATTCTCAATTACCAAGATCACCTACGTTTGCATCATTGCCGCCTCACCCAAGCTCGCCGAGATCGGTACCCAGCCACGCTCGTGAGCCGTCTCACTCATTCTTTTCGAATGTCAAAGCTTCCATATCATCAAGCCGAATAGAGCCGGCGGATGTAACGATCAGACACGTGGCTGAAGACCCGCCATCTGCACAGCATTCCGGCCTGGACAACAGCGTCTATCCCAGCCGCCGGACTTCCGGGTCAACTCCAGATTTGAGTAGTTCAAACCTTGGTAATATGGAGGCCAACCAAATCACTGGTCTGTCTCACCCTTTGCCTACGTCTGACGCCTTACTTTGATATCAAACTGCTGACCCAAATCACGTGCAGACGACCGATCTCAACCATTCACTCGTGCACGCCCACCTACGGATAACTTTGCCATGTCTGATAGCATGTTGCCGCAGAGCTCTCCTAACCAGCTCTCTACGAAGAGAAGTAAACCTAAGTTCCCACGTCTCTTGACGCGGACAAGGTCTATACGTCTAGAAGAGCCAGTTAGGCGGTTCAAATCGCCAAATCCCAGCAACCTCCACGACAGTCAGACCAGCTTGCAGGACGATAACCTCGTAGAACAACATGGTCTGAAGACAGCACCCCTACCGCACGAGAAAGATCGATCTTTCAGAGATTACATGGGCTCAAATAATCGCAACCGCTCTGCAGATCGCCAGGATCGGGGAGGTTATGAAGACGGCAATCTTCGGATTGATATGGCAAAGAGAGATCCTCATACGCCATTGTTGTCCGCCTCGACTGTCTTCAAAGATGGCGCTGGAACGAAATTGTTTTCAAACTTCAAGAGCACTTCCGCCAAGGCTGCAGATGGCCTTGGTAAGGCTGGCAAAGGATTGCTCGGCAAAATTACAAGGGTTGGTGGTAGCAATGGCAAAGATGGTAGTGAAGACGAGAACTATGTCTTGTCCGTCATCAAGTTGCCCCTTGTTGAGCAGACGAGGCGCACCAGGATCGCGAAGAGACTGGAAGACTCCAAGGACAAGACGGAATTCTGGATGCCTGCTCTACCATGGAGATGCATTGAGTAAGTTTGCAGCACTTACCACATAGACAATGTGGCTTACTATCTTACCTAGCTATCTAAACTTCAGAGGATGTGAAGAAGAAGGCTTGTATAGAGTTCCGGGCAGTGGTCCTAGGGTCAAAGAGTGGCAGAGAAGGTTCGACAGAGGTAAGGCAGTGTCTGCCGCCTGAAACGGTTCAATTGAGACTGACGATCGTATAGAACTGGACATCAATCTATTTGACGAACCTGACTTGTACGACATCAACATCATTGGGTCAATCTTCAAAGCCTGGCTCCGAGATCTTCCTGATGAAATATTCCCAAAGGCCACCCAGGCACAGATTGCTGCTGAGTGCAAGGGTGCCTCCACGGCGCCTCAGATGCTCAAGGATGAGCTGTCCAAACTACCACCATGGAATTACTACCTCCTCTTTGCCATAACATGCCACCTCAGTCTTCTCAACTCATACGTGGACAAGAACAAGATGAATTTCTCGAATCTCTGCATCTGCTTTCAACCTTGTCTCAAGATGGACCTGTTCTGCTTCCAGTTCCTCGTCTGCGACTGGAGAAACTGCTGGCAGGGTTGTTGGACGGAGAAACAGGCACTCGCAGAAGAATATGCCATCCTCGATGGATTGCCCACAAGCGCTGGAGGTAGTTCTGGCGTTTCTACAAGCGTGGCTGATGAGCGAGTGGTGTCTTCTTCCGACAGCAGCAAGCCATCCGTCACTGGCAGTGTCTTCGAGAAAGACAACATGCGACCACCGGCGCTTACCTTGACCAAACCTCGTTCCAGCGAGTTCTCTGCAAGTACGGCCAGACATAGGAGGATTCCGGACCAGGAGAGTTCAAGACAGCCATCGTTAACCTTGGCCAAGCATACCAATGGCGAGCTCCAGTCCAAGGCGAACAAAGCTGGCAGCAACCAAGCGAGTAACACTTCACACCTGCCAGAGCTTACGCCAGTCATGCCTCTATCTCCATTGGGAATCTGAGAGCCTTATGCATCCATTCGAGTGGACAGGTCTATCGTGGTGCGGCGGTGGGTAACACTACTATCTTCTTGTTCGATAATTGAGATGGCCTATTACTGTGTTGGGAGTGCTTGCGAGATGGTCCATTGCAGTAAGTACCTTAACCGTAAGAGTCGACCCTAGGAACTTCTTTCTGTATCTTCTGTTCTCGGTGCGCAGGCTTATGGGTCTTTTCCTGTCCGATTGGTTCTACCTTCTTTGAATACCCCATTTTCGTGTTCAGAGAAATTGCATCTTACGAGCTTCAGCGTCTTCGCCTTCATGAGCTCACATCTGGCGTTTGAGCGTTTTCCCATTCATCTGGACGTGGGCAATGTGTACGATAGACACGATGAACGAGGCAACCACTACAGTTTTAATTCGAGAGATTTTCCATTGACTAGCATAAGATAAGATGCGCAACTGTGTAACGCTTTCACCAGACCTCCACACCAGGCAAATGGATCCCGCCTAGAACGCCATCCTATGCGCATCGGCCAGCCGCCACGTAGAACAGCCCGTCATCCGACCTTCCTCCCTCTTCTATCATTCGCCCTCTGCTTCCTCTCATTCCTCCTTACAGACTCCTTCCTCTCCCTCCTTCCCGCACTCCTCACATTCCCCCCATCCTCCCTCTCCTTCTTCTCATCGACCTCCACAATCCACTCCCCCTCACCATCCTTATTCTGCCCCTTATAGCCCCACTTAGGCACCCACTCGCCCTTCGCCTCATCATAAACCATCTTCCCTTCCCCACGCTTCTGATCTTTGATCCCTTTCTTCGCAGCAAACTTCTCCCACTTCGTGGCCTGCTTCTCCGGCGGCAGGGGCTTTTCCCGCGGGAGTCGCGTCGTGGGCTGTGGGAGAGTGAGGAGTACGCCGGCGGATGTAGATGTTATGGCGCAGGTGGTTAGGAGTTGGTTCAGGAGCGCTTGGGCGCCGTCGCGGGCGGTTGAGGAGAGGTCGGTTTCGGTGGGATTGGAGGAGAGGGGGTTGGGGTCGGTGCAGAGGAGGTTGCCGAGGTCGAAGGTGTAGGGTATGGGCTTTGTGACTGTTACCGGTCTTTGGAGGAGGATGTTAGTTCTGGGACAGGTTGATCGTGTCAGTTGTGGTACTTACAGCCGTGGCGGTTTGGAAGTAACTTCTGCATTTGGCTTCAATGAGGCCGTCTTGATAGCTTCGGAGGAAGCTGTTATGGTTTCAGTAGCCATCGTTGCTACAATGCGATCTGTGTCATGTGCCAATGCTTTGATATGGCGTATAACTTCATGGACCGAGCTCTCATCAAGGTGGAAAGTTTTAGTTCTTCGGTACTTGCCGCTGCAGACGTTGGTACCAGAGGCTAAAGCAGCGAGCATCGTACACAAGCAACTTCATTTCTACCTACAAACCGTCAAGGTAATCCACCATCCTTGCGTCTTAGCAAGATGGCGTCAACCAAGTGCTGGCGCTGTCTTTCGCTGTCACCTTCACTAGCTGGATCATCGTCATCACTTGTCAGGTATCCTACATCAATATACAGCACCTTGGGTACAACTGCCTTTTCCACCACAGCCGGTCTCAACGCGCAACCAGCGAAGAAAACTCCTCATTCCCGAAACAATGTTGGTCCCCCCCAGAAAGGCAAGAAAACTGGCATCACGTTTAAAAGGGCGGCCCCTGTCAGCAAAGGTCGGCCACCAGCTGTCGGCGAACGCAAAGCCATACGCAAGCGCATCGTGCTGAGCAACACCAACGCCTTGGAAGTGCCCGGCATGCAGGAGCTTGGTGCAGAGACCATGATAGACATGCGGTTGCGAGGTCAAGTGCTTGGTATTCCGGGACCGGTGGTGGATCAATTGAGAGCAATAGAGGCTTTTAAGGTTACGCAGGGTTGGGGCATGTTCAGGAGGCCAGGCGTGTTGATGAGGAGAGAAAGTGTAGAGATGGGAAAGACGGTGGAAAGCTTGAGTGATGAGAAACTTGGATCGACCGTAAGAAGGGTGTTGTCTGGGGAGAGGGGCAGTGGGAAGAGTATGTTGCTACTGCAGGCCATGGCAATGGCTTTCGTTAAGGGATGGGTTGTCATCAGTATACCGGAAGGTGCGTATCTTCCATAAGTGGGGCGTCCTTTTAGAGACAGCAGTACTGACCATATTCAATGCCAGCCCAAGAACTCACAATCGGTCATACCGAATACGGTCCTCTGCCCAATACATCACCTACCCAATACATCCAGAAGACTTACATGGCCAATCTTCTGTCGCAGATTGCTAGGGCAAACGCTTCGGTTTTATCCAGTCTCCAGCTCTCGCAGACTCACAGCCTACCCATTCCCGTGCAATCGAACATCTCACTAGATCGTCTTGCCGATCTCGGGACCAGAGATCCAGATATAGCATGGCCAATCTTCCAGGCTTTGTGGACCGAATTGACTACCTCTTCGCCTGATGCACCCAAGCGACCTCCAATCTTACTCACTCTCGACGGACTAGCGCACGCGATGACCACCACCCAATACCTAAGCGCCGATGTGAAGCCCATACATGCACACGACCTAGCCATCTTCAAGCACTTCATGGACCATCTCTCCGGTGCACGACCACTACCCAACGGAGGCATGATCATCGCCGCAACCTCCGGATCCAACAACCCCAAGATCCCCTCGCTCGACCTTGCGCTCCGCCAGATGGAAGCCCGTGCCACTGGAAGCAGCGAGATCCCGCAACAGGACCCTTTCCAAGTGTTCGACGAGCGAGTCTTTCAAGCTTTAAGCGGCGCCAGCGCGCAAAGGCTTCTCGGTCTCACGAAGGATGAAGCGCAGGGATTGATTGAATATTACGCCAAGAGTGGGGTTCTGAGACAGACGGTGAGCGAGGCGCTCGTTACGGAGAAGTGGGCGCTTTCTGGTGGGGGAATTGTAGGGGAATTGGAGAGGGCGACGGTGAGGATGCGGATATAATATTTGAGCCGTAGGGGAAGACTTGTGACAATAACCGGATCGCCCGTGCATATCCGTTTGTTTCGTTGTCAATACACTGAAGAACCCCAGACGATACAGTTCAACAAACTAGGGGGACTCCCAGGTCATACTGTCTAACAGACCGACGGCCTCGTGCTCTAGGGTTCAAATGAGGTCTTGTCTAACAGAATTTAGAACCTCGAGGTTATCTTAAGTCCGCATTTGCGAGGGGTCTACCAAACATATCATCAAACACCTATCGATGCCTCTGCCTACTGTTGAGGATATTACGATGAGATAGAATGCTTCGCTTGAAGAAGTAGCTGTGCTAGGTCGAGTCCTGCTTTTCTCTCTTTCTTCCCTCGATTCAGTACATCCCACCCAGAACGCCCCAGTCCCTCCCCAATCCCATGTAAAGCTCCATGCTGAGGATCTAAAACAGACCATCCTCATCCTCCATATCCGTATCCATATCTCCAGACTCGATGAACACTAACCTCGTCCCTTCCGCAGCCGTCTGCCATACCTGTAGCCCACCACGTCAGCAATTGCTCCGATCCAAGCATTAAGCGGAAGAAACATACATCAAGCAATGAATACTCATCAATAGCTTGACTCAACTGATCCTCCGTGAATCCCTTGGCCAGAATCCTCTCCCGAACCTTCTTTATACTCAACTCGCCCCGACTCCCATCCCCGCCGGCCGCCGCCCCACTCTCTTTCATCGCCCGTACAAGATTGTAAATCTTACTACTAATGCTCTGATCGCCTCCCGCCCGACTCTCATTGTACAGACTCGCCTTGCTGACTTCAATGAGCCGCAAAGCTTCATCCACATCGTCAGTCACGACCTCGGCCGAGAACCGCAGTCGAGCCAGCGCTTGTGACAGACGCAGGACGCCGAGGAGCGTGCGCGGCGACGTGTGTGTGAACTGCTTCTTGCCACCCTCGTCGCGCTTCTGCTGCTGTCGCATGCGCACGTACGCGCCGACCATGTAGTCCGATACGACCTTCGGCACCGTCGGCCGCCAGCTGCGTGCTTGCGCGATGTATTGGCGTACCTCGTGTGGGGTGAAGACGACGCCTTCGGTCTCCGGGTGCTTGTTGTGCATGTGTACGTACGTAACGTGCTGGGCGAGTTCCTCGTCCGCATCACGCGACGGTTGGTCCAACATCAGAAAGAGCACGTCAAAGCGAGAGAGCAGGGCGGCGGGGAGATTAATGTTTTCCACGGGGGAGATGCGTGGGTTGTACCGCCCGTAGAGGGGATTCGCGGCGGCGAGGATGGAAGTGCGTGCGTTGAGAGAGGTACTGATGCCAGCTTTGGAGATGGAGATGGTTTGTTGTTCCATGACTTCATGGATCGCTGTGCGGTCGCCATCGTCCATCTTGTCGAACTCGTCGATGCAGCAGATCCCGTTGTCGGCGAGAACGAGAGCGCCGCCTTCGAGGACCATTTCGTCTGTGACGGGGTCGCGCATCATGGCTGCTGTGAGGCCGACGCCACTGCTACCACGTCCGGTGGTATAGACGCCTCGAGGGGCGACTTTGGCAATGTATTTCAGTAGTTGAGATTTGGCTACACCGGGGTCACCCATCAAGCAGACGTTAATGTCGCCACGGATACGCATGCCATCGCCCATCTCTTTAGTGACGCCGCCAATGAGCAACAGTAGCAGGGCTTTCTTGACGTCCAAGTGACCATAGATCTCAGGTGCTATTGATCTGGATAGATACTCGTACATGTGGCCGGTATGCTTGTACTGCTCTATCCGACGCAAGGTTCGAGGGTCCGCCATGAGATCATCGTAGGCCTTTTTGTGCTGGTTGACGTGTTGTGCCTCGAGATACGTATCCGTGAGCAGACCAGCCCGAATAGCCTTGAAGCCAGTATATGGGGTTGGTAGGAAAATACCGGCGACGTCGACCACGTCTCCGGGGTTGATTTGTCTTGTCAAGGTTCCATGGCAATGTATTGTCAATGACCTAGGAATGTGCCCCACGGGTACTTGGTCGGCCATTTCTTGAATCTTGACCTCCTGGAAGGGCAGGAACTTTGAAGCTCGAGTTGACAAGAACAGCTGACCCTTTGAGTTGTTGATCTTACAGTCTTCCGAAGTTCACTCAACTTCAAACCCATCACGCCCTCAGGATCAAGTAGCGAGCGTGACCAGAAAACACTGGCTGTTCGCAATGTGAAAGGGGAGCATTTGGGTCATCTAATCACAGTCCGGGGCATAACTACACGAGTCTCAGACGTGAAGCCTGCAATACAGGTCAATGCCTACACATGCGATCGCTGTGGGAGCGAAATCTTCCAGCCAATCACCACAAAGCAATTCACACCATTGGTTGAGTGTACTTCGGAAGACTGTAAGATCAACAACTCAAAGGGTCAGCTGTTCTTGTCAA
>QQTW01001916.1_pt1 | contig 14881 bp, 16 predicted proteins | sample 1904831 | NCBI WGS metagenome assembly QQTW01 (sample SAMN09435610, study PRJNA476489) | Subsurface metagenome, whole genome shotgun sequencing project. | reverse complement strand
CGATGACGACAATGTCAATACACAAACCGTCTCGGAGAAGTACAACATCCTGCCGTCCGCAGGTTTGCTGTTGTTCCCCGAAGACATCGAGAAGGACGATTGGCTGCACAATCCTGATCCGAATGAAAAAGAAAGAAGGGAGTGCGACATATTCACGAAAAGAGGCTTCGTCAACGTCGGCGGCCTTGGACTGATCACAGTTGGAATCCTGCTTCTCTTCATTGGCTACCCAATTCTGTACGTTCCCTATCGATCAAATTCCCCGGATTCGTCTAATTTTGTCTATACAGGACGTTTGTACAAAGTGTAGGCCCTCCGGCAGACCCCTGCAAGACTAATCCAGATTGCATCAATACTGCGGGGAAGGTCCCTTTGCTGAAGAACATTCGGAACACTTTGATCGATCCAGACACCCCAAAGTCTGCACGGACTTAGAAGGCAGCGGATGGCAAGACATTGAAACTGACGGCGAGTATAGATGGGCTTGATGCCTGGACCAGGCTAACATCAAAACAGTTCTCGGATGAATTCAACACCGACGGCCGAACTTTCTATCCTGGGGATGATCCATACTTCACTGCCATGGACTTCTGGTATGGTGTGACGCAGGACTTGGAGGTGAATTGGAAACAATGACACTGTAGCTGTTTTGAACGCTAACAAGACTAACAGTGGTATGATCCTGACGCCGTGACCACTCGCAACGGGGTGCTCGAGCTTCGGTTCGACGAATTCAACAATCATGGTCTCAATTACCGCTCAGGAATGTTGCAGTCATGGAACCAGCTGTGTTTTACGGGGGGAATGCTGGAGGCCTCCATCTCCTTACCTGGGGATGGTGACACAGTCGGTTTCTGGCCTGGTTTCTGGTCCATGGGAAATCTGGGAAGACCGGGCTACGCAGGAACAACTGATGGCATGTGGCCCTACAGCTATGATGACACCTGTGACGCGGGTATCACTGCCAACCAAAGTCAGACGGACGGGCTCAGCTATCTTCCCGGCATGCGGCTGCCCTCATGTACCTGTGGTGGGGAGGATCATCCGTCACCTGGCAAATCCCGGTCAGCTCCCGAGATTGACGTGATTGAAGCCAGTGTTGCCACACTCGGTCCTCCAGGTTCGACGAACATGAATGGTGTGGTCTCCCAAAGTTGTCAGATCGCACCGTTCGATATATTCTATCAGCCCAACACAGGTACGTCTTTGCCCCACACGCAGCGAGCGGCGTAGTTGACCAATTGTACAGATTTTATGGAAATCTATGACCCAGCAGTGACCGCCCTGAACTCGTATCAAGGAGGTGTTTTTCAGCAAGCCTTGTCCGGTTTGACTAACGTCAACAACGCCTGGTATGACGGCAAAGGCTACCAAAAGTACGATTTCTACTACACGCCCGGAAAGACGGGCGAAATCATCTGGTCTGTGGCCGACAAACCCGTGTGGAAGCTTGATGCCCGCGCACTTGGTCCCAACGGCAATGTTGGACAAAGAACTATCCCAGAAGAACCAATGGCGCTCATTATGAATTTCGGTATGGCTGCCGGTTTCTCGGCCCTGAACTTGACTGGTCTCACTGCTCTAATGCCGGCAACGATGCGATTTGACTACGTCCGCATCTATCAAGACCCCGATTCGAAAAGTACTATCACTTGCGACCCCCCTGGATTTCCAACAACCGATTACATTCGGAGTCATCCGAAAGCCTACGCCAACCCGAATATCACTCATTGGGAATCTGGTCCTGGCGCCGCAGGTTACAAGTGGCCAAAGAACACCCTTGTGGATGGCTGCAAATAGGCATCCAAGCTCTCCCTGTTGCCCTTTTCTACACCACCCTTCGTATCCGATCACCTCAGCATTGTTCTGTTGCGGACCGCTATGACAGTCTCTAGCCCTCGGGTTCAGACAATAATTGATGTCCAAACGTAATGTTTGTGCAACGACAGTACCACGACTCAGTAATCTAATTCACGTTGGCCTTGATGGCAATGTTCTCAATTGCAACAGCACCCCAAAAGAAGACATGTATATTACCTGGGTATGGCGTTCTTCGATGGCGGCCGCACTCGTCCTAGTGAGACGGCGGTCATCCTAGATTTGAGCTTTTGTGTCAATCTCTGCATCTGCACTCGTGTACTCTGAGAGGGAGGAATACCTAGATACGGAAGAATAGATGGATACGGAGTATGAAATCTGGCATCGGCACTCTTCGCTTTGGAACTATCTCCTCGTTTCCCTTCCGGATGATCTCGGGGACTCGGGTAGCACACAGCTTAAAGTACATCAACAGCCGATTTGCATCGTGCAGCACCTTATTGTAGCCGAAGGTGTTTGATCTCCACATTGCCATCTTTCTGTACGTGCTGTGGTGCTTATGCAAGATTGTACTCATATGTGGGTGATATGACCGTCCTAATGCCGCCGTTGATGATACTCAGCCAAGCTTACCTCTACCATGGAGACCACTTTTCACTCGATCCTCTCACGGCCCCCAACCAGACCCGTTGTTGACAGCTCTCCACCCTTTTTTTCGATCCCATTTACCCGATGCGTCAGTGTCCGTATTTCACTTTCCTCACACACTTTACCCCCCACCAACCCTCATGACCCCAAAGGCCAAGTTGACCAACAAGCCCGTCACAACCGCCACCTGCCTTCGCTTGCTCCACACCCCCTCCTCCCGTAACAGCCACATGCCCGCGCCCACAGGCCAGAAGAACCCCATCAGGTTCCCCCAAAGCATATCCTCCATCGCACCTCTCCCGTCATCGTCGTCGTCCGCCCTAGCAGCCAGCCCGTCAAACCCATCGCCGTTGTTGTTGTTGTTGCCGCCGCCGCCTCCGCCGCCAGCGGAAGGCGCGGTCGTGTTGTCCAGCCACCTTTCCTCGAGACGGCGCATCGCGGCGGGGCTGGGCATGGTGTCTGGCGTATGGGTGTGTGCCGTGACGGCTAGGAACTGGGAGCGCAAGGAGGCGATCTCGGTGGGGGAGAAGCCGGCGGTGAGTAGGCGGTCGAAGCCAAGGGGTGGATCGTCTGACTGTGGTGGGCGGGGTGCATGTTGGGCTGTGGAGGTGGAGGAGGAGGAGAAGGAGGAGGGGTGTTGAGATAATGATGAAGATGATGATGACGATGATGTGGCAGGGATGCTGCTCTGTTCAACTTCGGCAGCGAGGGCAGCGGCGGAGAGGGTTTGAGTCGTGGAGACGGAGCAGTGGATGTAGACTGGTGGGCCTGGAAGAAGGGCGGGTGCTTTCCCTTTTGGAGAGGCGGAGGGAACGGGTTTCGCTGAGGGAACGCGGAGGAGGATGGATAGGGGTGTTGTGGGAGAGAGAAGGGCGCCGGAGGCGATCAGACGGATCGGACATGAGCGGTGGGCTGAGGGGAGGTGTGGCCGGATATGTTGCTGCAGGAGTTGGAGGGGGGTGGTTGTGCTGGGCGAGGGGACAGTGAGAGGGAGGTCAGGTACCGGGAGGGCGAAGCGGATGATAAGATTGAGAGGTGGCGCAAGGGATGAGGATTGAGATGACATGGTGAAAAGGTCTTTCCAACAATAGGTGTAGAGGACGGTCATTGTATGATTTAGGTCTGAACGAGGGAAGTCATCACAGGTTTCGGGGCCGAGCTCGGCTGCGAAATATCAGGGTCACCCCTGAATCTTCACACTCGCTGGATCAAGAAGAGAAAAACAAATTAGACAAGTCTATAGTCGATGCTGTTAGGCTCTTCAGTGAACCCATAATGGCGAGTCACTGTGTCCGTTTCGAATGTAGAAGGCTCCATTGATTGCACATGCTTCCTTTTTGAGCGGGTGAAATTGCAATATTGCTCGCGTCCTGGGGTATCTCTAATGCTCAAATGCTCAACCCAACCTTTTTCTGCTTCGACGCTGGAGAAGGTCTTGAGACCCCCATACCACTAGGTCCCGCCTTCCTCTTCCGGTTCGATAAGGGTGGCATGCCTTCCGGAAAGATGAGATCTTTATCCGGATCATGCTCCACGACAGCCACTGCGCCTAGTCTGCCAAACAATGGTTGAGGATATTGCAAAGGTGCCATCTGCCTGCGTATATCATGCACCTCCTCAGGTAGTAGCGGAATGAAGTCAGCGTCTTTGATCAGCTGTTCCATGACATCGTCGTCAAGAAGGCTCTTCTCCGCCTTGTGATGCTCATGCGCACTCATCTTCTTCCTTCTTTCCAGCATGCGATCTTCCAATGTGTCCTTGAGGACGAGTGTCTCAACATAGACTGGCCGTTTCTGACCAATGCGGTGAGCACGCTTGATGGCCTGTGCTTCTACTGTAGGTTGCCACACCGGGTTTACGAAGAAGACTCGGGACGCCGCAGCAATGTGCAGGCCATGAGCGGCTTGATGGACATCCATCAGCATCACTCGAAAATTATCGGTGGTGTTGAAAGTGGTAATGTATGCACTTTTCCGGAGCGCCGAAAGAGAGCCGGCGTAGATGAGGAACTGGATCCCGAGAAGTTCGAGGGTCTGGGCAATATAAAAGGCTATGTTGTCGCCTTCGTAGAAGACGAGGATCTTCTCACTTTCGTGCAGGACAGTGATACGATCAATAAGGTAGCTCAACTTAGCAGAGGCCGTACCGCTGAGGCTGGTCTTGGATAGGGTTGAAGAAGGGTCAATAGAAGATACGAGTTGCGTGGTCGATGATGACTTGAGCGCGGATCTGAGCGCAGGCTTGATGGCTGGCTGCTGATCGTTCGACGTAGGGTTCGCTAGACTTGGGCTTTGACTCTGATCCTGCGCTTTGGCAAAGGCCAGACTGGAAGCTTTTAGGGGATTACTGTTCGATTTCGTTCGAGAGATGGTTCGCTTCCCCAATGTGACAGGCTTCTGGATGGATGTCATGATAGGAGCATCTTGACGCTTCCGAGGGCTTTGCTGAGGCGAGACAGTATCGTGTACATCTTTTCCAGCCTTGACAGGCCTGGGTTGCAGACTCTGCCAGAGTTGGTTCATGGTAGTCTTGCCTAGTGCAGCAAGTCCGTTGGCAGGATCTGAAGCGTAAAGATGAGAGTCGACATGCTTTTGTGCCGTGGACAATTGCGGCGCTCCCACTACCAAAGGCGCATCCGCTTTGTCCTCAGTCAAGGACCACTCTCTGCGCGCCTCCTTGGGGAAGTCGTCGATGTAGAGGCCTAGCTCATGGGCGGCCGAGAAGGCTGTCCAGGAAGGAGCGTCTAGGACAGCCGTACCCACTTCAATTGCTCGCTGCAGGAGTTTGAAGTCACCCGCTCGAAGATTGCCGGACCCTTCCTCCGTTTGGCCAGACGCCGCCTTGTATTCTAGGTACTTGCGGCTCACCTCAATGGATTTCGTTACCTCTTCCTTGGTGAATGCTGTCCAATAGAAGCCAGAAGACCTCAAGTTAGTGATCAGTTGGTTCAACGGAGCTCGGTTCTTCGGGTGGAACATGTAATCTTGGTCTACCCGTTCCGATGTCACTGCGTTGACGGCAAGGTTCATAATGAACAGGTTGAGACTAAGCTTGTCATGCCACCTGGCTTCCAGAAAGACCGTACGATTGTGTAGGGGCGGCAGCCGGATATCTCTCTCGATATCTTCGACCCGATGGCGGACCACTAGACTTGCCAGTACATTCGCAAGGGAGTGCGGCTTCCGATGACCATCCTGGTCCGGTAAAACGTACTGTTTCCACGACGCTGCGTCATTCGCACCCTTGGTATTCGACCACGGTTGGAGGTTAAGGAAATCTATCACGATACTGCCCAGCTTTTCAAGATCCCTACGTTCCTGTTGCAATGCCGATTTTCGTACGCTTGGCTCGACGTGCAGGTTGGCGCCACTGTTCCGTCTGCTCTCAAGTATCTCTTTGACAAGCAAACTGTCTCGGTCGCTCACTCCACTCAATGTATCGAGTGTGGCAGTGCTGGCCTCGATCCCTAGAAGTCCGGACGAAGGAGTCCCGCTGATAATCCATCGCCTGTCGACCTGGAGTTTCTGCAAAGCGAAGATGGCATTATTCTTCCGGCCGAACGATGAGAAATCATGCCCTTCATCCACAATTATCCGAAGAAAGTGAAGATCTGCCAATGGAGAGGAATAAGGCAGACCCGAGTGAGCAAGACAGTGGCAGCGTTCGGTCTCTTCGCAGGTGCACGCACTTTGCAGGTGTGAAGCCAACGACATCTCTTCTTCCAGTCGACCCTTTGACATTAGGATCACATCATACAGCTGCAAATTCCCTGCTGAAGGCATCATTATTTCATTGTCGTCGAGATACAGAACCTTGAGAGCGTCTTTCTCCACGTGGACGGTCATCTCGTTCTTCCAAAGACTGAACAGGTTCTGAGGCACAACAACTAAAGTAGCCGCACAAAGCTCAGTTGTTTTCCCTCGTTGAGAAGTTGTTGGACGGCGGCTGCGTCTTGCCTCTGGGGCAGGGATTGTGTAGCATGGCACGTACCGTCCCAAGGCGCGCCGGCAATTCTGGAATTTTTCGCCGCTAGCCGACATACGCTGAAGATAGCTTCGCCACGGGATCCGTTCTCGGGTGGTAGCTGCCGCTGCCATATCCATCAATGAACCAACGCGGGCTCTCGCCCGACGCTCCTGGACCGAGTGTTCAGGGGGTACTGATGGCCAGTGTCCCTTCGTTGCAAGTATCGCTGCCAGACATATCAAAGTCTTGCCTAGGCCCATTGTCTCGGCTAGAATCCCGCCCCTGGCTTCTTCATAGTACCTCGGACAGCGAAGCACAACACCCGAAGTACGGTCGAAGTAGAACTTGCCTCCAGTCGGACTATCGATCTCTTCGAGCCGTGGATCAAGTGCGCGCATTGGCTGAGCCTCGCGCTGGATCATCATTGCAGCACTCCGTTTCTGGTAAGCGTAGAGGTCTGTCCGAAGCCCATGGATCCCACCAACATCATCATCGACGAGAGTAGTAACTGCGTTCCTTGCGAAAGGACAGGGAACGGCAGAAGGCAAAGGGCGAGGAGAAGGTAGGGTATTGAATATATAGAAAAGCGAATCGTCACACTCCGCGCGACCCTCGTGCACAAGATGACTGGCTCGATCATCAAGAGGGTCCACACATTTAGTGCCTTCCCACGCTTCTCTCGACCCATCGAGGTACTTCATCAATTTCTTGAGGTGATCCCAGTCCTTGTTACTCCTTTCAACGTATCTACCGCCCACGTCTGCGGGAAGCACGTAGACTCTGATCTGGAATTGTCCATGGTGCCGAGAGTGTTTACGAACAAAGGTACGCAACCAGCCAAGACACAAAAGAGCCCATACAGACCCATGCAGCTCCCTAGCCCTTCGATCTAACACGGAATCCCCAGAGTAGAAGATCTCCGGCAGACACTCCTGGAAGTCGTCGCCAATACGTGAAGTAGGATCTGAGGGAAGAGTGAAACTTCCGAGAGGTAAATAGTTGCGAAGATCCTTCAGAAACTCGACATGTGGTGTTGTGAATGACATCGCAAGGTTGATCCCAATGCCATCCACCAGTCGGACGTAACGTTGTAATTTGGCCCAACTTAGGTATGAATACGAGGTTATATCCAGTATCCAGGCATCTGCGCACATACCTATCTCAGAGAGGACTAGCGACCTCTTTAACTCCGTCCTCGGCTTTACCCCTATTCAGATAATTGAAGTGTCCGATTTCTCGTCCACAAAGGAACCATTGTGTAGCTCCGACTCCGAAGATGCCTACACCGCAAAACAAGTTTGCCTTCACAGACGCCATGGCAGACATTCTTCGTCTGTAAGAATCTTCCTCTCGTCTCGTCATCGGCCGATCGACCCCACTGATATAGTATATAGTCCCGACGAAACATTAGCTTTGGCCTACCTTTACCTCAACAAATACCTCCGCTTCCACCGCACATCGCAAACATCTGATCCCCTAGACTCGTACGTCCGTCTCACGTACATCTAGCACCTCTATAAACCCCCACTCTAGCCCCTCTAACCGCTCACCGTTCAGACACTCTCGCTCGCAACCCTTTCCCTAGCCGCCAAATCCACCGAATCTCCCCGTCGCCTGTCCTCCATCCTCCTCCCCGCTTACGCTCTACTGTATCCTCTTTCTACACCAGCCTCCTCCACTCTGACCATCCCCTCGCCCAAATATGACGCCCTTCGCGCGACCGTCGTACAAGCCGAACTGATCCTCCTCCGCATCCTGGGCTTTGAGCTACGACTACCGTCGCCATTGGAATTTCTGCAACGGTACTTGGAACGGGCAATGGAGGATGTAGATCGTGTGGGGGAAGACTATGATGCATGGGACAATGAGGCGAGGGAGGAGTATGGGGTCTTGGACGGTGTCATGGACACGCGGATTGGGAAGGCGTGTAGAATGAGAGTAGTGGAAGCGTGAGTCCTCCACGTTGAGGAGGTCCAGAGGAAGATCAATGGCAGCTGATAAAAAGGGCAGCTGCAAGGACTACCAGCTTGCGAACCTTTTCCCGATGAGGGCTGTCGCTCTGGGGGTCGTGTATACTGTATTGGAGAACAGGGAGTTAAGGATTGAGATGCAGCCGAGGGAGTGGATGAAGGATGTAGGGAGTGGTAAGGTGGACGATGAGGACTTTGAGGAAGTGGTCGACATCCTGAAGAAGAGGCGATAGCACTTGCTAAACTATGGGAAATACAACGCGTTGTCTCAATTCTTGCATGCAGCTAACCGAGGCGAGAGAAGTGAATATCCCAAGGGTCATCAATGTAATATTTGAGTCACTTCATATGATCATTACCGACAAGAAGTTTTGTATGCACCGTCAATTGGTTTCATCGCCCTCATTCCGTTAACCAAAAGTGGGTACGGTTGATTCGCCCGTCGCACATTTTTCGTGGCCGACAATGGTTGGCAAAGGCTGCTGTCACTAAAACTCGGGGATGCGCTTCTCCCTCCAATGGTGAAGGCCCTGAAAAAAAGAAGCATCTGAATTATCTACTACAAGCTCTGGTAATATATATGCTCCTCGGGGAATTTTCGTGCCTAAATCACCGCAAGCAATCGACCACCTATCCTCAACTTCTTCTTCAACATCCAACATCCCAGCTTCTGAAAGATGTGACCTACATGAAGGTTAATCAACGACTCCCACTTCGTCCCCTGACCCACTCCCCAATCTCAAAGCCCACCCTCCTCAACGCCCCTTCGCCCACCTTGCCTCCTCTCTCGACTCTCACGACCACCGCCCTCGAATCGTCCAGTCTGACGTCCACATCCCCTCCCGCTGCACCACCAGCACCGCCAGCACCACCTGCACCACCTTTTCCCTTTGCCTGCCGACCCTTGTGCTCGACCGGCCCTTCGTGCTCGACTGCGACGGTGACGTCTGGCCCCACGATTCCGCGCCACATACTCGCCATCCACTGCCAATGATCCGTTGGCGCGTAGTTGTCGTCGATCGGAACGCGGCAGGCCGAACTGTCGGTTTGGGTTAGTTGATAGGCAGGGACGAGCGCGATTGGGGTTGCAGATCCACCCTCACTGGTGGCGGAAGAAGGCGGTTCAGCGAGCGTGGAAGCCGGGGAACCGGTGCCCCCTAGCCCAGTGGTCTTTGTGGCGACGGACTTCGGAGACACTGCGGGAGAGGAAGTGGCTGAGGAGGTGGGATCGGGATGGGAGGTGATGTAAGCTTTCAGCTGGGAGGAGAGCGTGAGGTATTTGGCCATGTTCAGATGGCAGCTTTCGAGGGAGTTGGTGCTGCTCGGTTCCGACCGTGGGCCGCTTTCCTGGCATTCTTCTGCTGCGGTGACGGGGGGCCGGAAGACTTTGACTGCGTAGGTGGGCGTGAGGACCGTATTGAGGTAGGCGGCCAATTGCTCCACGGCCTCGGCCTCCTGTCCGTCGATAGCGATGATGAGACCTCTGGTTTGGAAGGCAGGGGAGGCTGGACTGGGGTTCGCGAGCGGTGGAGAGATTTTGGACAGGATGCGGATCTTGTTGAGGGTTTTGATGGACATGACCATCGCTTCGACGGACTTGGCTTGCGTAGAGTCGCCGGACATAGATGCGTTTTGGAGAGGGGCCAAAGTCAGAGAGGAGTCTGGCGGGTGTGCGACCGGATACGGACGCGGCGGAGGGCCCATGGCGAAAGTTGGCGAATTCATGAAATCTGGGCGAGGGAGCGACTCCCGCCGTCGAGGAAAGGCGTACGGGGTTGAAGGGCCGTTTTGGATCCGTGGAGGCGCGGCATACTGATAGCTTATGACTCTGCGGCGTTTCGCGTCAGGGCTCATGGGAAAGTCCACATCCTCAGGTCGTTTGTATCGAGGGGTGGCGAGGCCCAGGGCGCTGATGCTGTTGCTGAGATCTCTGTTACGTTGCACGAAGCTGCTGGAGTTCATACCAGGCGGACTTCCGGCGCCATGTAAAAATTTCTTTGCGCTGGAGCCGGTGGATGGAGTCGAAGGTGGGCGGTTGGCGGAGTAGGGTGTACCCGGACCGGTGGTCGATGCTGACAATGGGTAGCCAGCACTGGGAATGGTCCCGGGGGTACTGGTCATACTGCGTCCACCGCACTTGGGACATCGACGATTCTCGGAGTCTAATGCGTTTGCCGAAGTGGAGCCTGAAGGGAGACTGTTGTTCCTGCCATTTCGGCGCGGTTGATATCGATAGTCAGGGTATTGTCGCTGATGGCGAATCTTCTCCTCCTGCTCCATGGTCAGTACTTCCTTAGCACAATGAGGGGAAGAAACAATCGTACCTCTGCCAGATTCTTCCAGTGAGCCTTTACTTCGGGCGGCGATTGTCTCCAGTGGTCGCCGATTACCTTGGAGATTTCTGGATTGGCCAAACCAGGATGCTGTGCCACGACATGTGCTTGATGATGTTGACGGTACAAGATGAATGCTGTGCGGTCATGGTCAATGCAGTCCTAACGAGTCTCGGAGAACCTCAGCGGCGAGGTACATACCATTCCTGGGCCTAGGAACTTTCGGGTCTGGCTGACAAAGACAGATTGAGCTCGGTGCGTTCCACCTGGTGGTGTCGTCGCTCACAGCGTCGACATTTGGCTGCAATGGTTTGCCATCTTCATCCGGGATGTTTGCACTAGACCGTGAACGGGTGTTAGGCGAAGTAGGAACATCTTCCTCTGAACACTCGCTCAGCTGAGGAGACGTGTCTCTGCTGTTGGTCAGATGACGAGAGGATGGACAAGGGCGTGGGACGTTGACTTGCCCTCTGCTCTGGTTGGTCTTGGAGGTTACGTCGGCCATGAACCTGTTCTGCAGCAAGGTGTCTCGTGTGGGGCGCCCGTGACGGGTGAGGTCTGGATTGGCAAGGGCGGGAGGAGGGGGCAGCACTCGATGGTATGACATTGGGAAGAAAGAAGAAAGAAAGTAGAATACATTGATGTACAGGAAGCGTCGTAATCCGAATGGCCGCTTTGAGCTACAAAGCGCACATCATCTATGAGGATTGTTCACGCCAGATGGATGGAGGAGAAGGACGAAATGCTTTGTTGCAAGATGGGGTTGGGCGCAGGCGGTCATGGTGCTGGTGTCGTTCATCCTTTGTCTGAGCGATGGTGCTAGCCACTCGACGAGGAAGGGAGACGGCCGAAACTGATGCTTGCGGATGGAGAGTGAAATCGGCGCTGCCTAGCGTCAATGAGGAGGAAGGCGTCAAAGGGAAAAAATGGATCGGTGTGTGATTTTCTTTGTTCAGATTACATATTGTTTGACCCTCTTTCTCCCAGCCGGATACGGCAATCGGCCAGCCTGCCTCCCTGAGACACGACTATCGCATTCTTGCAGTGGCGTCACCGCAATGCATTCCAGCCAGATGAAATGTCATCCAACTGCTATCCCTCTTGTCCAGACAAGGCACTTACAATGGCATCCTCGTAGCTGTCAATCCACTTCATGCAACAAGCTTCAAAGGCGTCCAACAGCTGAAAAAGGGGCGGTCTAAGTATTATACAACGCCGCGGCCATATTCTTTGTTTGCTACACAGAGTCTCAAGTTGCGGACGCTTTCCTGCCCGGGGTAGCCGACTTTACCGGGTCTGGGGGTTATTCGGATGAATCATGGGCAAACCAAGAATCGCCATGGCTCTCCGCAACATCTTGTGCGATGCCCTCGCCGATCGTCCTGTGGCCTCCGGGCCGAGATGCATGTCGTCCCTAATGGCCCAAGTTCTCTCGTCAGCAGCATGTACGTTGGAAGCCTAGAAGGCACGGATAATGGGCATCTACCGAAGCAGGTACTTCGCCGGTTCTGAGCATCTTGGCCAGTCTGCGGCACCCTTAACGTCCATGCTGGACGGAATCCCACCATTATTTCCGGCGCACCCAGAGTGAACGCTTTCCCACTGGAATCCACTCTTCCCGAGACCGCTATGATCGGACAAGTCGTCAATGATGAGCTGTCTTTCTCGAACTGATCCAGCGCCCACTCATTCGTATTATAGATATAGATCTGCGTCTAATGCCAGACTGACGCTCTCATGTCGAAGGCGGCATTCCATTGCTTGACAAGCTGAATGGCGTTGCGCTGGGCATCGGCCAGAATGGTCGGATGCCCAGGCTTGGTTCTCTTCATTGAACGTCGCGGCGGGACAGCGGGATCCATGGTCGCGGGCAAGGTGATCTTGGTCCCCAATGGCCAGCTATCCGCCGTGACCCCGAGCTGCTTAAAGAGGGTGTCGATGGTCTGGCTGATGGCTTCCGATGCATCATCATCATTATCCAGCTGCGAATGATACCAAATGTCCCACAGGGCGAATCAGACGGTGAAAATCGTCCGCCATTTCTCCTCCTCCTCCCGCATGCGCTTGCTAGTGTACTGTAATCTCTTAAAGCGTAGTCACCGAGCAACTTGGGTCTTGAGGTCCGGTAGGGTTGTATTCTCTGCAGCCAGTGTCTTACTCCCCATTCCATAATGGTGCCTCTGGGACGAGGTACGGATGTTGAACGCAGCGACCTTGCAAAGTCATCATGATGGTCATGGTTAATCTAGCTTGCCATCAGCGATCCGTTGAAAGGTTTCACCCAGGCCACCGTCACGCGCAGCCAAGCACAACCACTCCGTTTAGACCACACTCTGAGCCTCTTCCTTGACGGGTAGCAACCGCTTCCGGGGTGAGTCGATGGGGTATTTGCCGTTGTCACTCCACGAATCGCCAAAGACTACCAGTCGACGAGGCGCATGAATCCGAGCCCTCCTCCGCTCGTATCCGACATGGATCGATGGCCAATTCCCAGCGAGATAGACGGCATTGCAGACAGAGACCATGGTCGCGCCGTGGTCCCGGGTAAGGATCTTGATGGGGTTTGGCTTGGAACCCAGTGCGCTGGAGGCCAAGATCACCATTATTGCCGGTAGACGAAGGTACAGCAAGCCGTACAAGGATGATATGGCCTAAAACCATCTGCTGACGCTCACAGCGCATTCACCACGACGAATCAGGCAAGAAGGCGCAGACTGAAGAGCACTAACAACAGAAAACCTGCATTATTCAGAGCGATGGTAATGACTGTGGTATTAACCCGACGGTCCACAGCCGTACGTATGTGGGTATGTATGTTGTATTTACATAAGTAGTGATGTGATACCGCTCCTTAAGCCCCTAACCTTTGCCGTGATCACTCCTTAGGCCAAGTACTTGGCGGTGGCTTGGTGGGTTCAAAGCGACGAACGCTGCCATAGTAGGCTTCCAAGGCTTCCCTTGTATCTCAGCGCTGGATGATGGTACGTACGAGCAGGCTTGCCTGAATGTCAAGGGCAACCACTGCTACAAGCATTGCATATTCCCATACTCTAGGCTTTCCGATGCGATTCTAGGATTGCCGTTGACTGAGGTTTACATTCTCTACTCTTGTTCTTGTGACGGATGTTGCAACCGTTGCCCCCCATGGTCTCTCCTGGACGGAAGGTCTGATTCTTTGGGGCGCAACTCAGTTTTTTTGCATGGATAGGCCTGGTCTATGTAGCTACCCTCTCTCTTGAATTGCGCATAGTTTGTATGGCAGCGTCGAGAACCAAGGCTGACGTTGTAGGTTTCTTGGGAGGAACGGTACTTAAAGTTGGCGCACGCTGTTTCTTCGTTCTTTAATCGTCAGGCTGTAGGGAACGAGGAACGAGGATGCAGTGCCTGGAGATTTCATGGTTGACTGATATCGTATCTGAACTTCGGATCCTTCTTTCTGTTTCCTTCAGTTCAGTACCGCTATGCTTGAGTCCCTCCAATAATGCTGAGGCCTGCTTCAGCATCGGGTCTCCGGTATGTGATTATGGTAGAGAAGCGTTCCGGTCTGCAATTGTGTGAATTTTCATTAGCTTCAGTGCTGGGAATTAAGTATGGTGTCTTGTTGTAGGATGATAGATTGCTACTAGACTTTCTGCCCAAATACGCCCAAAGGTAAAGAGACCTTTTCACAGGCCTGTAACCATCCACAACCTCAGCAGAGACCTTACCCTTTGTCGCACCATGGCATCCATTATCGGTGAGCGATTGGTCCCTACGCCTTTGCTTTTCGCATGCTAGCCCAAAAACTGATCTCGTATCCAGAGGCCAACACCCCTGTCTTCATTAACAAAGAAGTCATCCTCCCTATTGCCGAAGGCCACGAATCCGGCGCCTGTGTATTCCGATGCCTACGTCTTCTGCACCTGACGGACCGAGACTATTCCATCCCTATGCCGTCGGACGTAGCTTCAACCGTTTCCGCTCCCGCAGGCGTAGCAGCTGGATCCACAGCATTAATCGTATCAATATACCGGAATAATGCCTGCTAGTTTATGGGCGAGTTTGATATGCAGGAGGTTGTGGTAGGAGGGCAGGGCACTGAAGAGATACTGAACAGATCGAACGTAGGAAACTCGAAGTGATGATATAATGGTACGTCAACGCGAG
>QQTW01001915.1_pt1 | contig 14883 bp, 17 predicted proteins | sample 1904831 | NCBI WGS metagenome assembly QQTW01 (sample SAMN09435610, study PRJNA476489) | Subsurface metagenome, whole genome shotgun sequencing project. | reverse complement strand
AATTCCATGTAACAGATCGGACATTCACCTTCAACTGGTTTCCGCTTGCCACCCCTGTCATCGGCGTTGGAAACATCTGTGGGTACAGGCGGCGCTGACGCAAATATGTCTCTAAGCTCTGAGGACAAGAAAGCAAGCTGATACTGAAGGTGCTCGGGGGCTTTCAGCACATTATTCAAGACGTAAACTTTGTGCTTGCACTCGTTTCCTTTTTGATGATCAGGACAGGTGCATGAAGGGATTTGGCCGATCGTAACCTGCAAATTAGGAAGCAGTTAGAAGAGCAGACTAGTGTACGGATATTGTTGCACTCAATAAGATTTTGCCCTTAGCATCCAAATTCAATTTTCCAATGTAGGGCATACCCCATGGACCCGTGCCAGAGCACTTATTGAGGCAAGATACTTCTTGGACTAATCCGAAGGCTAGGGCTTTTCGAGTGCAAGAGAACACAGAATGCATCAGAAAGAGGTTTGCTTACGGTGTATATGTTTCCAGTAGAGCCGACGAGGTCAATATCCTCTTCTGGAAAGACCTCCGTACCAGCGCGGGTACGTTTCAGGACAATCATTCTGCCTGAGAGTCAGCAGTAAGTCGAGTCATCAGGATGTGTGACAAGCGGACCTCTGAGACTGCGATCTCTGAAGCTTTTGCAGAAACGAATATGGCGCTTGCTTTCGAAAACGCTTCATCCGCTTCTCGGATGACCGCTGGGGTGATTTCAACCTTAGTGACTTCTTGGTCTGCGAAGGTGTGCGGAGTTGCTCTTGATGGCTGTCTTGTTTCCCTTGCAGTTCCGAAGAACAAGACTTCTCCCCAGCAACCACATCTTGTAGCTTTCTTTTTCTGGATAGAGAAGCTTCTGCATGGTGAGAAAATGATGTTTTGGAAACGTCGGCCTCGGCAAGGAGTTCTTCCGCCCTTTCTTCAAGTGCTGGCTGGACTTTTCTTGATCGAGTGGTCATTCTTGTGTGTAAAAGCTGATTTGACTCCATCTTCTCTGCCAAATATCGGCTGTCCAGTCCTTCAACGTGAATTAGCAAGAGTTGAATCTTTAGAACGGCAGAGTTTGGGTGGCAAGAATGTCGTACCAAACAGGAAAAGGGAGAAGCCAACGCCAAGTATCAATTCACGTGATATCTCTTGGCATCCTTGGTTAACATTTCAATTGCACGAGGTAAATCCCTGAAGACTGGGCGCTGCTGCAATGGAACACTTGAAGGTGCTGAAATGTCTGAATTTCCTAGAGACCTGTCAAGATCATACGCATGTTCTTCAGTGTTCTTGCTTGTGCTACGATGCTGTCGTTCAGTCATTAAAACTTGAGAGAATTGTTGGTGCCGCTCTGTCACACCAAAACAGCTCTGGAGGATTGAACAGTCATATCTACTGGATATATTCTATATCACCATGATACCGAAAGTCGATTGAATCTTCTGATCTGGATCTTGAATATATGCTTCCTTTTCTCATAGTAGACTTCTGACATACAAAACTTGATTCGCTTGATCTGTTGCTTTTAGGATTTGAGAAGAACCTAAATAGACTATAACTATAGCATAGATGTCTGTTATCCTTTGACACAGATTTCATATGAAAGAACTTTGTAATTGGTTTAGAAGTTAGGAGGAGTAGCTCCACAACATGCGCCAAGATATTCGACAACCTTTTGCTTTTGATTAGTAGCCCTTGTAGAACGAGACTTACAGTTACAGAGCTTTTCATGTAGTGACACCTCGAATGTAAATTACGGGTGCTGAACTCAAAGAGCAGCAAGTCAACTCTCGCCCCGTCCTTCAAGCTTTGAAAGCTGATACCTGTTGCAAGGATTTACAGCCCACACAACTGCACAGTTGCTACGGCATGCCAGGGCAACATTCAAATCCGCCCCTATTTATCCAAGAGGTGTTGTGGTCATGGCCCGCTCGAGGGCTCAGTCCTCGGTAGACATGCCCAAAGAGCCACACGTGGTCTCACTGAAAGGTATGCAAAGCACGGTGGGGCTCTTAGTATCTGAGCTGATTGATATGCAGTGCTGCGGTATGGACACATAGCAGTACAAATCCGTTGGTCTGACGACTACCAGTCTATCGAGACCTTCGCTAGCAGAACAGCACCCTTTGCCGCTTGAAGATCCTAGATGTACTGCGTCACTTGCGTATCCTTCGGAACACATAGATCACATGTTCGTTTTGAGCCCAGTGGTAAGAATCTGCGACACAGTCTTGCAGTGAAACTGACCATAACAGCTGACATTTCCGCCATCCTTCGGTTCGACTCATGTTGGCGAAACGTTTGCTTGTTCACTTTGCGCCAATAATGAATTATTGCCGGGGGAAACCTCCAAGATGGTAATCTCGATCAAAGTTGCGGCCGAAATGCAGACACCTTCTCAGACTATCCCATTAGAACTTGACCCTCCATCACAGCAAGGTGAAGAAAAAGCCTTTACGCCGGGGACCTCGATCCAAAAGATTGTCCGCTTCGACCTCAAAGAAGAAGGCAATCACATTCTCGCCGTCAGTGTAACATACACGGAAAATACTTTGGCGGCGGACATTCACTCAGCTGCTACCGCTGGCCGAAGCCGGACGTTCAGAAAGCTCTATCAATTTGTTGCTCAGCCATGCTTGAGCGTGCGCACTAAAGCCACACAGCTACCCTCGCATGAGGCCGAGGACAAAAGTCTTGGACCGTATGGAAAATCACAATTACTGAGATTTGCTTTGGAAGCACAACTCGAGAATGTGGCGGATTCGGCTATCACACTCGAGCAGACCAGCTTGGACGTCCGGGCTCCGTTCAAATCCATATCTCTGAATTCGGATGGAGGTGCTCTAGGAGAGTCCCCTTCCCGGCCTATGCTGAGCCCTAGAGATGTGCTCCAGGTAGCATATTTGATAGAGCAGCAGCGGGAAGTCACTGATGGTTTAGATACTTTGAAAAGTAACATGAAACGTGACGGGAGAACCACGCTAGGCCAGCTATCTATTGAATGGAGAGGTCCAATGGGAGAACGTGGAGTCTTGACGACTGGCAATCTACTCACCCGGCGTTTTGTGGCATAGCGTAAAGAGATGGGAAGATTGCATTTCGCATCGAAGGAGCATCGAGATATATGCAGAGCACAAACAGCACTACACGATCAAATGCTGGTAACGTCTTCAAGATTTTCACGACGTCGGGTCAAGCATTTTGAAGTGCCTCAGGCGGTTTTAGTATCGCAAGGGATACACAGAATCAAGTGCATACTACCCCCCAGCAGCTTCTCCTCCATTCATGTTCGACCAATCATCAGCGAAAGATCCTTCTTCACCAGAAAGTATACAACCCACCCAACTCGCCTTTATCGCTTCTTTCTGAGGGTATGGTTTTTCTCTTCCCTTAGCGCTATCTGGCCAATAACGTATCTGATGGTACTGGTACCTCTCTCCAATTGGCTCAAACTTTGGACCTGGTCTTGTACCAGAGCCCCGATGAAGACAAATCTAAAAGAGGAAAGAGTCTGGTCTCGCTCTTCGAGGATTTGCGTCGATTCGGCAAGAAGCAAAGCTTGAACCCAGGATCCTGGTAATTGAGAAGGGCAACAATCGTTGGCCATCTTCAGATGAGAAGATTGCAAGCAAGATTACTGAGAGAGATGCCTGGCTATGATAATGAAAAACACGCTGTCGGGCACCGAAGCACGGAAACCCCTGGTAATTTGGGACCTGCTCCGTCATATATTGACAGCCGTAACATAGGAAAGACGGTCGGCTGCGGCAGCCTGTCATGATACACGTCCACTCGTTGCAGGTGAGCACACTTCTTCCAAGCTTATCGGAAGTTTCCCAACCAGAGGCACGCTCCTGTCACACTTCAAGATGAGATACCGTTCTCGGCAAATTGGCGACATCTACCTGTGGAGGTCTACCATCGACCATGCGAACTCATTGGACATTACTATGCAGATATCACGAATATCGAGACCCAGAATGTATTTCACCAATAATGGCCAATAGCTCAATGATTTTAGCTACCCATTTGTTGTCAAAATAACTAAAAGTCCTTCAGAAAAGAACGTGCCCACGGTCCATTCTCCTCGTCTTCCGTCTTCATCATCTGCACAAATTTCCCTGTCCTCTCTATCCATCTCCTGCTCACGTTTGCTGTGTCTCTGCTAGAGTTCTCCTAGCGTAGAGAAGTTCTTGATGCCGACGAGCGAGTCTTTGGTACGATGGTATGCCTCTTCAATGGCCAGGGCGCGGCGCGTGGTTGGAGAACTGGGCAGCTTCCATACTGGCGTCGTGGCGTGTCTGTGGTTGTGGGTTTGATGTTTTAGGTTTGCTGAAGTCGGAGAAGGGGAGGCTGACTGCGAGTTGAAATTGGCAAAAGGAGGCATGTTCGGGAGGTGCAGTCGAGTGAGCGGAATGTGTCAAGTATTGATGAAGCAGGAGGATGAGTTGAGCTGCGTTGGTGATGAGGGTATTGATTGGAAGTGGATGAGTTGAGCTGCGCTGGTGATGAAGGTATTGACTGGAAGCGGATGCGGATTTGAAGTTCTTCCCTTTCCTGCGACGTGCTTATATACATAATTCTCTCAGGTCTGCTCCCTTGCGACCATAAAAGCGCCGGTCTCTAGGCGAGACAACCGCTTTTACAGTTGGACAACGAATACCAAATTTCTTCTTTCATCGACACCAATAGGTACCCGTGGATCTACCAGGATTAGCCTCAATCCTTGTCGAAAAATGGTTTCCAGAATGTGCCCCGACCTTCGTGAATGAATGGCAAGAAAGGGGGAAGCGAAAACAGGAACAATGAGCTTCCAAGTGATTCAACGAAGCAGTGGAGTACTGTGTTCTAGAACGCTTCTCAGCTGAGCGAACCTGTCCTCTGGATTCGTTGAACTGAGGAAGTGCACAAATCCGAGACAAGAGCCTTTGTCAAGATTCGAGACACTCTTTCTAGCTCTCTAGACGATCTGTCCTGGAATGGGCGATTTGAAGTTTTGAGACATGAAGTCCGAGCACACAAGGAACTTGAAACAGCACCATGACCGGATCATGAACGTCGGAGTCGTAATAAGTTGTACAGAAATACTACGTCTGTTCATCACCCATATCACGATATGGTACTCGTTCCGTCCGCACCGGGTTGGTGGTCCTGTATCGAACGAGATTTACATCGCGGCGCCGGCACCAATTCCAGATCGTTCCGTGGGGCACGACGGTAAGTATGTATCCGAGACATGTCGCCAATATCAGTTTCCCGAACTCCCAGGAAGTCACCTGAGAGACACAGACGTCTCGACTCTCGACAAAGGGAAAGAACGAGAGCTGACAGGCTACTTCACGCTTATCACGACTGGCAGGCTGCTTTGTTCACGGAGAGCGACTACTCCTTACCGGGCAGTGGGTGTATCTTCTCGACAAATTGGACCTGCGAGCCAAGAGCAGCTGGCTGCAATCACATACTATCGAACAGCTTTTGTGGGCCATCAGGACTGGCTGCACGGGATCTGCTGCAAATGGAATGTGGGTTTACTACAGCTTGATTGTCGAGCATGCATGACCCGCACAACTGAGGCGCTGTCCTTTGGTCAGCGACTTTCGAATATGCAGAATATGACGATGGAGGAGGGAAGGTTGAAGGTACAGGGACGTCAGGCTAAAGACCGTTTCCATTCCTTCCAGCAATCCACCCAGGCAAGAGAGTCCAATATCCTATTTCCCAATTTATTGAAAACCGGCCCCATCATCTTTTTGCGACACCGAAGTTCCCGGCTGAAATATCGGTTCCATTCTCTCGTTTATGTCTTTTGCTATCGTCGTTGACTCTCGCTGGCCACTGCCCGACGCGATACTTCTCCCATTTTCTCTTTGGTCCCATTCCAAGTATCGTTGAGAAACGCCTTCCTTTCTCCAATGCGGATATCCAGCCACTCATACCTCCTAGTAGTATTTTCCCACCGCCCGCGCCAATCTTCAGAGCAAACTTCACCAACCCAGGCAGACGGCAGCCACAACCTCAGAGCGGGATAAACAAGTGACATGAGGGCAAAGTCAGAGGCAAGGAGACGCAGCTTTAGGTTCAGATGGATAGAATTTGTCCGCTGGGAGTTGACTAGGAGCTCGCTTGAGGGCCACGGAAGGAGTCACGTCTGAGTATTCAAGAATTGGAGCTCGGCATGAGCATAAGCATAGCTGCCGATGCAAGTGTAAGTATAGCAGAAGAACGTGCGAGTTTCGCCTGCGTCGTCTCCCGCATGGAGGATCCCGCGCACACCCTCTATGTCGCGGCGTGGGGAGATGTGCAGGAAAGTTGGCGGGATCGAATTCTGCATGTCATCCACCTCGGAGTCCGCGCCGGATGACAGAGCCGCTGCCCTGTCGTCATGGGTTAGAGCATCTCTTCACGGATACTGGAAGTGATGGTCGCGTGCCCAGAGGAGGATATATCATCCGTAGCTGCGCTGACTGACAATTGGGTCGTGATCATCCCACTATCAGGTTGCAATATACAAATCTGATTTGGGGCCGGGAAGGTGTCTTCCGAATGAACTGCTCGATTGTGGCGGGGCCTGTTTGGGAGCGTTATGTCGGGGGCAGGAAGGGATACTTCATCGATGTTGCTGTGGGTACTGGTGATTCGTGCCATGGGTCACGGCATCCGTAGAATGGTTTACGGTACTGTTGGTTTTGGGGACTATGGCTGGCTCCTGATGTTCTTGTTGTTGTTGATCAGGTTGAAATTGATATTGTGGTGATCTGAACCAAGACTCCCGCAATAGGGAGACACGATGAGAGCGAAGATGTCTCTCTGGATGTAGTTGTTGGGGCCGGTACTGGTACCTTGCCATGACGGAGGAGGATGGTGGTAGAGTGGATGAGAGAGTGATGCCATCATGCCTTCTGCTGGTCCGGGGGGTCAGTGACGAATCTTGCAAAGCTGTTTGAGTGAAACGGTGGTCATATCTTGTGGTGTAGGTGTAGTGATATGTGCTGATAGCTAGGAGTCTAAGCTAAAAATCTGAGCAGGATCATGGCGATGTTCGTGTGAATGATAATCTCCATTGTTGCGCCTCGCTGAATGGTAGACGGAATCATCTATATCTCGAGCCTCCACTCGAGGGGCGTGGGTTGACAAAGACAGAGCTGTTCCATATGCTTCGAATACGAGTGGACGATCTGATAGGATCTTCTGCAGAGGAAGCAGTTCCGGGACCCAAGACACCTTGCAACAAATATCATTCAGGCACAAAAAGGATCAGGAGAGGTAGTAGTGGAATATGCACGAGACCAAAAAAAAAGGAGATTGCTCTGCTGGAAGCCCTTCAATGCTGTACGTGAAGCACCAAGACCGAGTCCAAATCTTCTGACCTCGGGTGGCTTGTCCATGTCTGAAGCCGGCGGCGACAAGGAGTATATCTCCTGAGCGGGATCATCTGTTAATTAGCCCTCCGTGAGATGTTCGTCGAAAGCACATTGGAACTCGGCAAGAATATGAGACAGGCATGAGAGAAGCCAAAGACTCGATTAGTAGGATAGGATAAGCTCTCTGGGAATCCGACATAGCTAGATGGTAGAAGCCTGTAATTCTATCACTGTCCGTCTCTTCATTTGTACAGCCCAAAAAAATGACTAGTGCAGGCCAGTCGACCATAAAAAGGCAATCAGTGGTGGGTTTGTGATTATATGATAGGATGCCCATGTTTGGGACCTCGACACTGCCTGTCCCATGCCCGACGCGAACGCACCATGAAAATAGACTCCCTAGGAGTGCAGGGCCTTGAACAATAGGTCAAGGAGTCACCCTGCATGCCCATCAACGCCAATCTCGTTATATGCAGTAGAGAAGTCAAAGACAGCACCTGTGAACGGGGCAATGTTCAAGACTTGCTGGGCATGTCAAGAGCACCTGCTGCAGCACTTGCGAGGGTGTTAGACTTGCTTCACGCCTGCTGGTCTGAATCTGACACACAAGTCCCAGGACCTCAAAGCATTCAATGTCGCCTCATGTCCCAAAAAGAAACCGGAATCTCTGGTCATACATTGCCCGGTTTTTCCCTCGTGTCGATATGCCATACAACGTAATTTGGTAACCCGTAGACCTGATATCCAGCCCTTTTGGCCATCTTCGCAAAGCCTTCCGTTTCCGCCTGGTTCTCGAACGCGTAGCAAGGGAAATTGATGCCTGTATGCTATGATTAGCAAAGCGACCTTTTGTTCCACGTCCTTTGGTACAGCATACCAGATCTATGCACATCAGCCTTGACAAGGATGTTCACCCCGCCAATACCATCCAACTCGACCTCATCGTCCTTGTTGAACCTCCAATCGCCCATCTGGGCAAGATATTTGCGGTCCGTCTTGAATTCCTTGTAGCCTTCAGCAATAACGACATCCTTGTCCAGGCTTGCGGCCAGTTTCAAACCCTTCTCTGATTCAACCCAGGAGTTGTAGTCAAACTTCCCTTCGATATCACGACCATTCTCATATCGGTGAAACCAAATATCTGGCGTGTTCTGTTAGGAGATAGCCAACGCAATGAAAAGGGTGGGCGTACTTGGAACAAGAATATCCCGGTCATGTGCCATGAAATCCTCCAGTATCTTTTCAGGGCTATCAACAATATCGACATCGCGCCAATAGACCCAAGAGTGCTCGGGCTTGAGCGCGGCGTAGAGTAGAAAGTTGCGCGCCCTACCCATGGCTTTCCTCCTTGGACCTTGTGCCTTGTAGGAATGTTTTTCGTGGACTTCCATGTCTACGCCTACGCCAAAGTCTTTTTCCACTATCGTTGCACTGCGAAAGCGGATCTTGTCCTCACGCTTCTGTATGCGGTCCAGCTCTGACGCAAGCACGGCTAGAGTGTCGTCCGTGGAATCGCCGACAAGAAAAGCCAGGTCTATGAGGTCGTGTGGATATGTCAGGTCGGACAGCAGGTCAAAGTATTTGGTAAGGTATGGTGCAGCATCTCGAAGTGGGGTCAGGATAAGGACACGCTCCTGATTGCTGATGGCTCGTGGCGTAGATTTGATGTTATTGAGGTCGACGTGCGAAATCGTACTGGAATTTACTTCGTAAGGTGCGTGGTGATTAAAGAGTACTGGTGTTTGAAGATGTTGATTCCAAGCGATCATCTCGTTAACGCTCATATCTGTGGGCGCTTTCGAAGGTCCGAAGCAATAATAACTGCGAGCACGATGCGATCATCAGTTTCATGCGCTTGCTAGGGAAGGATTCTGTACTTGACAGAAGGACGAACTTAGATAAATCTTTCGTTGATACGCTGATGCCCCTCCATAATAATATTATCAGGCCTGTCAATGCAACTGCCGCAAGAAACCTGACTTTTGTAAGAGATACAATAAACGCCCTCCATGGCGGTAATCTCGCTTTTGCGGACTTCCACGTGACTCCGCCCTTTGGCAGCAACATCTCGGATCGTAGGAAAGCGGGATCAGAATTGGTGAAGCCCAAAGCGCGGGACGTACAGAATCCCTGTGAAGAGTTGAAGCGGTATTTTGCCAGTCGTCGAGGTCAAACGAGTGTAGAGAGTTGAAAGGAGATTAAAGGAGGCTGGTCCACTGGCAGCTGAGGGGTGATGCCGCAGCGAGAAGCGAGGGTGATGGTTTCTCTCCACGTCACCCTGTAGAGTTGAGCAACAGCTGGGAGGATAAGGGATTGTAGAGTATATCGTGGTAGTCGGCGTGGAAGATCATTTGGGATGGTCCAATCTGTTAACCCATAGGCGGTTGGATTTCCTGTGCTAGGGAAATAGCGCGGAGTTGAGGAATAATGCCAAGCAGATTCCAAGATCGGCTCTCAGTCCGGCGCTGGCAGCAGGGTAGCAATCTTCATCAAACGCTCAGCCAAATGACCTCCCAGCTTCGCTTGAAGGTGCCCTCCATTACAAATTGCATACCTTCACTGCCAAAGGGCTGAGATATGAGCAAGGCCGGTGTCGAGAGAATCGTGGCGAAATGCGCCAGAACTGAGCACTTATTCCACTTGGAGGGCTGAACCCGCTTGTCACAATCATAAGCTGTTGCACACCCTGCGGCTGACGGTTAATACTTCTGGACACCAAAACCACCAAGATCTGCAATATCGAGCGTGATCATTAGGGGCGACGCCGTAATTGAAGAAGCACCTTTCGATCTCTGTGCTGTGAGCCACAATTTATTGCTTGACACTTGGCCCGCAATGGAGGGAAACGAGAAAAGAATTGACTATTGGACTTCTGGGCTTCATTATCACTCTCTCCTCAGAAGGCTTTACGGATGATTTGAATTGACTTTCCTTTAGGTATTTTCCTTCCGCCTTGTTCTCCGGGTTGCGATCCGACGTTGACTCAATTATCCGAAGGTCCAGAGCTACTATCCAGAGCAGTCTGATTGACTCTACCTGAATTTTGACATGACAACCAGAGGAGATGCTATAACGATTGCGTTTAGTTTAGTCGCTTCATCTACTAAACCTGACCATAATCGTCGAGCGCTCCAAGCCGCTTTGTCTCGGACTATCCTAGTCGTGTACATGGTATACAACAATTCTATACACTGTATGCTTGAGAATGTATCGACGACGGCGCTTGGTCGTTAGCAAATTTGAGGGATATGGTTAGCGGTTTGCCCTCTGTCTTCAAAGAACAATTACAATGCCAGCAGGCTCTGCTTCTACAGTGACAACCATCCCAGCGTCTCTCTTGCCGCATACACGAGATTGTCTTCTCATATTATGACTCCATACTGCTTACCAGATTCAGTGGCGTGCTGCTGTCCCAGGCATCTACCTTCGGAACACAGCAAGGAGAGCTGATGATATTGGCAAAAGGATACACATGTTCCGGACGCGACGTTGGATGTTTCCTTTCCGACTCCTACGACTACGACTACCACTAGTATAGAGCATTCTGTCGTCTAGAACAAGAGGTCAGGACTTTTTTGAGTCGTAGAGACTACTACTGTCCAACCTGAAGCAGGGCGGCATAGCTATCCTCCATTGTCCAAACAACCTAGTGGGTAAGAAGCCAACAACTGTAAATTCTATTCAGCTGGCGCAACGAGTGATAGCGTGTACGTACCCAAGTAACAGAATCTGGGAACGATGCACGTACTCCATCCATCCATCCGACCCATCATGACAATCGTGCGTCGATCCTTAATGAGACTGTCAAAGTTGGTTTAACCTCCTTATTCTCACATTTCATCACAGAGCCCACGAGGGCCATGAACTCAGTCTGAGAATATGCAAGTGATTTATTTACACGGCAAGTCAACAAGCATCCGCAAAACAGTTTTGAATTTACGTTTCAGAGTTGAAACACAGTTGTTTCCACCGTATGTAGATCTCGGGAGCGAGCTCTTCTCCCGTGATGTTTCCCCGTGTTGTCTTCCATCTTCTATCGAAGTTCATCAGTTCCCTCAAACAGTGGTGCGGCGCGGCCGGTAATGTCAATAGATCTGTCTCTCCTCAAGAGTCAAAGCATAGTATACTAAAGACCGTTGCAGTCGATTTATTGTAAAGTATCAGATCATTCTCTATCTCATAGACTTCGATTCAAACACAAACTTCATATCAGGAGCATCTGCTTAATCTAGCAATAGACAGGTTATTTCACACTACTATCATATCTTCCATCCGACAATGGGGGGTAAGCAAGCCTCGTTGAGCGAACGGGCAGCTCAGGCTCCTCCCCATTCCCGGCCCCGACAGCAGCCACAACAACGCTCATCTGCCTCTCGGAAACAGCAAAGAAATTCTCCCCCTGGGCGGGTTGAGCCATTGGAACGGGTATCTGCATCGTCTTCTCAGCAAGATCAGAGCTCTGATTCCGAATGGGAAGAACTGCAACCAGCCTCTCTGTCTCAACGCAATCGTTCCTCTCTGCCGCAACGATCATCTGCACTTTCGAAGAGCACTAACGCGGGTTCCGGATGGACAGAAGTAAAACGCCCATCTGCATCTGCATCTGCTTCCTGTCAACGACAACCTTCTCTTTCTTCCATGCTACGTCGACTGAAACCTTCTGCTTCGCTACCAAAACCGAACACTCTCTCCAAGTGGGAATATCTGCAACGGCCCTCTCCCTCTTCGTCATTGCCGGGATCGTCTCCCGCCGTCTCGATAACATTGTCCTCTCCCTGTTCCTCACAACAGTACCAATCTCCCGCATCTTCTACCCACAGTGCTGCTTCTGCTTCGTCGCATCCTTCTCCTCGACATGTTGACGGCTGTCGCTGCATTCGATGTCAGCCACAACTTTACAATATTGACGGGATCACCCGTAAAATGGCAGCCTGGACCGGACTTCAGTGTGTGGCTGGCTGCCGATGTACACTGTGCGAGAAGAGTAGAACGAGGATTGTTGGAGCAACTTAGGCGAAGAGTGTGTTGCGTCTACAATTACCTATGCAACAGATCGGCAGTATTCTGCATCTGCGGTTCCGGGAAGGAGAACTCGGATGTGAAGGTTTCGACAAGCCCTGGAGATCAAGGTGTAATTAGGTAATGGAGGACGTGAACAGTGCTCGATATAGAGCTGCACCTGTACATTAGCTGTAAATTGCGTGATACGCTCAGCGGTCTGCTATTATCGACATATGCGTGCATTCTGTGGGCGGAAGGATGTCTGATATCCACGTGCCACAAGGCTTGTCCTGATCTGAATTCCTGCGCAAGCTTATGAAACATGCTTGTAGACTCTTTGGAATGGGTTCATTTTTAGTGTTGATTGGCTGACGCGTTTCTGCTCGCCCTGCATGGAACGCAGGCAAAAGGGGTTCGGGCCATCTCCGGGAGTAGAATCCATGGCTCCAAAAAGCTGCAGCAAGCGAGCGAACAAGCAGACAAAGCGGTGGTGGAGTAGGGACGAAGGACCTCGGGGAGCAGACGGCATGGCAGCCATAGTCAGGCGTGTTAATAGACTGAAGTTCTGGTGAAGTACTCGTGTAAGGTGAGACACGATGCGTGGCAGCAGGCGCAGCAATAATAACTATTGAACCTCAGCGGCGAGCAATGATATGATTACCCCAGGGGTCCACCCGCGCGCTAACTATCTTTCAACCAAGCTAAAGAAAAGTAGTACTACATTACTACGGTGCGTAATAATTCCACACCAAGACCCGAGTCCAAAAGTGGCAGGTTTTTTCGGTGGTTACGAGGCTCTGCTGGTCACTGGGCACTGGTCAGTCAGCGCTTTTACCGTGTAACCTTTTCACATCATTTTCTCTCACACATTCACTCATTCTGTCGGTCATTATTGAATACTGTAACTTCTTCTCACACTCGTTAGTTTGAAAACCCGTTTTCACGCTCTTTCCACCCACGAATCGAGCTCCATAACCTTTCGCGGTTTACTTCTAGCGAATTTCATCCCTTGGTCATATCATCTCAGCAGCTTCTTTTCGCCACTGTTACCAGCAAAATGCATCTTGCATCGAGGATACCGTCGCTCCTCCTGTTCGCGATCTTCGTCATCTCTGCCTTTTGTGCTGATGCAGATGCGCATATCCATCTACACAGACGTCAAGGCCAGAGTAGTGTGACTGGAACAGGTGGTTCAGCTTCAGCCGTACCCTCCAGCTCCGCTGTACGATCTCAATCCCGACCCCAAACCGAGTCGGAGTCAGATTCAGAATCCACATCTCCACCACCATCACCATCTTCAACGGCAGTTGCCACTACCTCTCGGCCGCAGTCGTCTCCGGCAGCACCAGCATCGTCTACTCCAGCACCCACCACAGTAGTAGAAACCTCGACTCGTCCTACCCCTACTTCGACACCAAACAACGATACCCCAACCGCAACGGCCGAGTCCTTCACTCCGGTGCAAAGCCAAACTGCTCTGATCACAACTACTGCAGCACCTTCTAGTGATGCTGAATCTGCAGCCCTCATCACAACAACCATAGTCACTGTCAGCGGCAGCAGTACTTTTTCGCGGGTCATAACAAGCAGTGCCTCTCCGTCAAGCGAACCTACGTCAACTGATTCTCCCAGCTTGAACGGTGGCAATGGCGGCTCCGGCAGCTCCGGCATCACATCATCGCAGAAGAACATCATAATTGGCGTGGTTGTTGGTATTGGAGGTGCTATACTGATTGGAGCTTTGGCAGTGGTAGCATGGCGAATTTGGGGCAGGAAGAAGCAAGAAACTGATGATGACATGTACGACCCCAACAAGACATTCCAAGAAACCTCCAGCAACGGTAGTGCTCCAGACCCGTTCAAATCACACCTCGATCAATACCATAATCCCGGACGGGTCAACACTGCATCGAATTTCTGATCGAGGAGCCACAATGAGTAACATGATCATCTGATTTCATTAAGCGATGTTGCTGAGTGGTACAAGTCGTGCAACGAGACATAAAACACAAGGAAGGTTTTATGGGAAACTCAAGGGAGGCTATGTGCTACGTTTGGGGTCTGTGAAGAGGTCTCGCGCGACAGCGGATCTGACAGGTACAACGGATTGCACTTCTATGCTTTAGATTTGGCTTCGAGCTCTCTGCTTACATGGAATCCTCTTATGGGGTTTCATCGATTTTAGCATGACGATGGTGAGGTTGCCCGTCATCAAATCGTAAGAACAGAGACACCCATTCAATTTCACACGAATCTTTGCTTCTTTGATCTATGCTGCCTCCTTCATTGGCTCTCGTATTAGCCTGTCTAAACGACGGTAAGGGCCAACATAAATATGACATGGGAGTTCATGTCTAAATGATCACCCAAAGGGCGCGCGCCCCGCAGGCTCATAGATAGCCTCGTCGCTTTTCAAAGTGGGTTCCCCAAGATAAAATGACCAGACCATCAGGCCTTCTGCCCTTGATCCCAATCTTTCCTAAACCCAAGCCCTCTATCCTCCACTGCCAAAGCAACATCCGTCTTT
>QQTW01001914.1_pt1 | contig 14884 bp, 14 predicted proteins | sample 1904831 | NCBI WGS metagenome assembly QQTW01 (sample SAMN09435610, study PRJNA476489) | Subsurface metagenome, whole genome shotgun sequencing project. | reverse complement strand
CGCATGCCGGACCAGGTCTGGAGCTGGTGCTTCAATGGGTGCCACCTGCGCCGATACCTGCGGCGGTGCCTGCGTGGGGGGTGGTACTGGCACCGTCGACTGCCCATTGCGCATCAACTCGCTCTGATGCGGCGACTGCTGCTCCGACAACGCCTGATATGTATCGAGGAAACCATGCAGCCCGGGACCGATGGGCTGATGGTACCAGTCGTTAAACGCCGCACCCGACCGTTCATAGCCGCCCACCATCGAGCCTCCGGACAGTCCCGCCGAGGCCGCATAGTTGTTAAAATCTTGGCCGGCGTGTGCAGGTTGTAGATTTCCATAGAGCGCCAGGTGCGCGTCTAGGTCGGGAAACGCGGCGGCCGCGGCGGCGGCCCCATGAGGACCCTGCATTTCATGTTGCGGATGCTGCTGGCCCTGCGCATGCGCCGCCGATGCCAGAGTCGACATGAATGAGAAATCCCCAAAGTATTGCGGTGCCGGAGCGAACGAGCCATACTGATTGTTTGCATTGGAGTCTTGATCGAGGTTGGACGGATTGGACATGGCGGGCACGTCGCTGGCTCGTCCGGATCTCCGAGAGACGCGCTCACGCGCGTTATAGAGGTCGATGACTGAAGCACGCCAGCTGTCGATACTGCTGTTCAATCTTGTTCCCAAACTGTTTCCTGACGTGACGCCCTTTACTCCCAATCAATTTGATGCATTGGATATGGATGCGGTGCCGCCATGAAGGGCAATGCGCCATGCCCACGAGTGCATGGGACGTCGAGGGGAAGGAAGCGACCATGGTACATCACGTGAGTAGAGTCACGTGGATGCTGCATGGCCAGTGTCCTTAGTCATCGACTTAGTCATGAATATGTCATCCTCTGCTGCTCTTCAACCTCACTCGGTGGAACCACCAAACTCTCCATCATTTCCACCGTCGATGTCACGTCACTACCCTCCTATATTGCTACTGGAACTACTAGGATATCTAGTAGTAGAATCAGATGATCCGGATGTGTCTACATCTTGGTAGCAGATTTAACATACTCCATGTTGGACGTTCTCTCTCTTGTCTTGCCTCCGCCTCGAGCTTGAACCAGAGCCGTCAGTGAAATCACCCCCGAAACCGCCTCCAGTACGCTCGACAGCTCCAAGAAAACCGGCGCAAGTCAGTCCAAAGCTCGTGATTCCCGACAAGCAGATCGTTCGAGGTCGGGAAGATTTTCGTCCAAAGATCTCTATCCCAACCAATCTACCACCGGAGGAATACGCCCGACAATGCATCTACGCGGCATACTCATCCCGGTTGAACCCTTATGCGTTGCATCCGGACGAATATCAGCTGCTGCGCAACCACATCAGCCACACTCAGGTCACCGGTTATCTCAACATTCGAAATGGGATTTTAAGATTATGGCTGAACAATCCTCTGGTCAGCGTGACGCGAGAAGAGGCCGCTGGGTGCGCCAAAGACTATCGATGGTTCGACGTGGCGGAGGTGGCCTACCAATGGCTGGTGCGCAAGGGCTATATCAATTTTGGCTGCACCGAGGTACCTGGAGCTGGCGAGAATCTGTTCGAGCCGATCCCTGGAGTACCACTGAAACGCAAGAAAATTGTGATCATTGGAGCTGGTATGTCGGGGTTGGGATGTGCGAGACAGCTCGAAGGGCTCTTCAGTCAGTTGGGCCACGCCTGGATCGCGCGAGGAGAGGTGCCTCCCGAAGTGGTGATCCTGGAAGGTCGAGGTAGAATTGGGGGCCGCGTTTATTCGCATCCGTTCAAGGAGCAGGCTCGGGATACGCTCCCAGCCCATCTTCACTGTACCGCCGATCTGGGAGCTCAGATCATCACCGGATTTGATAATGGGAACCCGCTCAGCGCCATCATCCGGGGCCAACTCGGTCTGCACCATCATACGCTGACCGACAACTCGATCCTGTACGACATCAACGGCAGCGCCGTGGACAAGCAACGAGACCAGCTCGTCGAACGCTTGTTCAATGACATCCTGGAGCGGGTGAGCAGCTTCCGCAATCCGAAACCATCGGTACATACCGCCGAGGGAGACCGAGAGCTCATTGAGCTGGGACGCGACCCGAGTGCCGACGTGGGAAAGACGATCAGCGTGGTCGAGGATGCCGCCGCGCTTCTTCCCCCGAGTGGCGCCAATACGACCTTGAAGAACGGCATGATGCCTCAGGTATCGGCGGTCGTAGACAAGCTTACCGGGAAGGCGCACGTTGGCCCAGCCGCAGTCCCCAAGCTCCCTGCGGCCGAGTCCGCCAAGAAGATGGGTTGGGCGCTGAAAGCTCACGTGGCACCCGATGCCACGCTGGATCTGGAGTCCGCAGTCAAGACCACTTCGCATCCGACGCTGGGGGCCGTCATGGAGCAAGCTATCAAGGAATACCAAAATCTCATCGAGCTGACCCCACAAGACCTGCGCCTCCTGAATTGGCATTTTGCCAATCTCGAGTACGCCAACGCAGCGAATGTCGGCGACCTCAGCTTGGGTGGATGGGATCAAGATCTTGACAATGAGTTCGAGGGCCAACACGCGGAGATCATTGGAGGCTACATGCAAGTACCTCGAGCGATCTGGCAGTATCCGACCAAGCTGGACGTTCGGACACGAAAGGTCGTGCGACGGATACGATACAGCTCGGATGGGCAGCAGATGGCGAAAGTCGAGTGCGAAGATGGAGAAAGCATCGACGCGGATGAGGTGATCGTTACGATGTCCTTGGGTATCCTCAAAGAAGACTCGGTCGAGTTTGACCCTCCTCTCCCCGAGTCGAAAAAGGGACCAATCGACCGGTTGGGGTTTGGAACGCTGAACAAGGTAGCCTGATTGAAGTTCCACTGAAGTCCATCTAGACTGACATGGCAAGGTGGTTCTGGTCTTTGACAAGCCATTCTGGGATACGAAGCGTGACATGTTTGGTCTCCTGAGGGACGGTATCGTGGAGGGTAGTCTGAACCAAAGTGACTATGTTTCCCGTCGAGGTCGGTTCTATCTGTTCTGGAACTGCATCAAGACGAGCGGACGACCTACTCTGGGTAAGTTATCTCTTCGATTCGGCATCCCGAGGCTCTTTTGTGCTCATTCATCTAGTGGCTCTCATGGCGGGCGATGCCGCACACCAAGCGGAAGCCAGCAATGACCAGGAGCTCGTCATCGAAGTCCGGCACGAGCTGAGCAAAATGTACGGAGCGGCGAACGTTCCCGAACCGTCCGAAGTCATCATCAGCCGATGGCATCGAGACCGCTTCGCGAGAGGCAGCTATTCCTACGTGGGTGCACGCACCCAGCCCGATGATTACGATGCCATGGCCAAACCGATCGGCAACTTGCACTTCGCTGGCGAAGCCACCTGTGGCACGCATCCCGCCACCGTTCACGGCGCGTACCTGTCGGGACTCCGAGCCGCCTCGGAAGTGATCGACTCGATGCTCGGTCCGATCCAGGTTCCCACGCCTCTCCTGACCCCAAAATCACAGTTTGAGCTCACCCCCGCTACGGGGCCGCGCAAACGGAAAGCAGACGAGTCGGCGGCGCAGCGGCTGCGAGCGCTCCGTGACGCCCGCGTGGCCGAGTACGAAACCGAGCTCTCCCAGGCCCTCTTACGGAAGCTGGGTGACCGTCCAATGAAGCCGGAGAAATCCGGGGCGAATCCATTCTTGCTCTATCAGAAAGATCACTGGCAGATCTGCAAGCAGAAATGCGACGACGCGCGCAAGAATTCTTCCAAGAACTCGAGCGCGAAAGCATCACGCAACGAAGTGCGTGCGGCCCTGGGGCAGATGTGGCGTGATGCTACCGACGCCGAGAAGAAGCCATATCTCGATCAGACGGCCAGCAACAAGCAGAACAACGAGGCGACGGCGTCGGCCTTCAAGGCAAAGGTCGAGCAGTGGGACGTGGCCGCTGAAGCGTTCCGACGCGAATATCGGGAGCAACACCCCAGTCAACCAGGCGAGGAGGAACAGAAACTGCAGGCGGAGGTCGATCGCGAGGTGGGCACGACTCGATCGACCAAGAGTAAGCGTCTCAATGGGACAACCGCCCTGGATAGTTAAGCATATTGTGAACGAGGAGGTCATTAATGGTATTGGCGATCCATTCCTTCGGCTGCGTTGGCTGTTTCCTTCCTCACTCTCTGTTCTTCCTCCCGCCTTGGACACTACCGCTTTTCTTCTTGCCTATGCCGCACTACACAGTACGATTTTCCTTGCTTTCGATCCTTCAGGCTCTCCGAAGCCTAGTCCGAACGCAATCCAGACGCCGCCATCTTCGGTGGACGTGGCTCAACTGTATACAGTTGTACATAGCATTTCAGGAATTACGCCTAGGGAATACACCAAATAACGAGGTTCGCGTATAACATGTCAATGTTCCTACTTCTAGTCTCTAGCAACCTTTTACTAACCGTCGATCATCATGCCCTGGCCGCAACGTTTCTAACGTTCAGGGAGCAGACGTCAGCTCCATGTTGAAGTTAGGGGTTCCGTTTTCAGTGAAACCCTATCAAGCTTCCATCCCATCCTCGTCTTGGGAAATGGAAGTCAGGTTATCACAAGTAGAGTGAAACAGAAAAGGGTTCACATGGGCAGACAGATGAGAGGCTTCTGGTCCTCATTAGCTGATATGTAAACATGGGCAAAGGAGTTGGGATTTGTAAACTGCCAACCACCATCTCCACCCTTGACACAAGCAAAGAGTAATCCACATCTTCTTGATTCAACCCCCAATCAATATAATCTTGCAAGTTGTTCGATGTGACCAGATATGAATCCCGGTGGGGCCGTGTTCTGGTGGAATGCTCATGGCGTTTACTTTGGCCCCCAACCTCCGATGGGACAGTCGAGTTGAGCCGGTCTCTGTCAACGTCTGGCCCAACGGTCACCGACCACTGGTTCAAAGCTCTGAAAGTGAATCATACTCATAGAGATCCTTGGTAGACCACTTCAACGATCCGCTACTAATATAATGTTACGGTAGTCAATTCTAGTCTTCTGCTAACGCTCGATCTGGCAAGTTCGTGATCCTCGGCCGGTATCTTTTTGGTTTCGCTTACATTTTCTATCGCGCTCGATTGTCGCATTGCGAAGTGGCCTGCGCGCCTTCTGCCCCTCCCCCTCAAGCACCTCATACGGTATTATTCGCGCTGCCTGTGCTGGACACGGACGGTATCACGACCCCCAAAGACGTCTCTTTCTATCTCTCATGTCCTTGCATGGCTTCCCGGATTTATCCATAGAGCTTTCCTCTTGTTGATTCCCTTGTGCTCCCATCCAACTGATCTACCAACCATATCGGTACCTCCTTTCCGTCCAGATGAGTGCGGCCATGTTTGAAACTCGACTCTTGGAATACACGGATGCAGCAGCTGGGCGTTAGGAGTTGTCAGCGACCAAGGCCTCAATTACATCGCTTTGAGCGGACATGATTCGGTCTGCTGCGTTGGTTGTCACTTTGGAGCACAATGAGCTCCTTCTTTGGAAAGCTGAAGGGCAGCGTCAGTTCTCTCTGTGTTCACTAAGGCGCAAATTCCGGTGCGCAGACGCTAGTGCTAACGTTGGTCCATCTAGGGACCTTACAATCCGCTCGGTGGAGCATCTCCCTCCAAGAAGGAGACTAGTATCCCCACTGAGACGCCTTTACAAAAGCTGCTGGGTGGCGCTACCTCCCTCCGAGACGATGGCGGGGATAAGTTTTTTGGTTTGGAGAACGTCAGTCATCTCATTACCCAATGTGCACTGAACTTTCACTGATAAGTCGGTTTAGTTTGGAAATACATGGTATGGCATGCGTAAACTCCGGATATCCCCAGGATTGACATGGAGTCCAGTTACTGCAATTCGATCCTTCAGGCGCTATATCACTCTCCGCCCTTTCGGGAACATGTCGTGGGCTATCCTCTCCAGCCCGGCAACGAACCTGTGCCCTCGACCCCAAACGGCTTGCCTCGATTACATCTACAAACCCCTACGATCCCAAATGGCGCATTGTCCATGTTGTCGTCAACGCCAAAGGGCTTCGGGACGAGCACGCTCAACAATCCGGCACGAAAGTCCTTGCATGCACCCATAAATTCCAATCCGAATGCACCGCGGGTCGAAGACAAACCTGACTCGCCCGAGTATAAAAAGAAATTGGCGATCCTTGCGGGGCCAGTCCTGGACCTCGATTACGAATATGCCGAGAAGCTTGGTATATCGGAGTCGCTGTTCACCTCCCTGAAGGGCATTTTTGACGCGATTGCAAAACACCCATCGCGAATGGGTGTGGTGAGCCCTCTGCAGTTTCTGGAAACGCTGAAACGCGACAACGAGGTCTTTCGATCGCCGATGCATCAAGACGCGCATGAGTTTTTGAATCTGCTCTTGAATGAAGTGATGGCGGGGGTGGAGGCCAACGCCAAGCGACAGGCTCCTAATGGACGAATACCGGAATCGGGATTGGCAGCTTCGGCGGTATCAACCACGACGTCGATTGAAGAAGCTCTAGCAGAAAATAAAGCATCACTATCAACACCACAGCCCTCTCGATGGGTGCATGAGCTCTTCGAGGGGACGCTCACATCCGAGACGAAATGTCTCACGTGCGAGAAGACATCATCGCGGGAGGAGGCCTTTCTGGACTTATCCGTCGATCTCGAGCATCAGACCTCGGTGACGGCGTGCCTTCGGAAATTCTCCGAAGAGGAGATGCTCTGCGAGCGAAACAAGTTTCACTGCAACAACTGCGGAGGGCTGCAGGAGGCCGAGAAACGAATGAAGATCAAGCGGCTGCCGCGCATCCTAGCGCTACATCTGAAACGGTTCAAGTACAGCGAGGATTCGCAGCGGATGCAGAAGCTGCATCATCGAGTCGTGTTTCCGTACCATCTCCGGCTGGTCAACACGACTGACGATGCCGAGGATCCTGACCGATTGTACGAGCTCTATGCGGTAGTCGTACATATTGGACCGGGGCCGTACCAAGGCCACTACGTGTCCGTCATCAAGACGCCCGACCGGGGTTGGCTGCTGTTTGACGACGAGCTGGTCGAGCCGGTCGATAAGACCTTCGTGTGCAACTTCTTTGGGAACGAACCCCATCTGGCGTGCGCATACGTGTTGTTCTATCAGCAGACCACCGTCGAGGCCATGCGTCGGGAGCAAGAAGCGGAGACGGGCGTCAACGCTGATGCACCGGTGAATTCGCCGCTCAATGTGCAATCGCCAATGGCGCACGCATCGCCTGGCGGGAGCGCCACGTCACCATTCCCTCGTTCTCCTCATCCGGTGTCTCCAGAACACCTTCCTTCCCCGCCTACCATGGTGACAGCGGCCATGCTCGATCCTCCCTCGCCGGGGACAAGCCGAAAGAATCCCTTTCGGAATTTTGCAGCATCCAACGGCGCTCCTTCCATGGGCCGCCCAGATCTGGCATCGACCAACGGACCGCAGGCGGCTAAGGGGAATGAAAATGCGAATGCGAATGTCAATGGCATTGGAAATGGGAGTGCAAGTGCAAATGGGAATGGGAATGGAAATGGGAGCGGCATCACACGCGCAGCTTTGGGATACCGCAGTATCCGCCGGAAGATGAAGAGCAGTTTCTCCTTGAACAAGGAAAACAAGGATTCGAGCCCGCAGTGAATGGAAATCAGACGTCTCCAAAGACGACCTGTCCGCCTCCCTCGATTATTCATCTTTTCGCATCGATCTGGCATATCTACCGACACCTGTCTATCCACATCACATCGTATTCGACGAGTTATCTAGTAAACAGCCGGTCTATCTTCGGGAATCATGGAATCATCCCTCGACATACATGCGGCGTCGTTAAAGCAGCTGAAGGGCTCAAGAGAGGATAAAGATCTTCATTCTGTTGGATTTGGTTGAAATCTCACCAATTATCGCCATGCATCACCAATACGTTTGTGGTTCCAATACAGAAGAGGGAATCTATGGTTACCTGATACACGAAAGACTCACCATCGGAGGATACATACATTCACCGAGTATCCAGCCATGGAGAATTAGAGCATCATTACGAACTTTCTGGAGCACACGAGGCGGCGAGATGAGACAGGAGGTCGACGGATCTAGTCCGCTCAAAACCTCTTCTCTCGTTTCTTCACAACCTCTCTCATTTCGGAGTCTGCATATATCATACCCTGCATGTTCCTGCAATTCAGACATTGGTTTTGGATACATTTGGCGACTCTGGCACTACGTCACAGCTGGTCGGTCTTCTAGCATTGATATATAGTATCTTTTAACGCTCTATTGAGCATATCGCACAAATATCAATATCTACATACTCGGCGGCCCAGACACTCCACGCTCCTGAAACTCCATAAAGCACGCCTCCTGCTCCAGCCTCGGAGCTCCCAAACGCCACCGTGCGCCACATCAGACAGAGTACAAGAGACCTCAGCCTAGAATCAATTCGTAGATAATGATCAAGGAGTTGATGGCTATCAAGGGGACTGATCCATCTCCATCATTAGCACACGAACAGAGCTAAAGAATATATAGAAGCAAAAAAGCTGAAATGAGGATACAACGACGAAAGACGTACTTCGCATCAATGTCCTAACGGATGTGATGAGATTGATCATCTTGGTTTTGACGCTCGTGGGATCTTGTCCGGATGATCCTGGTCCAGCAGTTCCGAAGGCGGGTTCGTAGGACTGGGCGGACCAGCCAACTAGTGTATATTAGCACAGATTATACAAGCCAAACATCCATTCACACAATCGTCGTTGAAGTACTTGGGGGCGCTCGAGGGTTTCCATGCATTCCCCCTGGATATTGTCTTCCCACCCAGTCTCGCAATTCATGAAGCCAGCACGTGAGAGCTTATACATGTAGAAACCTATGAACTCGTCCATAGGATGATGATGCATGATTTATTTACTTCGATGGAATCAATGAAAGAGAAAATACATACTTCTGGCAAGAAATCGATCCTCAGAAAGGACGGCGATGGCATTGACGAACAATATCGAGACTATCAATGCGGTGTCAGACGACGGATGGACTTGGGCTCAGAAAACACGAAGCGAATTCTCACCATAGAAAAGATTACCCAACCCGAATAGAAGAAGCATTTTGGATGTGGCAGGCCGGATGGACTCGCTGGACCGCGTATGGCAGGATGTTTTGTTGGGTGTTGATGTTTCTGAACACCTTGCGGCAGACAATTGATAGCCGTTTGAAGCTCGGTCGCTTATTCGCGGATCGCAACAGGTGAGCTCCTTAGAGCTCCAACCACGACGTCAAGCTACGAAACAAACATGGTGCAATTGAGTAGTACGGGAGGTAAGTCGACCATTATTCGCACTGGCTCTGCTTATATCGTAAAGTCGACTAACATATTTGCATTTGTAGATCTCCTTCTCTCATTACTCCTACCAACTCTCATCGTCCTGCATGTCATCCTGTCACCCTATACCAAAGTCGAAGAATCATTTACTCTACAAGCCACGCACGACATTCTCACCTACGGCATCCCGACGAAAGATATCGGAACCTATCTACGGACCAACTATGACCACTTCTGCTTTCCCGGTGCTGTTCCTCGGACGTTTACCGGAGCGTTGGTCCTTGCGGCTGCTTCTAAGCCAGCTATTGCATTAGGGATAGATCGACAGATAGCTGGTACGTTGTTCCCACCCTATATGCTCAACCGAAGATTCCGCTGCTGATGCTTCCCGAAAAGTGCGAGCGACACTAGGCCTCCTAAATGTTTTTGCACTCCTCGTCTACCGAAGAGCCGTCGCTCGCTCTTTCGGCCGAAGGACCGGCAACTGGTTTCTCCTCTTCCAAGCCAGCCAATTCCACATCATCTACTATGCCTCCAGGACGTTACCTAACATGCTGGCATTTGGGTTGAGTATGCCTTATCCTTTCCCATCCCATTCCATCCGTCCCCCTGCGCTTATACACTAACCACTACCCATCCAGCGACTCTGGCATTCTCCAACCTCCTCCCCTCTCCACAACCATCCACCTCCCATCTCAAGCGATACCGGCTAGCGATCTACCTCCTAACCATAACGGCGATCATCTTCCGCTGCGAACTCGCCCTTCTTCTATCCACCATCATCCTCCACAAATTCTCGGTCCACGGCCTCACAATCTGGCGAGATACCCTCCTCGCCGGTCTCACCGGCAGCCTCATCGGTCTTTTCCTGACTCTCACCATCGACTCCTTCTTCTGGCAATCATCCTTTCCTCTATGGCCCGAATTTTCCGGATTCTACTACAACGCCATTCAAGGCCGGAGTATAAACTGGGGTCGTAATCCCTGGCATTATTATTTCAGCAACGTTCTTCCGAGGGTATTACTCAACCCTCTAACCTGGGGGGTATGCATCCCCTTATCCGTCTTCCAAAGAGCTACGAGGAAACCGAGTCTTGATGTCCTCTTCCCTTTGGCGGGGTTCGTGGGGATATATAGCTTCCAACCGCACAAGGAATGGCGATTCATTGTGTATGTCGTACCGGGTTTAACGACCGTGGCGGCTTTAGGCGCGAATTGGATCTGGACGAGGCGGAGTAAGACGATGGTGTATAGGATTGTGTCACTTGCTTTGGTAGCCTCCGTGCTGGCGAGTTTTGGGATGAATAGCGTCATGTTGGGCGTGTCGAGAATGAATTATCCCGGCGCGGAGGCTTTGAGGAGAGTTCATGAATTGGGAGATGCTAGGGGGATGGGGAGGGATGTGGTGAGGGTTCATTCCGATACGTTGAGTTGTTCAACGGGTATTACGAGGTTTATGGAACGGAAGGTGTCTGGTGGTGGTGGTGTTGGTTCACTTCCCCTATCCGCTTCTCCTGCTCCGACGGTCGGTGGTGGGAGTCAGGGTGGGAACAGGAATGAGACGGTATGGATCTACGACAAGACTGAAGATCCTGAAAAACTGGGGAATCCCAAGTTTTGGGAATATTTCGATTATGTCCTCGTTGAGGATCCGAAGAGCGTTCCCGAACTGGGAACAGGGAAAGAGTGGGAGGTGGTGGATGTCGTGCACGGATTTGCGGGGGTGAAGTTCGTTGGGCCTGGGAATGCTCGTAGAGAGGACGAGGAAACACCGGTGTCGGCGCAGAAAGCGGGGGCGTCAAAGAATAATGTTGTCATCGGGAATATGTATACATTGTGGAGACGTATGGAGGGGTTGATGAAGAGGTATGTCACGAATGGATGGTGGATTCAGATAAAGATGGAACCGAAGATTCGGATCCTGCAACGGAAAAATCGAGTATGAATATCAATTATATCATGTGGTTTAACACATCCAGATGGTGGGCACCATCTCGTCAGCACTAATTATGATAATAACAGTTGAATTAGATTCACCGATGGGAGTAGCAGAGGACAGGAGATGCGAATGAGACACACGTAAAGGTCAGCTATTGTTGCTATCTAATGTCTTCACCCTCTCTTCCAACTCCCTCACCCACCCCTCCACCACCTGAACGTTCCCCTTCAACGTATCCTCGCCTTGCGCCATCTTTGCTTCCAACTTCTCTAGCCCTTCCCTCCATCGAGAAATCTCCTTTTGCGTCTCTTCCTGCGTCCGCTCTACTCCGTCCAGAGCTTGGCTGGCCCGCGCGGCATTGGCGTGGATGGCACGTAGCGATTGGAGTCGATCGAGTAGAGGGGGGAGAAGTGGACTCAGACGCTCGAGTGTGGGGAGCGTGCGGTAGAGGGCTCTCACTTGCGCTTTTGTTCGTGAAGAAGTGGCGGCCATTGCGGATGCTGGTTTCTCAATGGGTTTAGTAGTAGTGCTATCTTGTGTTGGGATGGTAGTCAGATTATGCTCAGGCTGCGGCAGGGCAGATGCAGACGCAGAAGATGAAGACGATGATGCGGACGATGAGCGAGGGCGGTTTTCTGATGACTTCGAGCGTGCTTCGACCAGCTTCGCTTCGTCCTGAGTCAATTGTCGAACACGTCGACTCAAAGCGTCGAGCGTGGCGGGGGATAAGCTCGCCAGGGAGGTGATCTGGCCATAAAGCGTCTCCAAAGTAGGGATGATGGGACGATGCGGTGCATCGTCGCTGAAGGAGAAGGATGAAGATGAAATACCCAGCGCTCGTTCGAGGAGAGTGAGACGGGAGTCGAAGGAGGTTGTGGCTTTGGAGAGGGTTTGTATGGATGATGTAGAGGTTGATGAGGGGGGCTGTTAACTATCAGCAAAAGGTGAAATTGAGCTAGAACTGTATATACGACAACATACCACATTTTGAACTGGGAGATCCGAGATGGCAAGCGTCGTTTTCTTCTCCAGCACGGAAAGAAGCTGTGCTTCCGCACCTCTTCCAGCTCCATCGTCCGATGTTCGAAGTTCGTCGAGGGCGCTGCTCAACGCGCCTACACCCTCTTGATCATCGCCATCGACAACCTCTTCGTCTTGTCCTTCAGCCTTTTCTATCCTTCTCCTCTTCACCTCCTCCTTCACCTCTTCGACTTCTCTCCTCAGCCGGGCAATTCTCCTCTGCAAGCCTTCTTCGTCATCGTCATCGTCGTCATCGTCATATTCATCACTACCAATCCCCTCTCCCTCTTGCTTGTGATGATCTTTACGTTGCCGCCTTCTGCTAGATGTTCGATATGATCGCCGCTTCCCACTGATTCGATCTGAGAAGTCTACGCCTTCGGCATCGACACGTGAGTGCGAGAAATAGGTCCTGGCTTGTTTGAGATGGAGATGTTGGCGAGATATCCCTGCGTCGGGATCTTGATCGTTGTCGTCTGCATCATCTTTGTCAAGCGAGTCCGGAGATGTAGATCGTGCTGTTGCAGAGGTGGTCTAGATATGGAATTAGCAATTGACGTGATATATGGATTGATCTAACTTACTGGTAAGGTTGAATGGTCATCGGTCAATTCGGGGGTTTCGTAAATATCTGGCGCGGAGTCCTAATATCAATTGAATTATTATCACGATCGATTGAGAAACATGCATGTATTTCAGATGTATCAACGTACCAAGTCCGGCAGGGCTGCGTATTTTCGATTCGAGGCCATGATTGTTGTTTACGTTGCCAAGGATATCGAGATCTTATAACGCGTGGTGAGAATTTTACGGCGAACTGCTGATGCATAAAGCGCAACTCCGAGCTTAAGCCGACGTCAACCGAGTCAGCTACTCCATCGGAGCAGCTGATGCAAGGACGACTTAATCAATAACAAGACACAGGACTCTCCTTGCTACCTATTGATGAAGCAATGGCATCAGTAAAAGCATCAATTGGTTCATGGCGTACTGCCGGCCCGTCACCATATTTATGGCGCCGCCTGAGACTCACCTCACGACCAGTATCATCTCAACCACCATCACGGAGCTTCCATTCCACCCGACTTCAATATAAGCCGCCAGCAACGGCATTAATATCCAACACCTTCCCCCTCTATCCCCGAAACCACGACAAGATCTCATCACCCCATCAGACTCCCAACTTCATCGATAATGTATTCCTACCCTCTAACGCCTCCACCTGGATCGACGTTCATGATCCGGCGACGAATAACCTCGTCACGCGAGTCCCGCAGAGCACCGACTCTGAACTGCAATCCGCGGTCGATAGCGCTCAAAAGGCATTTCCAGCATGGAAAGCCACCAGTCTACTCCAACGTCAACAGTTCATGTTCCGCTTCGTGGCCCTGATCCGGGAAAACTGGGATCGATTAGCGACCAGCATCACGCTCGAGCAAGGCAAGACCTTTGCGGACGCCAGAGGGGATGTTCTGCGCGGATTGCAAGTAGCAGAAACAGCATGTGGAATCACTACTCAAATGACAGGTGAAGTATTGGAAGTAAGCAAAGATATGGAAACACGCAGTTATCGAGAACCGTTGGGGGTTGTTGCATCCATTTGTCCATTTAGTGAGAACAACCTCTTTCATAGCATATTCATCACATTTACTATCCTACAAACAGGTTGAGTTCATTATGCTGAGTGATACGAGACTTCCCCGCTATGATCCCCCTCTGGACCATTCCCATCGCGACCGTAACAGGGAACTGCATGATCCTCAAGCCCTCCGAGCGGGACCCAGGAGCGGCGATGATCCTCGCGGAACTAGCTCAGAAAGCCGGCTTACCCGAGGGCGTCCTCAACATTGTTCACGGGGGTGCGAAGACCGTCGATTTCATTCTCGATGAGCCGGCCATCAAAGCGATTAGTTTCGTAGGCAGCAATCGGGTCGGAGAATATATTTACACGCGTGGCTCCGCGAACGGGAAACGCGTGCAGGCCAATCTGGGCGCTAAGAACCACGCGGTGCTTTTACCGGACGCGGATAAGAATCATGCCATCAATGCCATTGTCGGTGCCGCTTTTGGAGCAGCGGGTCAAAGATGCATGGCGCTTAGCACGCTCGTGACTGTCGGAAAGGAGACAGAGGAGTGGTTGCCTGAGATTGCGAAGCAGGCGAAGAATCTTGTAGTCAACGCTGGCTTCGAATCAGATGTGGATGTCGGACCGCTCATCTCGCCTCAGAGTAAAACTAGGATAGAAGGGTTGATTCAGACTGCGGAAGAGGAGGGTGCTACAATAATGCTAGATGGGAGGGGTAATGTCCCCGAGAAGTATCCAAAAGGGAACTGGGTACGTTTACTATCCTCTTCCTAAACATTCCCAACTCAGTTCTTCTTCTTCTTCTTCTATGGTAACCCCATTGTCCACTTCAAGTAGCGGAGACGCAGTTGACAGCAGAGGAGAGAATAAACAAGCAGACATAGCTAGCAGCTAAGCTAATAAACACAGCTCGCACCAACACTGATCACCAACGTCACGCCCTCCATGCAATGCTACACTTCGGAAATCTTCGGTCCGGTGTTAGTTTGTCTCCGCGCCCCCTCCCTTTCCGCCGCGATCC
>QQTW01001913.1_pt1 | contig 14889 bp, 12 predicted proteins | sample 1904831 | NCBI WGS metagenome assembly QQTW01 (sample SAMN09435610, study PRJNA476489) | Subsurface metagenome, whole genome shotgun sequencing project. | reverse complement strand
CATACGGTGATTAGCTCTGAACCTCAGCCCAACTCAAAGTTGCGAAAGTCTTTCCTATATTTATTTGATAGTATTCCGGGTGGCACTGGCTATCTCCGACAACTAATTCGTGATCCGGAGCAATTGCGGGATGTCTTCAGCCGTGCTCTAGCAGTTCTGCGCGCCTGCAATTGTAAAGATGGGTGCTATAGCTGCTTGTTTGCCTACCGCAATAGCTTTGACCGAGATGAGACCAGTCGTCTGACAGCAGTCCGATTACTATCGACGATTGAAAAGCATTGGTCGGATTTGGAAGAAACCTCTCTTGGCTTATCTGCAATCCGGCTCGATAGCAACTTTGAAAGCGAACTGGAACGCTACTTTATTGAAGCAATTCGCCGATACAGCGGCAAAATTTACAATGGCTCTCCTCCAGTGCTCCGCAAAGAAATTATCAATGGACGTGCGGGATACTACCTGAAAATTGGTGAAGCTTCCTGGATGATTGAAACCCAAGTATCTCTTAACCGCTCAGAGGGCGTTGACATTCCCTCGCGGGCGGATTTTATTATCCGTCCTGCATCCAGCCGCACGAACAGTTGTCCCGTGGTCATCTTCACCGATGGATGGGAATATCACCAAGATCGTATAAGTGAAGACTTTCAGCAACGTATTGCTATCATTCGGAGCAATCAGTTCTGGTGCTGGTCGCTCACTTGGGATGATGTTATCGCTCAAATTGAGCCGGACAAATCCATCAGTCGTCCTAACGGTTTGATATGTCCGCTCAACCCACAAGTGTTGTCAAAGGTCTATCAGCAATACCAATGCCTTCCAATGTGTCCTTTAGAAGACCTGGATAGTTTTGAGTGGCTCATGTTCTACCTGTCCGAACCAAATGCTGAGCGGTGGCAACAATGGGCACTGTTAAGAACCGTGGTTCAAGCCAATCCAAAACTCTTAGCTGATCCCATTCAACAAAATCAGTGGCTCGATAAAGTAGTGCTTTGTACTAGCCAGGATGCCTTCGACCTATGGCAACCTCCTGCCAAATTTGTGTGTGGAGAAATCATTGTGTCATCAGTTCTTACAGTTTGCAGTGCCATTGATCGCCAGCGTCATCAAAAGTTAGATTCCTCTGGCAGCTTCGTTCTGCTTCGGCTCGATGACACACCTCAAAGCGATAAAGCTGTGGTCCGAAGTAGCTGGATTGAGGCATTACGACTGTTGAATCTCTATCAATTCTTACCGCACACTTATGCTACAACAACGTCTGGCGTTGCGCGAAGCTTAAAAAACCTTTTGCCTGAGTTGTCTATCACGCAACGCTCCGAGCAGAAGACTGTAGAAGATGACGAATGGGAGCAAATTCGGCAGCTTACAGTGGATGAAAGGCTATTTCCGGCAATTGAGCGGATGCGTCAGGAGGGTTGGTTGCTTCCAGAAGTCGGATATGAACTGGTAAATGAGCGCAAGATGGTGATTGCAATGGCAGAACTGGCATGGGTTAACAATCAAATTGCTGTTATCCTCACGGAAGATGACCGAGATGCCTTTACTGAAACAGGTTGGTATGTCTGGGCGAGCAGCGATTTCTTAGAATCTATGGACACTATTGGCAATAGGCTAAAAGGAGAAGTGTAAATGACCTTGCAAAATACATTTCGTCTGGCCATTTCCGATGAATTCTTTGATGCCTACAGCCGTCTGCCACGGAATGCTCAAGGTAAAGTGTCCGAATTCATTAACCGCTTTCGTCAAGATCCCACTCGTCCAGGCTTAAACTACGAATCAATCCACGATAGCCGAGACAAGCGCATGAAGTCTGTCCGGCTTGACCAAGGGCATCGAGCGATCATTCTCCAACCAAATTCTGGGAATGTCTATATTCTCCTGTGGGTTGACAAGCACGATGATGCCTACGCCTGGGCACGGCGCAAACTGTGTCGTGTAAACGTTGTATCTGGTGCGCTGCAAATCATTGATGTTGAGGATGTTGAGGCAACTACCGAACAGCTTGGTCACGAGAAGAGCCAGCTGCCGGGACGATTTGACTCTTTCGAGGACAAGCACTTGATGCAGCTTGGCGTGCCGGAACTCCTACTTCCGGCGGTCCGCCAGGTAACGACCGATGAAGGAGTCGAGCAATTGCTACCGCATTTGCCGCACGAAGCTAGTGATGCCCTGCTGATGCTGGCAGCAGGCTACGCGCTAGACGAAGTTCTCCGGCAACTAGAGAAAAGCAAAGAAGTTCAGTCGGTTGACCCTGATGATCTAGAAACGGCGCTGAAAAACGACGACAGCCTTAGCCGCTTCGTAGTTATTACTGACGATACCGAATTGGAAGAAATGCTGGCAGCTCCCTTGGAGAAGTGGCGTGTTTTTCTGCACCCGACCCAACGGAAACTCGTAAACCGCGATTGGAAAGGGTCTGTCCGAGTCCTGGGTGGTGCTGGGACAGGAAAAACGGTGGTAGCGATGCACCGCGCGCGGTGGTTGGCACAAAATTGCTTTACCGACCCCAATGACCGCATTCTGTTCACCACCTTTACCCGCAACTTAGCAGTAGACATTGAAGCAAACCTCAAATCTATTTGTTCGATAGAGCTGATGCGCCGCATTCGAGTTATCAATCTAGATGCCTGGGTTGCGGAGTTTTTGCGCCTTGAAGGAGTTGAAACCCGGATTGTCTACAGTGACGAGACTCAAGACCTTTGGCGGCAGGCTTTTACAATCGCCCCGGTTGAGTTCGCTTTACCCCTGAGCTTCTATCAGGAAGAATGGCAAACCGTTGTATTAGACCAGGGTTGTCAAAACTTGCGTGACTATTTGGTTGCTCGTCGTACCGGTCGGGGGACTCGCCTCAGCCGTCAGCAAAGACAAGCAATCTGGCCTGTCTTTGAAGAATACCGCAATCTTTTGCGGGAGAAGGGACTAAGAGAACCTGATGATGCCATGCGTGATGCTGCTCAAATCATTTCCGCTTCGGGAACGGCGGCATTACCTTATAAAGCAGTTATTGTGGACGAAGCCCAGGATATGAGTGCATCTGCGTTTATCTTACTCCGGGCGATCGCCGGTGAACCAAAGCCCAATGACTTGTTTATTGTTGGCGATCCGCACCAGCGGATTTATGGCAAGGTCGTAACTCTCAACCGTTGCGGAATTGACATTCGAGGACGTTCGAGAAAGTTACGCCTCAACTACCGGACAACGGATGAAATTCGCAGTTGGGCAACAAATATTCTTGAAGGCATGAGCGTTGACGATCTAGATGGTGGCACTGACTCGCTCAAAGATTATCGTTCTTTAATGCGTGGGGAGAAACCAACTGTCAAAGGCTTCAATCGATTTGAAGATGAACTAGCTTACTTAAAACAAGTCCTGACAAATATCCAAATGGTTGAGCACACCCTGTCTGGAGTTTGTCTTGTGTTCCGGACAACCGCCTTATTGGAGCAGTATGAAACCGCTCTCAAGAGTGTTGAGTTTTCATTGAAACGAATTCGACGCAACCAGCCAGACAATCCATTGGAGCCAGGACCTAGATTGGGCACTATGCATCGCGTGAAAGGTCTGCAATTCAACTATATTTTGTTGCCAGCCCTGAATGCTGATACGTTACCACTCAAAGCAGGATTAGATAGTTCTGCTGACGATACATCTGTGTCCCGGTTTACCAATGGAGAGCGGTGTCTTTTGCATGTTGCAGCTACACGCGCGAAAAAGTAGGTCCTGGTCACCTATTGTGGTCAACCCAGTCCTTTTTTAGTCGGAAGTCTCCAGAGTAATGTGCTGAACCATCTATTGCCAGGTTAAATTTTTTACCAACTTCACATGGATTTGGCGGTGATAGTGACGGCATTGGATGCGAAATTTATCTACTGACGACGTTTGCAGGAGTTTAACAATTATGTACTGGCACATCAGTCACAAAAACGCAACAATTACAGCCCTGGTCTTAACATTGAGTTCAATTCCATTTCCAGCGGTAACACAAAACGCCCTACCCCAAGTGGCGAGTGTTGGGGATGGTGATACGCTTCGTGTTCGGCAGGGCAATCAACTTACCACCCTGAGACTAGCCTGTGTTGACGCACCGGAGACATCTCAGCGCCCTTGGGGGCAACAATCTGCCAATAGACTCAAACAACTTTTGCCTCCCGGTCAGGCCGTACAAGTTCGAGCCGTCGAACGCGATCGCTACGGGCGTACTGTAGCGGAATTATACTTAGGGAATCAGTCGGTTAATCTAAAGCTGGTCAAAGATGGGATGGCTGTTGTGTACCGCCAGTACCTCTCAGGTTGTGTAGATACCAAAGATCAGTATCTTCAAGCTGAGGCTCAAGCTAAGCTTCATCGGTTGGGATTCTGGAACCAGCCCAACCCAGTGATGCCGTGGGACTTCCGGCATGGTCAAAGTGCAGGTAATCAACCCTCAAACACATCCACTACTCCTGCAACATCCCAACCCAAAAATTTGCCAGCTTGTGTTCAAAACGATTGCGATTGCAGCAACTTTACAACTCAAGCGGAAGCCCAGCAAGTTTTTGCGGCGTTTCCTAGTGATCCACACGACTTAGATAGGGACTCTGATGGTGTAGCCTGTGAGTCACTGCCTTGAAGTTTTCTAGTTCCTGTGTCTTACATAATAAGTGGTATAAAAGGTGTATCCGAATGAGTAAGCGCTCGTTGCTTAACACATCTATATACCTCAGAATTCAATCTGGCCTTTTTGTAACAGTGGAACAAAAATCAACGTTAAGCACTAAAACCAGGTCTGGCGATCGCATGAGCCACCCAATGAATGACTACTGCGTTGTCGGTAGTATAAATCCTGAAATTCGCTATTAGTAAGCTGTTCAGCCTTAATTTGCTTGACACACGTAACTTGAGCAGTAGGCCGCGCATCAAGCGTGGTTGGTACAGGTGTCTCCAGATTTATCTAGAGACGGATCTGGAGTTGGAGCGGCTGGAAGAGTGTCTCCAGAGGAACGACAGAGTTCTCGTTTCACCGCAGCACTGAATCGCTCGGTGTAGCCTTTCTGCACTTTGGAGTTTGTCCCTCGCTCTTCAATGGCCAGGAGCAACGCCTTAGCAGTTTCTATGGCTGCCTCGTCCCCAGACATGATGGCAGTCCAGAGCTGAGTCTTAGCAGGGTTATGAGCCTTATTTCCAGTCCCAATCTTGCCCAGTTGGGCCTTTATTACATCCGCTTCTGCTTGAACGGTTGGAAGAGTGACTTCAGAGGAACGACAGAGTTCTCGTTTCACCTCGGCACTGAACCGCTCGGTGTAGCCCAAGGGCTTAGCTGTAGCTACCATTTGTTGTACGTCCTCCTCACCTACATCCCGCTTGGGTGGTTTTTTGTAGATGAAGGTGAATGTGTTACTACTGGCAATTACCTGCTGCATCTCGTTGTACATAGGATAGTTGCCAACTCCACTTAATCTGGCCCAACCTCGCGCTCTAGTTAGTGCCACAAATAGCTGGTTGCGAAGAGTAATATCATTCTCGTTCTTTGCTACATTATCAAACCCCACTACGTAGACCATATCAGCTTCGTTTCCTTTGGCGCGGTGGATGCGAGACACCGTAACGGCACCTTTTTCCCAGAAAACGTCTGGCCGACCTTCTTGCCAACGGAACTTTAAAGTGTTGATTCTTGGCGCAGCAGGAACATAGATATCAATGCCTTGCTGCATTAGGAATCCTGCGACGTGGTTTTCCATATCTATAGCCTCTTGGGCGTTACCCAATACCACGACTAAGATTTCTCGGCTGGGTTGGAGACCATCATAGATTTTGTTGTGCTTGACGTGCTGGGCTAAGAATGTTAGTTCTTCCTGACGAGAATTGTAGATATCAACATTTATCACAGGTTCACCCCAGAGGTCAGGCACTGGATTGGGTGAGTTTTTAGGGGGGCGATGTAAAGTAATTTGCTGACCAACTCGCCGGAAGTCACCAGTTACCTCGTAGCCAATTTTCTGCCAATGTTGACCATTGGTAATACCTGAGAGCATCCCTTCTGGGCGTAAAAAACCCATACCGATAGCATGAGCCGCTGTGAGAATTGGTCCAGGAGTACGGTAACAGCGATGCATTACCTCATTTTTCTTGATACCCCCCTTGTACGTTGGTCCACCCTTCTGCCCGCTCAAAATCTCACCCAGGTTTTCGCCAAACACTTCTTTGTATCCAGGAATCTTGAGAGTATCAAGACTTTGCGCTTCGTCGTAAGCCCAAATCAAACGTCGTGTGTCTGGGGTGTCTGGAGCAACTGGTCGTAGAGCTTGCCATGCCATCCAGTAAATTACCTGCTTATCCTCGTACTTGAGTTCATCGCCATTTACCGCCAGGTCTTGCCCCTCATCAACTAGGACGGCATCAAACATTGGCTCAATAGTTCTGCCTTCTTTTTTGAGACTTGCAAAAAATCTCCCGCACACATCAGCTAGCCCTTCATTCGGCTTTCTATAATCAGTATCAGCAACAGTCAACCGCGTATAACCATTTTTCTCACATATAGTTCCATACAGACCTGGTCGCTGGTACGCTCCCCAGGTATGTAGTACAATAAGCTTTTTCCTTGCTTTAGAGTCGTAGCTCCTGTCGCCACAGCTAAAATGGCGTATCCAATTATCAACTAGCTTCTCAATTTGGTCGTAAAGGGATCGGGTAAAAAATACCAGAGCAATATCCCAGTCAGGGTGCAACAGGTGCATATGAGCCGCTTTTTGACATAGCAGCACTGTCTTACCCGACCCAGCAATACCGCGAATCCGCTGAGGACCAGGGGGAATTTCAAGGCCAATATGTACCTGTTGCAAGTCCAGTTCGTAGAGTCTGTCACGTAGGCTGTTAATAATACTAGAGCGAGTCTTCCCTTGTAGAGCGATCGCACTCGAAACTTCGCGAGGTTTTCGCAGTACCGGCATCCCTCCTATGACTGCCAGCAGCAACTCCCACTGTCCATCGTCTAAGTTTTTCCCTGAGACTACGGGCATAGTTTTCTCAATCCGTTCAAGCAAGGCGGCCTCACCCAGCTGTTCTTTAAAGATAATGGGGGGACAGCTAGGAAGCCGGTCAAAGCCTTTCTCCTGCCACTGTTTTTCAGTAATCAGCGGCAGTGCAATGATAGCCCGACCTGTAACCTGACGGCGGATGGCTTCTTCACGATCACAATACCCTAGCAACGAAAAAAGCTGATTTTCGGCTTGCTTATAGGGACTCCCCTGAGCGGTGTAGAATTTTTGGAATTCCCACTGATGCCCGTTGACTGCAATAATCTGGTCAATCGTGATGCATTTGACCTCAATGATAATAATGCCCAGTTCCTTGTCAGCCACCATCACGTCTGGCTCCTTCCGTGTTTCTCCTGTTTTAGAGAAAATGGGATAGCACCAATAGCCGATGCAATCTCTTTTAGCAAAAGCGTCGCGGACTGCATCCCAAACTTTCTGTTCGCAATCCTCTCCGTCTTTCCCTATTGGTTCTGTGGTAATGAACTTGCGTCCCTGCTCTTCAATTCCAACAGGCATTTTTCCGCCCTCTTTTGAAAAAATATCGCTCCAGCAATTCCGAACCCGCGATCGCACCGTTGCCGCAGCATTCCCTCAAGCTTCTGCATAGCTAGCGGTGAGAGCTTGGAGCGTCCGTTCTCCCAACGGTTAACTGTGGAATAAGTAACGCCAAATTTAGCTGCAAACTGTTCTTGTGTCAGACCTATCTCTAACCGGAGTTCGCGAATGAGTTTGCCAATCTGCGGCTGATTTATCATCAATGGTCTAGTGACGGTCATCTGATAACTGGTCTCCAAAAGGCGTTACATGGTATAGCAAATAACATCTCTTTTGCTGTATCATATTTGCTCTAAAGCCTGACTGTCCTCAGTAAATATTCTGAAGTAGAAAGAGTTTTAGCTTTGTTCTAAAACTTCAATTTAATCAGTGGAAATGAGGAAAAAAAAAGTTGCTCGCGTCACTATCATCAGTGAAAACTAGCAATCAGATAGAGCTTGAGCCTTTTTACCAGAAAACGTACTGAGGAATCGTTTCCTATAACTAATCGAGTTAGAATTCTCTCAACTGGTATATGCCTTGCGAATCTGCAAGCGTAAAGAGTTATCAAACTGCCTGACCGCATGTGAGGGAGATTGCTTATGGTTAGAGGAAATGCTTATAGTTGTAAAGGATACCCGTAGTTATATTGTGCAGTTCCTATTGGCTCAGATGCTTAAGGGAATGTCAAACAAGTCAGTGAGGGTCAGGGTTCTGCCAAGCAATTGATGGGTAGAAATTGGCAGGTTGATGGCGATGTCAAGATTGACGACATAACCCAGGAAAATAGCGGTGGTAAATAATTAGCCAGTCGAAAGCTCAACTCCGAGAGCCAGTAGGAGTTGGTGAAGAATATCTCATCTACCACCTACACCCCCCTTGTAGGGCGTTGCTAAATTAGGGGATAATTTAGACGGGTCCCACGTTCCTTACTTAAATTTGCGACTGCCGTGTATTAAAATCCCTCGCGTTGCGTTCTGATACCCTCCGTTGGATCTGCCTGACAAATTAAATCCGGTTTAGTGTAGGGGGGAGAGGAACCGTTTTGTACAAGAGATAGTGCAGTAATATGCGAATTGATTGTTTGAGCATAGTCAAGGATTTGGAATAACAAAAACTCTCTCTATGGCACCGCAAGGAGCGGTATCGCGGTTGTGATGCAACCGTTGCTCTGCAACGACTCAACATTAAGTTTGTGCTCAGGAGTTTATGATGGTCGTTCAAGAGAATCCGTTAGATAGCCAGGTTGTCGCCAACTCAATCGATGCGTACCTCGAGGCATTTCTGGAAAGAGGATACTTTATGGGGGCGGGGCTGGTTGCTCGTGCTGGAGATGTATTGTTGAGTAACGGCTACGGCATGGCAAATCTTGAACACAAGGCTCCCAATACGTCTCAAACGAAGTTTCGCATCGGCTCCATTACCAAGCAATTTACGGCAGCCGCCATTCTGCAAGTTCAGGAACAGGGCTTACTCCAGGTCAATGCCCCTATTTCAACCTATTTGCCTGATTACCCCAATGGAGAGCGTTCTTACCATCCATCATTTGCTCAATCACACCGCAGGCATTCCCGGCTACACCAGCTTTCCTGACTTCCCCCAGAAGAGCACATGTTGTGATGCCCCTGGATGAACTGATTGCCTGGTTTAGCGATCGCCCCCTAGAGTTCACACCGGGAGAGCGCCACCGCTATAGCAACTCCGGGTATGTGGTACTGACCAAAATCATTGAAGTGGTATCGGGTCAATCCTATACAGACTACCTGCAACACCACATCTTTGAACCCCTAGACATGACCAGTTCGGGGTCCCACGTTCCTTACTTAAATTTGCGACTGCCGTGTATTAAGATCCCTCGCGTTGCGTTCTGATACCCTCCGTTGGATCTGCCTGACAAATTAAATCCGGTTTTGTGTAGGGCTACGACCGTTCCGCAACGATTTTGCCCCACCGGGCGAGGGGCTACATCTTCGCTGGCGCGGACTACCCAAATGAGGACTACCTAAACGCAGCGTTTCTGGATATGTCCATCGCATCGGGTGCCGGGGCAGTGTACTCAACGGTCGAGGATCTGTACAAGTGGGAGCAAGCCCCTGCAAAAACCGTAGCCACAACGCCGCCCACCCGAAGTCCTTCGGTTATCAGAACGCGCCTTCGCGTTGTCTTTGAGGCAAGACGGGTGGGCGGCGTTGTGGTAGTTCAGTCGTCGCCGTTGCTGGTTTTTGGCTAGAGTTGCTTTCGTCACTGTTGCCACTACTGATTTTTCAGTAGAATTGTACGCTTCAACCGCTCATCTGGCACCAGACACCAATTTCTGATCTATGTGGGTTATCTATGCCTTTTTCTCACGCTTCTCACCCCTGCTGTAATCCCTCCATCGAGGTACTTCCAGACCAGGTGCAAGATGTCAGATTCCCGCTCTTCTGCACCGAGCGTTTTCCAAGACTTTGCGGGACATCCTCTTCCCCGAGAGGCAGGGCTTGGAGAGAGGGGCAACCCTCAAGCACCGCCTGCGCCTGGTCCCGGCTTTTTGAAAAGCCGGGACGAAGCGCAGGCGTTATGTCTCTCCACATCCCAGATGAGTAATAAGGGTTGCCCCTCTCTCCTATCGCCACTTGTAACCCTGCATTGTTATGCGGGGAGCGCGGGGGGAAGGATTCCTCCCGCAACACGCGCGTGAACGGTGGATTAGTTGTGTTGTTACAGCGACTGCGCGTTGTCGTGGAACATTGTAACTCCTAAGTAGTATGGGAAATGACCCCGAAACCTTACAAGCGGTTGCTCTAAACATAAGAAATGCAGCTAGAGAATCGAGAGAGACGTTTGAGAAAGATTGAGTAAAGCTGTGCCCAAATCACCACCCCCGCTTAAAATCCCTTTCTCCTCGCGCCGCGAACGCGAGTTCCTCTATCTTCCCGAAGTTGATTCCTTGATCGCAGCCACTCAAACAACTCGCTCTCCCACTCGCAACAGTGCGCTCGCCATGTTGTTATTCTGCCAAGCTTTGCAACCAATCGAGCTATGCTGGCTGCGCTGGTGCGATGTCAACTTTACTGACTCTCGAATGCTTGTCGTGCGCAACCGCTCCAAATCCACACGCCTTCCCCAACAAATCGTCACTAATCTTCAACCGCTGTGCCCGCCTGAAATCGAGCTTATGAGGCAGCTTAAAGACTCGCGCACTACTGATTGGGTATTTGCATCGGAGCGAAAACAACGACTGAGCGAGCGATCGCTGCACCATATAATTCAGCATGCTGGCGAAATTGCTGCACTACCGAACCCAACCCACCCATACATGCTGCGTCGCTCTGGGTTGTACTATCGCTCTGCCCTCTTGCTTTTTGCTACTGGTTTGTCGCTAAGCCAGTGCTGTCTATTGTGGAACGCTGACGCTACAAACACTCCTTTGTCCGCCGCCGACCAAGAGAAATACTATGCTATTTCTTCTGCACAAAAAAACGCTTTTTTCACAACCCTAGAGCAGATTAGAGTCTTCACTGGAATCACGCTGTATCAAAATACTGTTGATTATCTGCTTGGCGCTTTTTCGCTTTTTCCTCAGCTACAGAATATTCCACGTGACTACTGGCTCTCTCCGCTCAACTGGGAGCCCCAAACTTTGCCGAAAAGACTCCAACTTCTAAAATCCAACTCCTCCAACCACAAGAGCAGGCGTTTTTGACCGTGCAGTGTTACTGCACACGTCCTTATTTCTCTCTCCCCAACTAAAACTTCTTCAATTTCAACCCCTGCACTGCCTTGCGCTTCCTTGACTCACCCCGGCGGTCGTACTTAGCAGTAGTAGAAGAAGACACATGCCCTGCTAACTCCTGCACCGTAAACACATCTGTATCAGTATCAAACAAATCCGAGCAAAAGGTGCGCCGGAAATCGTGCGGAGAGAAGCGCTTAACTCCGGCTTTAACAGTTCGCTCTCGAACGAGTTTGTAGATGCCATCCCCATCAGAAGCAAAATGTCGCAGTTCGACTCTACCGCCTTTGTTGACCGGACAAATTAATGCTCCTGGTTCACTACCTCTAACGGCCAGCCAGTCTTCTACGAGTTCAACTGCTTCAGCCGTGAGATAAACGATGCGCCGCTTTCCTCCTTTGCCTTTACGGATGCACAAGGAGCCACTACCTAGATCAAGGTCAGCTAGCTTTAAGTGTGTTAACTCTTGCCGCCGAATCCCACCAATTCGGAGAATCGCAATAACAGCCGCATCCCGCAGGTCGAGGGGTGTTCTTTTCGACAAGCAACTCTCAATCAGAGAATCGATTTCCTCTTCTGTTAAAGCTCGACCGCGCAGTTCTCCAGAGGCTTTGAGATTGGGTAAATCGATCGCTTTAGTATAGTCAGTCATTTCCATTAAGTCTAGTCGATAAGCTTCTAGTAGTACCCGCCGCAAGGCTACTAGCATTTTATTGACTGTGGTGGGAGCGAGTTTCTGCTTGAGGGCAGTGCGGACAGCAGCGGTATGGCGGTAACGCAGTTTAGACCAATCCAGAGTAAAGCAATCGCATTCTCCATCCGTCAGTAAGGCAGCGATCGCGTTGAGGTTTGAACGCATGGTGCGAGAAGACTCCTGACTCAAAGAGCCGAGATAAACAGCAGCGGGATGCCCAGTCAGGGAAAGCGGTTCCTCTAGTTTTAGGGTCGCGACTTCGGCAGCAGACAGCAGGGGCATCGCTCTTGGAAATATCATTTCTCAAGAGTCATTTTTTCACAAAAAAGACAAAGAGCGCTCTTTGTCGGTTCGCGAGACTTTAAGAAAATTGTGGCGGACTAAATGAAAATCTTTAGCGAAGAGCCAGTCAACTGACGCGTCAAATAACTCAGATGGTCATCTGTAACTACTTTGACAAATACAAGGCACTTTGAAAAGCTAGCTGCAACTGGACTCAGAATTCGTGGGTCAAGTTTATGCATCAGCCAAGGCTAGGGAACATTCGCGCGCTCGCCACCATCAGCTGCTGGCTCTATCACTGAACTCGTCCATCAGTTGTGCCACGCTCCAGCCACTGCCATAGACTGATTCTTCTTTTGTGGATTCTGCTAGAGACTCTAGTTGGTCTACCGGCTCTGGTTGTTCTGGCTGCTCTATCTCCAGTTGTTGAACTGGTTTTGTTTCTGGTTGTTGAACCAGTTGAGATGGTAGCTGAGGCTTTGCTGGAATCTGGTTTGCACGTTTAACTGTGATAATTTTGTTGGCATCCATACTCCCGTTGGACTGCACAGTAATTGGATAGCTAGCACTGCTGACTCTCTGTGCGTTAACCTTGCCAGTGTTGTCCTTGTCGATGCCTTCAGCATCAATTAGAGCATTCAAAAACTGCTTCATGTTAACGCGCTCAATCCCATTTTTGGTAACGCTGTAGTAACCGCAGACTTTAGCCTTTTCTGACTTGCTTAGGTTTTTTAACTCTTTGACCTTGTGGGTCAGTTCAACACCCGTTAGCGGTTCAATCTTTTTCTGTTCAGCCATTAGAGCAAGTCTAAAACGCAGGAAATAAGTAATTTATTATACCAAACTTTGGCTCTAGCTTAGGAAGAGCGCTTGATGAACGTGAGCTACAACGGCTATAGACAAATGGGGCCAGCCGTATTCCGAAGTTATTAGTGCGTGGCGAAGATTTAAGTTTGACGGCTGGCCCCATTTGTCTAAGGTTCCCCTCGGAGCGCATTTCAGCTACCCCTAGCATAAACCTGTCTAAACTTGCCCAGCCGTCCAACCCCACTTATTAGTACGTAGCGAGAGACCTAAATATACGGCTGGGCAAGTTTAGATAAGTTCCTTGTACCCCGCTCCCATCCACTGACGTCCCGCCTTTTCTGCCGCTTCTGCCGAGTAGTAAAGTTTCCGTCCGAAGACGGCACTACCGCTAATGATTCGAAATTGCCAAGCATGAGCATCGCAGTGGAATACCACCAAAATCAAGTCCCGAACGCTAGTAAGTAAGTGAATACGAACTTGTGTCATGGCATTTCCTAGCACTATGGCATTCTCCAGCATTACTGAGTGCGGCGGCGGACGCCGTACTGTAAGATTACCTAAATACTGCTGCTTACAACCTCTGGCTCATCGTCTATCAGCTCTACCTTTAGTTCGAGCCGGTGCAAGAGCGCTGCTTCTTCAGTGGTGAGTTCACGCAAACGCTCAACTGGCGGGAAGCACAAGCAACAGGCAGCAGCAATTTTTGGGTAATCTCCGTTGGTTCCACGCTAGTCTACTTCCTTTGTTGATTGACTTATGCTGTGGCATAGTCCTGTTCCATCCTCTCTAATAGCAGCATCTGCCTCTGCGTGAAACAGGTACAGCGCCGCAACACTTCAAGTACAGCATCATCTGCTGGGTCTAAGTTGCAGGAAAATTGCAAACGAGTGATCCGCTCATTAACGACCCTAATCTCAGCCCAATATTTAGGGTCCACTGGTTCCAAGAATTGTGGTTTCACGGCTACGTCCAAACCATTAAGAGCAACGGTGATAGTGTACTCGTTTATCGCCAGCGCTAGAGCCCATCGCCCGTCAAATTTTCGCAATTCTGGGTTTCCTGATCCGCGAATGAATACCACGTCTCCTTCAGAATACGGAATAGGGGGTGGGGTGGTGCTACGTTCCTTTAGGCGCTCCACAATACTTTGGACAATTCGACCGCTAGGGATTTTGCCGCCTGCTTCTTCCACAGCTTGCTGCCATACTTCACGTTGTTCATCAGGTTCTAGCGTAGTTAAAGGTCTTACCTGGCGTTCGCTAGTTGGCAGAACCTGTCTCCCAATTCTGGAATGAATGCTCTCCTCATTTTGTCTCCCAATGGGAGACAAATTATCAAACACGAATGCACATTCAATCAGTCGATAAGCATGAGCACGCTGGAAGGCAAAGCGCTCACGGCAATACTCCTCAAAATTTTTATGCGTTGAGCGATACAATTTTCGCTCCCGTAACTCTGCCAGCGCTTGACCCGCGATGAAAAATGCTCGCTCCACCTTCAACTCCAACTGGTGCCGGTCAGCTAACTCCTCCTCAGTCAGCTCCTCCAAAACCTCAACAGCAGCCGCCGGGGTATCTCCAGCATTTGATGATTCCGACACAAGTGACAATCCCTCCTGTTGCTTAGCGTGCCCCTAGCCCTTTCTTTAGACAAAAGTGGACGAGGGGTCAACTCAACCACTCGTGAAACCGCAAGATAACCCTAAATACAGCTGTCCACTAATGCCAGTCAGTCATTGTCACCCTCGCTTATGGCTCTTGAATGCCACAACTTTCTAACTGCCTAGTCATTGGGGAGCAAAGAGCGATCGCCTCAACCGCATCTACTCCAAACACAGGCAGCCTCACACC
>QQTW01001912.1_pt1 | contig 14895 bp, 12 predicted proteins | sample 1904831 | NCBI WGS metagenome assembly QQTW01 (sample SAMN09435610, study PRJNA476489) | Subsurface metagenome, whole genome shotgun sequencing project. | reverse complement strand
TTACATCGGTAACATTTCGGTTATACAAAAAACCGCGGTTCAACATCAGTTATGGGGCCATTAGGCAGGGGCTTGAAGCAATGGGTGCACAGGAACTGAGCATAGCACTTGTATCGCAGGCGGTGATCAACATTCGATCTTCCAAGCTACCCGACTGGAAAGTGGTTGGCAATGCCGGATCTTTTTTTAAAAACCCTGTTGTCGATAATAGGCATTTTGAGGATATTAAATCGCGGTTCCCGGATATGGTTGCTTTTCCGGTGGATGATAAAGAAACAAAACTGGCTGCCGGGTGGCTTATTGAGCAATGCGGCTGGAAAGGCATACGCCGTGGCGATGCAGGCTGTTATCCAAAGCAGGCCCTGGTGCTGGTAAATTACGGCACCGCCACAGGCAGGGATGTTTTTGCACTCAGCGAAGAAATCATCAAAAGCGTACAGGATAAGTTTGGTGTAACACTTGAGCGGGAGGTAAATGTCATCTGATAATGACAATTCAGTAGCCTTTTGCGGTACTTCATATCCAATGCCTTGACTTTGCTGGCCGCTTCTGCTATCTTGTTGAACAAAATGTAGGGTGCAGCCTTTTTTTCATTGCTGTTGCCTACACCTAAACTGATGTTGAACCGCGGTTTTTTGTATAACCGAAATGTTACCGATGTAATAACATACTGACCTTTGTATTTGTGCTTGAATACACTTTCGCGGTAACCAAATGCGCATGCCTCTTTAGAAAATTTCTGAGTTCTTCCATCCTGCAGGTGATAAGCTTCCAGTTCGTGAAATACATCTTTGATTTCAACCCCATAAGCGCCTATGTTTTGCATGGGCGATGCACCCACCGAACCCGGTATCAGGGAAAGATTTTCCACCCCGGCATATCCATGTGCAATGCAATGAAGCACAAACTGGTGCCATGCTTCTCCGGCACCAGCTTTTACATATATATAATCCTCGTCCTCGTTGATGACTTCTATACCACAGATTTTATTTTGCAGCACAATGCCATCGATATTTTTTGTGAGCAGGATATTACTGCCACCGCCAAGTATAAATTTATAGCTTGTAAGTGGCAGTTTATAATTGCATAGTTCTTCCAGTTCGGAAATGTTTTGGAAAGCGGCAAAGTACCGGGCTGCGGCATCAATGCCAAATGTATTATAAGGTTTTAGTGATATGTTTTCCGCGAGTTGCATTATGGTATTGCTTATGAAAATATTTTTACGGTTGTCCTTTCTGGTTATATAAACCCGTGTCTTATGCAATCATATCTTTTCCGCTTTAAGCAAAGCTTAAAGCAATAATCTAAGACTACTTACTGCGCTTGAGCCGACAAATAAAAAAGCTGATTCCATATGGGACTTTTGAGGACGCTGGTTTGTTGCCCGATGTTGCCGGATGCAATCACATCTGCCTATTTGTTCCTACACGGCATCCACATCCGGCGTTATCAGCACATTGCGGAAACGCTTATCGGCATGCAGTGCGGCAATTCCCTTTTCTATATCTTCTTTACATCGGTTGATGGTAAAGCCGTCTCGCGGCAGCTTCAGCAATAGTTCCATCAGGTATAAGTTGCGCACCCGGTTAACCACCGGCTCGGCCGGGCCCACCATATAACTGCCGTAAGAAAAATGCAAGGCTTCTGCAAAACGGTGCGCCCCTTCGGTTACTATATCCCTTTCCTTATGCCGGAACGTAACATGAATAATACGGGTATAAGGCGGGTAGCCAAACATGCGGCGCTTTTCTATTTCTTCGGCATACATGCCTGCATAATCGTGGCGGGCCACATACTGAAGAATGGGGTGCGTGGGGTTGCCTGTTTGTATCAGCACCCTGCCTTTACCGTGTTTGCGGCCGGCACGGCCACTTACCTGCTCCATTAGCTGAAAAGCCCTTTCGTTTACCCTGAACTCCGCAAAGTGTAGGAGGCCATCCGCATCCAGAATGCCTACCAGGTCCACGTTTTCGAAATCCAGCCCCTTAACTACCATTTGTGTACCCACCAGCACATCCAGCTTCTTTTGTTCAAATTGCTGTATCAGTACATCATGTGCATTTTTGTTGCGCACCGTGTCCAGGTCCATCCTTCCGATGCGGGCATTCGCCAGGTCTTTATCCAGCACTTCCTCTATTTTCTCGGTACCGAAATTTCGTTGCTGCAACTTGTCGCTGCCACAGGCCGCACAGGAGTTTGCCGGCGGATATACATTGCCGCAGTAATGGCATTTAAGTTTGTTGGAAAACTTATGATAAGTAAGCGATACATCGCAATGGCGGCATTGCGCTATCCAGCCGCACACCGTGCATAACTGGTAGGGTGAGTAGCCGCGGCGGTTTTGAAAAAGAATGACCTGCCTTCCTTTTGCAAGTGTTTCTTCCATAGCTTCCAGCATCTGCGGCGATATCATCACCTTGCCGCCATCCTGCCGGGCTACCATACGGGTGTCTATCATTTCAATGGAAGGCATCTGCACTTCGCCGTAGCGCTCCATCAACTCCACAAGTCCGTATTTGCCCCCTTTTGCATTGTGGTACGATTCGATAGAAGGCGTGGCACTGCCCAACAGCACTTTTGCACCCAGGGCCGATGCCATGAAAATGGCGGCATCGCGGCCATGATAGCGGGGCGCAGGGTCTTGCTGCTTGTACGATGAGTCGTGCTCTTCATCCACCAGTATAAAACGGAGGTTGTGGAAAGGAAGAAAAAGCGAAGAGCGTGCCCCTAATACAATTTTCAGTTCTCCGCTTTTTACTTTATTCCATATCTCTACCCGCTCGTTCTGGCTGAACTTAGAGTGGTAAATGCCGATATGGCCGCCAAAATGCTTTTGCAGCCGCCGGATGATCTGTGAAGTAAGCGCAATTTCGGGCAGCATATACAACACCTGTGCGCCCTGGCGGATGTATTCCTCCATCAGCTTGATGTAGATATGCGTTTTGCCGCTGCTGGTAACACCGTGCAGCAGGCATACGCCTTTTTGCTCCAGGCTTTCTTTTACCCCGTTGTATGCCTCGGCCTGTGCCGGCGAAAACTGAAAATCGATTTGTACATCTTTGGGCAAAAAATGCAGCCGGTCAATGTGGCGTTTTTCCATCCTCAGGATGTTTTTCTCCACCAACCCTTTAAGTTGAACATCAGTGGCACTGCTTTTTTTCAGCAGGTCCGTTTTCAGTACCTCGCCTTCGGTGCGCATCAGGTGCAGGTAACTGAGCAACAGCTCCATTTGCTTGGGTGCACGGCTCCAGTTGTTGAGCAGCTCAGCAAGTTTTTCCTCGTTGCCGTATTCCGGATTGAGCACTACGAAAACTTCTTTTTTTGGCGCATAGGTTTGCTTTAGCGCTTCCCATACGAAGCATACTTTTTTACCAATCAGCTTATTTACCACCGAGTATACATGCGTGGCATCCAGTAATTGCTGCACTTCCTGAATATTCAGCTCATGCTTTATCAGCAAGGCTTCGGCCACTAAGTATTCCTCGTTTTCCAGGGCCGAAAAGTCCTGGCCGTATTCTTCGTTGTAGATGATAATGGTTTCGCTGGAAAGTTTGAAGTGCGCGGGCAGCGCAGCCGACATTACCTCGCCCTCGGAGCACATGTAATAATCGGCCAGCCATTGCCAGAAATGAAGTTGCCACGGCTGTACTACCGGCGCATCGTCGAGCACACTCAATATTTCTTTGGGTTCAAAAGAAGTGGGCGCATCGTTGTGCAGGCGTTTTACTACCCCCGCATATTTTTTGGCCTTGCCCAGGTTTACTTCCACACGGCAACCCACCTGTAGCTTTTGTATAAAAGCCTCGGGTACTTCCCAGGTGTAATTTTTGGGCAGAGCCAGTGGAATGATGATTTCGGCGTACATGAAAGCGGCGGTGCAAATTAAGCACAACCAGACACATGTGCAGGGAAGTTGTTGTAAAGACTTAAAGGGCGCTGACTTTAGATAACGAGCATACCCTAATCTCTCCTACCTGCCGTCTAAAGAGATCTCTACTTTTTTGCTACCAAGGTATTGCATCAGGGCATAGTTGAACAACACAATAGCCAGCATTTCGCAGGTTTCCTCCACTGTTTGCAGTTGCAGCACCAGCATGGCTCTTCCGCCCGCAGACTCCTGTATGCCCTCAATCATTTCGAGCCCCATGGCGCTGCCAACGTATACAACACCTGCAAGTATAAACTGGTTGCGGGTGCGTGCAGGCAACCGCAATACAAAACGCAGATAATGCACGCCTACTGCTCCCAGCAGCAATAAATAAGGAATAATCCATGCGTGGCGCAAAAATCCGGGAAGCGGCCGGTCGGCTACCTTTTTAACTATGCCGGAAGTAAATTCGTGGATTTGCGTAGCCTCATCCAACCCCAGAAAAATAAACAAAAAACTTAATAACAGCCAGTGACTGAATGCATATTTCTGCCCTTTTGCCTTGGCCTGCTTGTAAATAAGATATAAGAGCATGGCAGCGGCAAACAGGAGGAATGCAGAAAATAAAGTAGGTATATTGCCGTCCTTATTAAGTGCAAAGCGTTGTACAAGGTTAAAGGCAAAGCCCCGCTCCGGCATCCGGAAGTAAACGAAGTGAGCAATAAGGTGCGCTACCAGCAGTATGCCGGTAATCAGAAGTGAAATACGGGCTGTTTTTCCAGCATGAAACGCAAACCTGAAATCTGGTTGGTGATTATACAAAGAGGTGCCCGGATCGGTAATGGTTCTACGTGTTTCTTTAATAGTTGCTTCTTTAATCTGCTCCATAAAGTACAATTGGGGAAGGATTAACGGTAGTTCAAAGGAGTATGACCGGTTTTATCAAAGGATGGTTTAAGGGCTAAAGGCATAAAAACTAATACAATATAATCAGAAATTTTCAATAACAATCCAGCGGTGCTTACCGAGGTTCTTTCCCTGTGCTCACTGGCGCCAAACTCGCCCCTTCGATCCACGGTGAATTGTACCGCTCCATTTGTTCCCACATCAGCCGGTGCACTTTTTCCTTCAGCATTGGCACGTCCTCTTTTTTTAGCCCATCTACCGGTATGGCTTCCATAAATATTGCCCTGCTCTTTCCCGGGTTTAATGCCAGCCACCTGCCCGTCGGCATGCGGCTCCAGCTATCCAGCAAAAGTACGGGTGTTATAGGAGTTCCGGTTTCCACCGCAATGCGAAAAGCCCCGTCGTAAAAATGCTTCAGCGGCTTGCCGCTTTCATTAAAGGTGCCTTCCGGAAAAACCAGCACCGAAATGCCTTTGCGCAATACAGCTTTTAGGGCCTGCACACTGCGGCTTCGATTGGCTGCCGAACTACGATCCACAGTTACAATCACCTTCCGGTAAATAAAGCCAAAAAGCGGTACCTTGCCTATCTCTGCTTTTCCCAATGCACGTATGGGCAGGCGAAATGTTTTTACCAAAAGGGCTGCATCCAAATAGCTTGTATGATTGGTTACGAAAATTTGTGCCACAGATGAGCTTAAAGGCGCCTGAAAGATATTCCGGTGCCGGATGCCGATAAGCGGAAACCAAACATCGCCCCAAAAACAGCAGATTCGGTAAATGCCGTTGCCGCCCCGGATGGCACCAAGAAAAGAAGCACCGATTATAAAGGGGAATAAAAGCAGCATTAGCGCCACAAAAAGCAGCACTGCATAAATATTATAAATAATCTGCAAGGGCCGGAGCAGGAGCTTGTAGTTCACAGTCGGAAATTCAAAGTTTAAGGCCAATCATTAAAACTGGATCATCCTTGATGATCTTGATTAGCAAACGGGTTTACTCGCTCATTCAATTCCGTATTCCACCCGCAAAGTAATGGAAGCGGTTTTGTACTTGGAAGAAGTATTGAAGGCACCGCCATAACTATAGTCTTCGTTCATGTTTTTACCGGTAATCTGAAATACGCCCATGGAAGCTTTGCGTATGGCACCCAGCGAAGCGTCCGAATTATCGGCAATGGTATGAGCCCGCTTTAAAGCGTCTTGCGCAGCTTTGGCCAAAAGGTCTATCTTAAGATTATTGAGCCCCGAAAAATAATAAGCAGGCGGCGTAGAGTTCAGTTCAATACCTTTTTGCAGCAAGCCGGTAATTTCGCGGCTCAGCCTTTCTACTACAGCAATGCTGCGCGAATCTACGGTTACGCTTCCCTGTAAGTTATAGCCCGAAAACTGAGTGCCTATTTGCCTGCCTCCCTCATCAAACCGCTGCTCGTAATTGCGCTGCACATCCACGGACGAAAATACAATATTGCTATCGGCAATGCTATTGGCATTGAGGTAGCGCTTAATCTCGGCTTCATCGGCTTTAAGCTGCGCATAAGCTTCTTTGAGGTCAAAGCCCTGGCGGGTAAAAGAACCCGTCCAGACAATCTGGTCGGAGGTAAAATCTTTTTCGGCAAGACCGGTCACCAGAATGGTTTGCGCAGACCGAAAGCGGTATTTATAAGCCGATGCCGCAATCCACAAGCCAATGACAACTGCCAGTGCAATGATGATATGACCGAGATAACGCATAAAGGAGTTTAAAGGCCAAAATAATGATTTAAACAAAATACAGGTACATCCATAAGCACCAAGCAATATGGGGCAAACAAGCCCTTATCCTCAAAAACCCTATTGTAAGAAACATTTGTACATGTCCTGTTTTAATATACCAATTGGTGGGTTTGCTTTACCACACCCATTACAAATACGCTTTGCACATTGGCGATGTTATCCAGTTCGCCCAATTTGTTTACATGAAAGTTGTAGTAAGCATCCATATTTTCCGATACTACTTTCAACATAAAATCAAATTCGCCGGAAATGGTAAGGCACTCCACTACTTCCTCCATTTCCAATACTGCTTTTATGAAAAGAGCACCGGCAGCCTTGCTGTGTTGCTTTATAGACACATAGCATATGGTCATCAGCCCTTTTTTAACCAGGGCGCCGTTCACAATGGTTGCGTATTGCTTGATGACGCCGTTGGCTTCCATCCGCCGGATGCGCTCATGCACCGGTGTAGTGCTGAGGTGCACTTTTTCCGATATTTCTTTTATAGTTATCCGGGCATTTTGCTGCAGTAATTTCAATATCTGCAGGTCCATTTTATCCACAACAGGCATTTCCGCTGTTTGATATTCCTTTGCCATAGTGCAACTGCTACTTTATCCTGAAAAATAGCTTTTCTACAGCAGATCTTTCTAAATACCACAAAGATTGCAGAAAATTTGCCTGTTAAACTAACTTTGCGGCCTGCTGTGGGTACAGCAATCAAAAACCCAAAAAATCCTATTTATGGCGACAACCGCAAATACCAACATCGACTTCAGCCTGAAGTACAAAGTAAAGGACATAAGCCTGGCCGAATGGGGCCGCAAAGAAATACGTTTGGCCGAGGCCGAAATGCCCGGACTGATGGCTTTGCGTGCCGAGTACGGCGCTGCCAAGCCCCTGAAAGGCGCCCGCATCGCCGGCTGCCTACACATGACCATCCAAACCGCAGTGCTTATTGAAACGCTTGTGGCTTTGGGCGCCGAGGTAAAATGGAGTTCGTGCAACATCTTCTCTACACAGGACCATGCCGCAGCAGCCATTGCCGCCGCCGGTATTGGTGTATATGCCTGGAAAGGCCAGACCATTGAGGAAGCCGACTGGTGTATAGAGCAAACTTTATTTTTTGGAGGCGCCGAGCGCCCCTTGAACATGATTTTAGATGATGGCGGCGACCTTACCAACATTGTGCTGGATAAATATCCCGAACTGGTACAGCATGTAAAAGGCATTTCGGAAGAAACCACTACCGGCGTTCACCGTTTGTATGAGCGTATGGCAAAAGGCACCCTGCCCGTTCCGGCCATCAACGTAAACGACTCGGTTACCAAATCGAAATTCGACAATAAATACGGCTGTAAAGAAAGCCTGGTAGATGCAATCCGCCGTGCTACCGATGTGATGCTGGCCGGTAAAGTAGCTGTTGTGGGCGGTTATGGTGATGTGGGTAAAGGTTCGGCAGCTTCGCTTGCCGGTGCCGGTTGCCGGGTGATCGTTACCGAAATCGATCCAATCTGCGCCCTGCAGGCTGCTATGGACGGCTTTGAGGTAAAGAAGATGATTGATGCCGTTAAAGAGGCCGACATTATTGTTACCGCTTCAGGTTGCCGCGACCTGATTACCGGCGCACACTTCCGCCTGATGAAAGACAAAGCCATTGTGTGCAACATTGGTCACTTTGATATTGAAATTGATGTTGCCTGGTTAAACGAAAACTACGGCCACACCAAAGACACCATCAAGCCGCAGGTAGATATTTACAATGTAGAAGGCAAGGACATTATACTGCTGGCCGAAGGACGTTTGGTGAATTTAGGTTGTGCTACAGGCCACCCTTCCTTTGTAATGAGCAACTCGTTTACAAACCAAACCCTGGCGCAACTGGAACTGTGGACCAACGGCAGCCAGTATGAAAACAAAGTGTATGTGCTGCCCAAGCACCTCGATGAAAAAGTAGCCCGTCTGCACCTATCTAAAATTGGTGTGGAACTGGACGAACTCACCGATGCACAAGCCGAGTACTTAGGTATTCCGCAGGCCGGTCCGTTTAAGACGGATGCATACCGGTATTAATCAGATGATAGATGACGGATGATAGTGGCCCCTGCAAGTGCGGGGGCTTTTTTGTTATAGCACTTCGCCAAAAGGTATTAAAAAGCTTTGTATTGAATCAGTAAGAAAGCTTTTTTACATTATTTGCTTTTGCATAATACCGTCAAACTTCAATAACCTCTTGCGGGCTAACGTTGTACTCATTTGTGATAAGAACATGCCGCTCATTCCATATTTTACTATTATCAACAAAATCAGCTTCTACTGTTTCAACCCAAATTAAAAATATATCTTTCTCATAAATAGATTCTCCACTACGTATTGTTATGTGATAGTCCTTAATTGACTTCCATTCATAAAAGGTGAGGTAGTCATCTCTTTTACCCGAAAAGTTAGATTTCCGGAAAGAAACTCCAAGTATATAAATCCTAAGAGTTTCTGCTAAATACTTCTTAGAAAGCTTTTCAAACAAAATTTCAATTCTTTGGCAGCACTATTCATCTGTTAACGGAAATGTTCTCAAAAACTAACCGGATGTATGCACGGGCAATGGCTTCAAAGCATACTGCAAAAGTTTGGTGTCATCACTAATAATAAAGAGGCAATTGTTTTGCACTGCCAAATCAAACAGATAATTGTCCTTTGGATCGGGGGCAAAACGGTACACTGCATTTTCTGCTGTCAGCAGAACTACCTTTCTGATGAAATAAATCATTGCCAATGCGGATTTTTCTGTCATCCAACGATTACCAACCACCGCTGTAAAGATTTCAGATAAAAGGTAATTATTTGCAATGGGTATAAAATTGTAAGCAATAAGCCGGTCAAGTAGTGGCGCAATATCTTTCGAACGTGCATAACGAATCCAGATATTAGCATCAATCACAATCTTGAACATGCTACAACTTGTAACGGTTTTTCTGGATAGCTTTTATGATGTCTTCTTCAGATGCGTTTGCAAAGTCGGTTTCTGCGGTAATAGATTTCCATTCTTCTTTTAAATCCGAAGCAAAAAAACGGAGATAAAGCAGCCTTAACTCTGCTTCCGGTTTTTGCCTAAGTTCATCAACAATCTGAGCAAATGCAGATGGTTGCTGTGATCCTATTCTTTCCACAATCTTCTTTTTCTAAAATTACGAATAACATGCAGAAGTACATTGCAAAAAAGTCGGCTGCACTGCCCAAATCGCCTATCTAATATTCCATCAACTCTACCTTCCTGAAATCCATCGGATGGCTGTTGGACTGTAAGGAAATAAAACCGCTCCGCACCTGGTCATTGCCCCCTACAATCAAGGTTTTGCCAACAGCATGTGCCGAATCATAACGGGGATTGGAGAACTGCATGATTTGCTCGCCATTTACAAAATGCGTTATGGTGCCATCACGTACTTCTATTTCGGCCCTTACCCACTGGTCGCCATGAAAAGTGCGCTTAACTACAGGCGGCGTGCAAAAAGCTGCATTAGGGCTGCCTCCTATTTCTACTTTGGTTCCAGGGGTGCATATTTCTCCGGTAGGCCGTTCTTCCTTGCCATTGCCACCGTGCAGGTTATATTCGAGGCACACCGGAAATTGCTGTTCCAAAGCCATCGTTGCAGGGTCTTGCCCGTGGTACTGAATGCCACCATCGCGATAACCCCACGAAGGTGCACCTGGAGTTGTTTCGCCTACAAAACGGTATTCCACCCGCAGCCGGTAGTTGGTTAATTTTTTATTGAAGTAAAGTGCCCCAAAACGGTTATTGAAATTTCCGTACTCATCGTAGCGGATGCTTAATATGCCATCTGCTACCCGGAAGGTATTGCCAAAATTTGCGCCTAATGGATTCCCGGCTATTTTCATCTGCCAGCCGTCGAGGTTTTTGCCGTTGAATAGGCTTATCCATTTAAAGCTTTCCTTTTTATCTGCAAGCGGCCGGATGCCGGTACAGGCATTTAAAAACAACAGGATAGCGCAACAAACAATGGTAGCAGGTTTCATGATGTAAATTAGATGAGGCCCAAGATATACAAAAAAGAACAGGCAAACACGAACGGGTATGCGGCGCAGCTTTGCCCCAAAACCCTTATTGCTGCACAAGAAAGCGGAAACCTCTTATGCAGGCACATCTACAAAACCGCTATGCAGGCCGGTGCCTGCTAGCTGTCATCACCGTCATCGCTTCGCTGGCGCTCCCGGTTACGGTTAACCGAAAAATTGGTATTTCCAAACTTATAAGAGAACACCACCCGGAAAGAACGCACATTTCTGCGGCTCCAAGATTCCTGGTAAAAAGTACCGGTTTCCAACTCCGATCCAAACCGGAGCGAATTGAAGACATCCTGCACGCTGAAGGTCAGGGTCGCCTTTTTGGCCTTTAGAAAATCTTTTCGCAATGCCATATCCAGGCTGTAGTTGGGAATATTTACGCCCTGCGGCACTACCTCCCTTGACTCGTATTCGCCAATTGCCTGCAGGCTCAGGTCTTTCCAAAACGAAGCATCATTGCGGGGCAGCAGGCGATAGTTAAGAATCAATTTTGCCTCCCAGTTAAAACCTTCGTTATCCAATACCAAATCACCTATCTGGCCCCGCACCTTTCGATACTGCAGGTTAACCGTAGGTGTAAAGTCGAAAGCCTTACCCAATTTTTGCTGCAGCGTAAACTCGGCGCCCATGCGGTTGGTAAAATCTGCGTTGAAAAAGGTGCTTAAAATAGCATTGGAGTGAATGGCTGGATTATTAAACTGCGCATATTGTGCTTTGCTGATGGTATCGCTATAACGGGTAACATCGCCCTGGTTGTTGCGAAAATAAATAGATCCCAAAAAGCTGCTGCCACCCTGCTGTTCTCGGCTGTAGTTAAATTCAAAGCTGTTGGTGTACTCGGGCCGGAGCTGCGGGTTGCCCTGGCTGATGTTGAGCGGATCGTTGATGTCCACAAAAGGATTCAGGTTCCAGAAACCCGGCCGGCGGATGCGGCGGGAGTAGTTGAGCTGCAGTTGCTGGTTGTCGCCAATGTCTTTAGTAAGGTACAGGCTGGGAAAAAGAATATCAAACAACTTGCGGAACGAGGAAGGATAAGCATAGCCAAACTTCTGTGCGCTATCCACCAGTTCGCCGTCAAATTGCGACTGCTCGGCACGCAATCCGGCCTGGTACCCAAAACTGCCTATCTTGTTGGTGTAAGTAATATAAGCTGCATTCACCAGTTCGCGAAATTGGTAATTACTGCTCAAAGGCAGCTTGGTTTCCCATCCGTTGTTCACCGAAAAAGAATTAAAGATGCTGTGCTGATTATTCTTAAAAGTGCGCACACCAGCTTCCAGCTTTCCGTTCTCGCCTTGTAATGTCTCATAATCTACCTGCACGGTCAACTGGTTGTTGTCGTTGCTGCCCCTATTATGCAGGCGGGCGGTTGCTGCAAAAGGGCTGCCGTCGGGTTTGGAATAGGTGTTGGTAATGTTGGTGTTATCACTGCCATTACCCCAATTGTAATTCACATTAGCCGAAAGCTCGCGGCCGGTTTGCGGGAACTTGTGTACGAAGTTAAGCTGGCTATTGTAGCGGTTGAACCGGGAGCGGCTTGCCGAAAACCGCTGACCTGTTCTTTCCAATGAATTTGAAGCTGTAAAAAACTCCTGAAATTGTTCCTGATCATTGGTAAATCTTCCACCTACAAGGTTCTGGGTAAAAGAAAGCGTATTCCGGTTATCGATAAAATAATCTGTTCCAAAGCGTAACGATCCAAAACGCCGCAGGCGGTCGTTCCATGAACTTTGGTTGAAGGAGGAACCCAAAAGGCCTACTTCCTTGTTTCGGCGAAAAGATCTGCTTTGGGCACGGCCGCCGCTTTGGTTAAGCGAACCGATAGCAAAAACGTTGAATTTGCCCTGGCGCATATTCAGGTTGATATTGCCGGTAGCAATATCGGGGCTGCCGGCTCCTGCCGAAATAATTCCGTTCAACCCCACACGCTTATTTTTCTTTAGAACAATATTGATGATTCCGCCGCTTGAAGAAGCATCGAATTTTGCCGACGGGTTGGTAATCACTTCTACCCGCTCGATATTATCTGCCGGTATCTGGTCTAGGGAAAGTATGGTTGGGCGGCCGTCTACAAACAACTGTGGCGTTGCATTGCGCAACTGCACATTGCCGTCCACGTCTACCGTTACTGACGGTATGTTTTTCATCAGGTCCACCGCAGTGCCTCCTGCAGCGGTTAAGCTTTGGTCGGCGGAAAATATCCGGCGGTCCACCCCCATTTGCAGAGGAGGCCGCTGCGCCGTCACTACAACCGACTGAAGGGTTTGCACACTAGTTTTTAAGGCAATGTTTCCCAAATCGATGCCGCCTCTGCTCACATTTACCAACTGCTCAACCGGCTCAAACCCGATTGAGGAAATACGAAGCCGGAAAGAATCAGCAGCCGGGAGCTGACTAAAACTAAAATCGCCATTAGCCCTCGTTAGCACGGTGGCCACCGGCCGCGTTGTTGCAGCAGTATCCTTTTGTACAGCATACAATTGTACGGTTATACCCTCTGCACCTTTACGGGTTTTAGGGTCCACCAGCTTTCCATAAATGCGGCGCTCCGTACTTGCCGGTCTGTCAATTTCTGGTTCAGCAACAGGCTGCCGTTCATCTTCCTGTGCTGTGGCATAAAGCGACAACAAAGCTGCTGCTAAAAATAAAGTACACTTGATGTTCATATGCGTGGATGCGTTGTTGCCAATGTGATAGATTAGTAATTGCTAGCTGCAATCATCATGCATATAACAAATGAAAAAGCACCCCTGACGTTAAATTAGGTTAACACCAGCGACAGATGCTATAAGGTTAGTGGTGTTTGGCCAAACGGAGTTGCAGCATTTAGAATGTGGTACTTTGTATATGGCACTTGCAATCTTGTTCCTGCTTTTACGCTAAAAGCCGTATGGCTGTCATTTCCTCCAGGTGCTGAATGCATAGGGCAAGCCTTATCTTTATTCTTCAATCCAGAGCGCACATGAAGAAGATCGTTTGTATACTTTTAATCGTATGTTACCTGCACCCTGCTGTGGCGCAGGTATACCGAGCCGATAAGCCCTTAGCTCATACTTACTCAATCGTTGCCCGAGACGAAGCTACCGGTGAAATGGGTGTGGCTGTACAAAGCCATTGGTTTTCGGTAGGCACTACCGTTAGCTGGGCCGAGGCCGGCGTAGGTGCGGTGGCCACGCAGTCGTTTGTAAATAAATCATTTGGCATGCGGGGTCTTAACTTTTTGCGCAACGGGCTCACGGCACAACAAGCTCTTGACAGTCTGCTGGCAACAGACGAAGGCCGCGAAGTGCGTCAGGTAGCCATTGTAGACGCAAAGGGCAATGTAGCGGTGCACACCGGAAAAAACTGTATTGACTATGCCGGCCATATAAAAGGTGCAAGTTTCTCGGTACAATCCAACATGATGCTTACCGGTAAAGTACCCGCGGCAATGTCAGCCGCATTTGAAAAAAGCAAAGGCAAGCCCTTGCCCGAGCGGATGCTCCTGGCCCTGGAAGCTGCCGAAAAGGCGGGTGGCGACATACGTGGAAAACAATCGGCGGCATTGCTGGTAGTGCCAGCCCAATCGAAAGGCGAACCCTGGAACGAACGCACCACCGACTTGCGGGTAGATGACAGCCCGCTGCCGCTTAAAGAATTGCGCCGGTTGTATGCAGTGCAGGTAGCCTACGACCACATGAACCGGGGCGACCTGGCAGTAGAGAAAAACAACATGCAAGAAGCAATGAAGGAATACAATGCGGCAATGAACATGTTTCCGCAAAATCTTGAAATGCAATATTGGACCGCGATTACACTGGCCAACAATAAACAGGTGGATAAGGCAATGCCCTTGTTGAAAAAGATATATGCGCAGGACCCCAACTGGAAAGAGCTTACCCGGCGCTTGCCCAAGGTAGGCCTGCTTACCATAAGTGAAATGCACCTGAAGCAAATACTGGCTTTGTAAGTTCCATCGCTCCTTTATACTTTGCCTGCTACTAAAAAAATATCTTTATGCACACTATTAACCCGCTACGAACTTAAAAAAACTGGGCACTTTTTTAGTCCATCATTGTTCTTTTTGCAATAAACAACATCAAATTTCAGTACTTCATCTGCGTTAGATAAAATAAAAAAAGCAACCGGCTTAATTTGAATATCGATACTAAATATCTTTTAAGTTCTTTTTATGCTGAACAAGAAAATCCCGGACAGCTTTTAATTGAGTACTGTCGGGATGCGCTTTCAACTTAGATTCTGCCTCTTCAATTTTTTCGTTTAAAAATCTACCTACACGTACTTT
>QQTW01001911.1_pt1 | contig 14903 bp, 8 predicted proteins | sample 1904831 | NCBI WGS metagenome assembly QQTW01 (sample SAMN09435610, study PRJNA476489) | Subsurface metagenome, whole genome shotgun sequencing project. | reverse complement strand
CCGGACAAAATCTATTGTTACTTACTGGTTATTCAGGTGTAGATCCTGAAATAAATACCGACGCTTCTATTGATGGTATCCCTTCCTTAAACTTGGATTATGCCAATTTTCCAACCCCGAGAATTGTCACTTTAGGGCTGAATGTTGGTTTCTAAAAATACTTACAGCAGGCCGTTCTGCAGTTTAGGAGCTGCTTGCTGTAAGCTATAATGCTGATTAACAAATAAGTCTGAAAGGTAATTAAGTTAGGTTTTGGTGAGCACAAAACCTTTACACAGAGAAAAATATTTTGGTAAGCAATTACTTTATAATTAACTAAAATGAATAGTTTAAAAAATAAAACTTCAATCGCCTTACTGGTTGCCCTGTTATTGGGAACCGTAGGGTGTACAGATTTGGAAGATGAGGTACTGGATAGACCCACCCAAAGTTCTGGCGGCTCCAATTTGGACCCTACTACTTTACTCAATGGTGTATATGGGCAGCTAAACCCCTTGGTGTCTCAGGAGAATGTATATGCTATGTTAGAGCATCCCTCGGATGAAATGATGGGACCCACCCGGGGCACCGATTGGGACGATTTCGGTACGTGGCGAAGATTACACCAGCATACCTGGGATCCTACACATAACCAAGTAACAAATGCATGGGACGTATTGAATACAGGCGTATTCAGAGCTACTGAGGTAATTGCTGCTGCGGGAGATAATGCAGCAAACGTTCGAATCAAAGCAGAAGCGCAGTTTCTGAGAGCTTTCTTCATGTTCTACATTGTTGACTTGTATGGTCAAGCGCCCTTCCGAGAGGCAAGTGATGGTTTTGATGTTGATCCACGGGTGCTAACCAGAAGTGAAGCAACTGATTTCATTATTCAAGATTTGAATTCAGCTTTACCAAATTTGAAGTCAGGTACTCCAGGCACAGCTACTAAAGAAGCGGCTAATTTTTTGCTGGCAAAAGTGTATCTCAATAAAGCAGTGTATATGCAAGACCCTAACCAGCCGGCCGGACCATTTACCTTTGCTCCAGCCGATATGAATAAGGTAATTGAACATACCAATGCGATTATTAATGCGGGACAATATCAATTAGAGCCGCAAGGCGAGTATTTTGATAACTTCCATTGGGATAATACTACTAAATCTAAAGAGTTAATTTTTGTAATTCAGCAGGAACGCGGAGCACCGGTTGCAGATGTACGGAGCCGCTATTATATGACCTTGCATTATAATCAAACCCCAAGTGGGTGGAACGGCTTTACGACATTGGCTGACTTTTATAATAGTTTTGAAGCGCAGGATGAAAGGCGGGGTGGTCCCTACCCAGGTATGACAGAACAACTGGGCTACAATGCCGGCTTCTTATTTGGGCAACAGTTTGGTCCTAATAACCGGGTTTTACAGGACAGAGGTGGTAATCCTTTAGCGTTTGACTCAACCGTCAACATATTGTACTCAGGCGAAAGAGATGGGATCAGGGTTATAAAGTATTTGCCTGAGCCCGGTAATACAGATCAAGGCGGACATGATTACGTATTTTTCCGCTATGCCGACGTACTGCTAATGCAAGCGGAAGCTATGCTGAGAGGTGGTACAGGTGGCAGTTCTGCGGCACAGCTCGTAAATCAGCTAAGAGCAGCCAGAGGCGCTGCCGTATTACCAGCAGTGACTATAGCTAATATTTTAGCTGAAAGAGGCCGCGAGTTGTACTGGGAAGGATGGCGGAGAAATGACCAAATTCGTTTCGGAACCTTCTTGAATCCAATGGAAGAGAAGCCTCAGCCAACGCCTCCATATAGAGTCGTATTTCCAATTCCCCAACGGGCACTTGATACCAACCCTAATCTGAAGCAAAACTTTGGGTACGGTATCTAAGAAATGTCTATTCAATACCTTTAGTAAAACAGCAGCCAGCATTGGTTGCTGTTTTATTTATTAGGTAATTTTAAGGGGTTATTTTCCCAGTACTATTGAAGGCGCGATTTTTCTGATGAAGCAATTCTGTTGTCTGACATTGTCTTTTTCCCTGTTGCTTCTTTCCTGCCGACCACCAAAGGAAACCTTATTTGAGTTGCTCTCCCCTTCGGCTACCGGCGTCACTTTTGCCAATCGTTTGCAGGAAACCGAACAAGCTAATATCCTTACTTACGAATACTTTTATAATGGCGGCGGCGTGGCCGCTGGGGATATTAACAATGATGGCTTAGTGGATCTATTCTTCACCGGCAACCAGGTGGAGAATAAACTTTACCTGAATAAAGGAGCATTAGAATTTGAGGATATTTCCGCCCAGGCAGGCATTACCGGCCGGAAAGATGCCTGGAAAACGGGAGTAAGCCTGGTAGATATCAATGCTGATGGCTGGCTGGACATTTACGTTTGCTATTCCGGTCCTTATCCCCCCAAAGGGCGCAAAAACCAGCTTTTTATCAATACCTCCCCCTCTCAGCGGGAGAGGGGGCCGGGGGGTGAGGTCACTTTCACTGAACAAGCCGAACAGTACGGCTTGGCTGATCCTGGTTACTCTACCCAAGCCGCCTTTTTTGATTATGACGGCGACGATGACTTAGATGCTTTCATCTTGAATCACAACTTACGGGGGTATCAGCGGCAAGAGGCCCACGCCATGCGTACCGCCAAGGATGAGTTTGCCGGCGATAAGCTCTTCCGGAATGACGGCCCCCCAAGCCCCACAGGGGGAGGTTTTACGGAAGTGACCCAATTGGCAGGTATTAGAAGCAATCCATTAGGTTTTGGATTGGGGCTGGCCATAGCCGATGTTAATGGAGATAACAGACCGGATATTTACGTGGGAAATGACTACGTGGAAGACGATTACCTGTACATCAATCACGGAAACGGCACATTTACGGATGAGCTAAGGCATAAGCTTGGGCATACCTCCCGGTTTACGATGGGCACTGACATTGCCGACGTAAACAATGATACGCAGCCCGATATTTTTACCCTGGATATGCTTCCCGAGGATAATGCCCGTCAGAAATTATTGGCGTTTCCCGATAACTGGAACACCTACCAGTCTACCTTGAATAATGGCTTCTGGCACCAGAATATGCGCAATATGCTGCATCTGAATAATGCAGACGGCTCTTTCAGTGAAGTAGGCCAGTTACTGGGCGTTTCTAATACGGATTGGAGCTGGGCGGCCCTATTCGCTGATTTTGATAATGATGGCTGGAAAGACTTGTTTGTGAGTAATGGCGAACTGCGGGACCTGACCAACTCCGACTTTATTAAATACGCCGAGGAAGAAGAGATAAAAAAAGCGGCCGGAAAAGGAGCCGAAGCATTTCTGGAGCAGATTAAGAAAATGCCTTCCTCCGAAACCCGGAATTATATTTTTAAAAACCATCAGGGGCAGCGGTTTGAAAACAAGCAGGTAGCCTGGGGATTTGACCGCCCAACCATTGCTAACGGTGCGGTAATTGCTGACCTCGATAACGATGGCGACTTGGAAATTATTACCAATACCAACAACGAGGTGGCCCGCATTTATAAGAATAATAGCCGTGAGTTAGCCGCTGATAACCAGCCATTAAAGAAAAACCATGTGACAGCTTATTTGAAGGTGAAGTTGAAAGGATCTCCCGGCAATCCTTTCGGGATAGGGGCTAAGATATGGGTAACCGGAAATGCCTTGACTCAGTACCAAGAGTTGTCACCGGTCCGCGGGTTTCAATCGAGTATGTATGATGCCCTGCATTTTGGTTTGGGATCAGTTAATTCGGAGCGGCTTACGGTAAAGGTAGTATGGCAGGACGGGAAAGGGCAAGTGCTGCATAATGTTACGCCCAATCAAACCCTTACCGTCCAATACGCCCAGGCCAGCCCATCCCAACCCGAAGCTGAGCCAATAGCTGCCCTTTTTCAGGAAACCGATAGTTTGTCTGGTTTTCGGCACCAGGAGAACTATAGCAATGACTTTAGCCGGCAACTATTATTACCCTATCAATACTCCTACACGGGTGCCCGGATGGCTAAAGCGGATATCAACGGAGATGGTCTAACTGACTTACACGTAGGTGGTGCCCGGAATCAGCCAGGAAGGGTGTACCTACAAAAACCAGAGAACCAATTTATTCCCTTACTGGCTGGCAGAGAAGCTTTAGAAGCTGATTCTGCCTATGAGGACAAAGACGCCATATTTTTTGATGCGGATGGTGATCAGGACTTGGATTTATACGTGGTAAGTGGTGATTATGGCCTGACCCGGAATCATCCGTACCAGCAGGATCGCCTGTATTTTAATGATGGAAAAGGACAGTTTAAGCGGGATACAACGGCCCTGCCTGCAGAACACCTTAACGGCTCCTGCGTGAAAGTGCTAGACATTGACCAGGACGGCGACTCCGATTTGTTTTTGGGCGGATTTGTGGTACCTGGCTTTTATCCGGCCGTTGAGCCTACCCGTCTGCTGCTCAATGACGGCAAGGGTAAATTTACCCGGGGTGCGGAGTATTTTCTGGGGATGGTGAGTGACGCAGCCGTAGCAGATGTGGATAAGAATGGTTTTCCCGATATTATAGCCGTAGGCGAATGGATGAAACCCACTATATTACTCAACCAAAAAGGCCGGCTTTCACCTGATTCCTCTTTTACCAAACCGCTTAATCACTTTTCCGGCTGGTGGAACCGAATTGCCGCAGAAGACCTGGATGGAGATGGCGACCTCGATTTTGTGTTGGGCAACCTGGGCCTGAATTGTCAGATGAAAGCTTCCGGTACTGCGCCGATTACCCTCGTGGCGGCTGATTTTGATCAGAACGGCACTTTTGACCCCATCATGAGTTATTATATCAATGGTGTCTCGTACCCGGCCCTGGGGCGTGATGAAGCATTGGAGCAACTCGTGAGCCTGCGTAAAAAATTCACTAACTACGAATCATTCAGTAAGGCCACGCTGGAAGACTTTTTTACCAAAGAACAGCTTCAGTTGGCCCTGCATCAACGAATTGATTTTACCGAAACGGTGTTACTGGAAAATACGGGAAAGGCTTTTGTGATACATCGGTTACCGATTCAGGCTCAATATAGCCCGATTCACGCCGTTGCTATTGGCGATTATACGGGTGATGGACAGAAGGACATTCTCTTATGCGGCAACAATTCGACGTACCGGTTACGGATTGGCCGGATGGACGCCAATAATGGCGTACTGCTGGCCGGGAAGGGTAGATTTACCTACGAATACGTTCCGCAGATTCAATCCGGCTTTCAACTGCGGGGCGACGTGAAGGATATTCAGCAAATGAATGATAATACCTTGCTTTTCTTTATAAATAACGGTCCGGTGAAGATGTACAAGAAAAACCAGCGACGAAAACAACACATTCAGTGAATTGTTTCCCTGTAATCAAGCAAGCAGTAGTTTTACGGTTCCAGATTCAGATAAAGACTAAAAACATTGTTAAGTAAGCTTTAACGTATTTCACTGCCATCTTCCCTCACAGTCATTCCGACGACAGGAGAAATCTTATCAGAATGACAGCGGAAGGAGACTAGTCCGGCAATAGAAAAAGACTTTCTTAACGCGCTACTAAAGTACAAGCATGAAATTCTTTCCTACATACATACTGCTTCTGCTGCCGCTGATCTGGTGGGGTTGTGATAAAAAGACTAGTGAGGACACAACTGCCCGGGAAACGCTGTTCCAAAGCCTGCCCGCCGATAGTACCCGTATTGCCTTTACCAATAAAGTAACAGATTCGCAGGACTTTAACATTTTCAACTACCGCAACTTCTATAATGGCGGTGGAGTAGCCATTGGCGACGTGAACAATGATGGCTTGGCGGATGTATTTCTGACGTCCAATATGGAAGAAAATAAGCTGTACCTGAACCGGGGTAATTGGAAATTTGAAGATATCACCGCCCAAGCGGGAGTAGCCGGCAAACGGGCCTGGAGTACCGGCGTCACTTTTGCCGATGTCAACGGAGACGGCTGGCAGGATATTTACGTGTGCAACGCCGGTATCCGGAAGGGCGACGACCGCAGCAATGAGCTGTTTATCAGCAATGGCAAAGGGCCGGATGGCACGGTCACGTTTACCGAAAAAGCCGAAGCCTACGGCCTGGCCGACAAGGGTTTTTCGACCCATGCCGCATTCCTGGATTACGACCGGGACGGCGACCTGGATATGTATTTGCTCAACAACAGCTTTGTACCCGTAAACCGCTTACAGGATATCAATATGCGGAACCAGCGGGACTACGAAGGCGGACACAAACTATTTCGTAACGATGGCTCCCCCTTCGGGGGCGGGGGGGGCTTTACCGATGTAAGTGAATTGGCGGGTATTTACGGCAGCATGATCGGCTTCGGCCTGGGCATTACCATCGGCGATGTCAACAACGACAACTGGCTGGATATTTACATTTCCAATGACTTCTACGAAAGAGATTACCTGTACATCAATAACAAGAACGGCACCTTCACTGAATCCAGCAAGGATTGGATGAATCATTTGAGCCTGTCTTCGATGGGGGCCGACATTGCCGACATCAACAACGATGGCAACCTGGACATTTTCGTGACCGATATGCTGCCCGGCAATGATGCCCGGCTGAAGCGGACCACCACCTTTGAAGATTACAACCGGCAACAATTACTCCTTTCCCGCGACTTTCACTACCAGTTTACCCGCAACATGCTGCACCTCAACAACGGCGCCGGGCCGGATGGGAAAGGTACTTTCAGCGAAGTGGGGATGCTGGCCAATGTGCACGCCACCGACTGGAGCTGGGGAGCCTTGCTGTTCGACATGGACAATGACGGGCTAAAGGATATTTTTGTGGCTAATGGAATCAACAAGGATTTGACCGATCAGGATGCCCTCAATCAGTTTTCCAATGAGGAAACCGTCCGGCGGTTCCGGGATACGCAGGGCGGCAATTTTAAACTGCTGGTGGATGTAATGTCGTCTACACCCATTCCAAATTACGCTTTTAAAAATACGGGCAACCTGAAGTTTGAGAATTACGCTTCCCAATGGGGATTAGCCGAGCCTAGTTTCTCCAACGGTTCGGCCTACGGCGACCTGGACAATGACGGCGACCTGGACCTAGTGGTAAACAATGTGAACAGTCCCGTTACCGTGTACCGCAACCGGGCTTCCGAAAAATTGGGGCACCACTATCTACGGGTAAAACTGAAAGGAACCGGCCAGAATCTAAACGGCATCGGGGCCAAAGTATACGTGCATCAGCGGGACAAAACCCTCTATTTGCAGCAGATGCCTAACCGGGGCTTTCAATCGTCCGTGGACCTCACGCTGGTATTCGGCTTAGGGAAAAATGCCGGCATTGATTCGGTTTCGGTCATTTGGCCCAATGACCGAATGCAGGTAATCAAACGGGTAAAAGCAGATTCGGAGCTTATCCTGGATTACGCCCAGACTGACCAGACTTTTGTATTGCCGGCAGTGAATAAAACCAACCCGATTTTTACGGATGTCACCGGGCAAGTCAAACTGAACTACTTCCACACGGAAAGCAATTTTGTGGATTATCACCGGGACGGCCTGATGAAGCAAATGCTTTCTACGCAAGGTCCGGCGCTGGCCATTGGCGACGTAAATGGGGATGGGTTGGAAGATGCCTATTTGGGAGGAGCTGCCGGAGGCCCTAAAAAGCTGTTTTTACAGCAAACCAACGGTACGTTTGCGGACCGGTCTCCGGCTGCCTTTAAACCGGATTCCGTGTACGAAGACGTGGACGCCACCTTTTTTGATGCCGATGGCGACAAAGACCTGGACCTGTACGTGGTGACGGGCAGCAATGAGTTTCTCCCCGGAGCCCCGGAACTGGCTGATCGCCTGTACCTGAACGATGGCAAGGGCAACTTCACCCGTGACACCCAACTGCCTAATATTACTGAAAACGGTTCCTGCGTGGCCGCCGCGGACTTTGACCTGGACGGCGATGTAGATTTATTCATTGGCGGCCGCATGATTTCCGGCCAGTACGGCTACGACCCGCCCAGTCAGCTATTTATCAATGACGGAACGGGCCAGTTCAAAAATTATACGAAGCGTTACCTGCCCAAAAGTGAAATCGGCATGGTTACCGACGCCGTCTGGTCTGACGTAGACGGTGATAAGTACCCGGAACTGATCTTGGTCGGTGACTGGATGCCCATTACCATTCTCAAAAATCAGCGGGGCAAATTATCATTCAATCCTTCAATCCTTCAATCCCTCAGTAATTCTTCCGGCTGGTGGAATACGGTCAAAGCAACCGACCTGGACGGGGATGGGGATATCGATTTCGTGGCGGGCAATCTGGGCGAAAACTCCCGCCTTAAAGCGACCCAAGATAAACCGGCTGAGCTGTACGTGAGTGACTTTGAAAACAACGGAACGGTAGAGCAAGTGATTTCCTGTTACACGGAAGACGGCAAGGCCTACCCGATGGTGCTGAAGCACGATTTGCAGAAGCACATTCCCAGCATTAAAAAGCGGTTCGTCAAATACGCCGATTACGCGGGTAAACCCATTAGTGAGGTATTTCCGGCCGAAGAGTTGCAAAAAGCCGTGGTCAAAAAAGTAACCCAGTCCCATACGTCCGTGTTATGGAACGAAGGCAACGGGAAGTTTACCCTGACGCCGCTGCCCCTGCAAGCCCAGTTTTCCCCCGTATCCGGCATCGAAGTACTGGATTACAACCAGGACGGACAACCCGACATTCTCCTGACCGGCAACTTCTTTGACCTCGTTCCCGAAATGGGCCGCTACGATGCCAACTTTGGCCTGCTGCTACAAGGCAATGGCAACCGCAGCTTTACCGTTATTCCTTCTACACAATCCGGGTTACGGGTCAGGGGACAAGTCCGCAAGATGCAGCAAGTGCGGGGCGCCAATAATCAAACTTTTATTCTGTTAGCGAAGAACAATGAACGAGCACAAGTATTTTCCCTTCAAGGTAAAAAATAAACGCTTTACCCACCATTTTTCAGATGAGGGTGCAGAAACGATAACCGTAGAGATGTTGCATGCAACGTCTCTACGACTTCGGGGCCGAGGGAGACTGGCTGTTATTCCTAGGCTCTTCTCGCGCCAGTCTTCAGACTGGTGCGGAAAGATAATAGGAAGTTTCCGACTTCCTGCCAGTCAGAGACTGGCAATCATTTCAGGGCACAAGACAGAGTCTTGCGCCAGGAGTTTTTTGTATTCCTATTGGTGTGTTGCAGGGCTAATAGTCTTACTCTCAGCCTGTAAACAGAAAAAAAACGCCCCCGAAAATGCCCTTTTCCAGGTACTCGATTCCACTCAAACGAACATCAAATTTGTGAACCGGCTGGATGAGAAAACCGGCCGCCTTTCGATCGTGGATTACCTCTACTACTATAATGGCGGCGGGGTAGCCGCCGGGGATATCAACAATGACGGGCTTACCGATCTGTTTTTCGTATCCAACCAGCAAAAGAACAAGCTCTACCTCAACAAAGGCCATTTCAAGTTTGAAGATATTTCGGCCAAAGCCGGGGTGGAAGGTTTTTCGGATTGGAAGACCGGCGTAACCATGGCCGACGTAAACGGAGACGGTTTCCTGGACATTTATGTGTGCGCCGTGGGCGACTACATGGGCCTGGAAGGATCAAACGAGTTATACCTCAACAACGGGGACGGCACTTTCACCGAAAAAGCCGCCGATTTTGGACTAGACTTTACGGGCTTCTCCACGCAGGCAGCTTTTTTTGATTATGACCACGACGGCGACCTGGATATGTACCTGCTCAACCACGCCGTGCATACTTCCCGTTCCTACGACCGGGTGCTGGCCCGGCGGCTACCCGATAAATCCGCCGGTGACTACCTGTACCGCAATGACGGCCCCCCGTCCCCCCAAGGCGGAGGTTTCGTTGACGTCAGCCAGGAAGCCAACATTTACCAGGCTGCCATGGGCTACGGGTTGGGCATTTCCGTGGCCGATCTGAACAATGACGGATGGGAGGATATTTACGTTTCCAATGATTTCCACGAAGATGATTATTACTACGTAAATAACGGGAACGGCACGTTCCGGGAAGAAGGCAAAAAAGCCTTTGCCCATTTCAGCCGGTTTGCCATGGGCGTAGACATTGCCGATGTGAACAATGACGGATACCAGGACGTGATGACCTTGGATATGTACCCCGAGGAGGAGGCAGTGGAAAAAACCTCCAATGGCGAAGACCCTTTTGATATCTATCTGTATAAACTGAGTTTCGGTTACCATCCCCAATTCAGCCGCAACTGTCTGCAATTGAATAATGGCGGTAAAAACTTCTCCGAAATTGGGTCCCTGGCCGGGGTAGCGGCTACCGACTGGAGCTGGTCCACGCTGCTGGCCGATTACGACAACGACGGGTACAAAGACATTTTCATTACCAATGGGATTGTACGGAGGCCCAATAACCTGGATTACCTCAAATACGCCCACGAAGATTCCATGCAGTATTCTCCGCAGTTAACGGAAGCGCAGATTAGCCGGGCTATTGCCAAAATGCCGGAAGGCAAGGCGCATAACTACGTATTTAGGGGCGGAAAAGAGCTGTCATTCCAGGATATGTCCCAGCAGTGGGGCATGGGAGAAAAAACCATTTCCAATGGCGCGGTATACGCCGACCTGGACAACGACGGGGATTTGGATTTAGTTACTAATAACATCAACGAACCGGCCAGCCTCTACCGGAACCGGTCCAGTGAACTGCTGAAAAATCACTTCCTGAAAGTGCAGCTACAAGGGAAGGGCCAAAATACGAACGGACTCGGGGCCAAGGTTTACGTAAAAACCAAGGCCGGTTTTCAGTTGCAGCAGGTGATGCCTACCCGGGGATTTTTATCCTCCGTAGAGCCCGCTTTGCTTTTCGGCTTAGGCCAGCAGGCCACCGTAGACAGCCTGATTGTGGTCTGGAACGATCGGCAAACTCAAGTACTGACGAATGTAGCGGTTGACAAAACCATTCGGCTGAAACAGGCGGAGGCGCACAATCAGTCTGTGGCGCTGAGTATTTATCCTTTAGTGCAACCTCTGTTTGAAGAGATAACCGAAACCGCCGCGGTCAACTACGCACACCAGGAGAATACACACTACGACTTTTACCGGGAATCACTGGTGCCTTTTATGCTTTCGGCCGAAGGACCCAAAATAACCGTGGGCGACGTGGACGGCGATGGGCAGGAAGATTTTTACGTGGGCGGGGCCAAGCACCAACCTGGTGCTTTGTTTTTGCAGAAAGGAACCCAATTTGTAGCTTCTCAGCAACCTGTATTCCGGCAAGATTCGGTGTACGAAGATGTAGACGCCGCGTTCCTGGATGCGGACGGCGACAAAGACCTGGATTTGTACGTTGTAACGGGTGGCAATGAGTTTTATGGGAAGATGCCGCAGCAGTTTGATCGTTTGTACATTAATGATGGCAAGGGGAATTTCAGCCGGGGCACCACGTCCCTGCCGCCCATGTACGACAACAAAAGCTGCGTCCGGCCCTTCGACTTTGACAAGGACGGCGACCTGGACCTGTTTGTGGGCGGCCGCGTCCTGGGCTATTACTACGGCGATTCGCCTAACTCGTACTTACTGGTCAATAATGGCAAAGGGAGATTTACCGACCAGACCCGCCAGCTGGCTCCCGGTTTGCAGCAAGCCGGTATGGTTACCGATGCGGTCTGGGCCGATACGGATAAAGATGGGGATGTGGATTTGGTGGTGGCCGGTGACTGGATGCCCATTAAGGTATTTGCCAATACCGGTGGCAAGTTTACCGGCGTAAACAATATTCTGGCGGCTAATTCTTCCATTAAATCGCTTAACGGCTTCTGGCAGTGCCTTTCCGCGGGTGACTTTGACAAGGATGGCGATGTGGACCTGGTAGCCGGTAACCTCGGCTGGAACACCAAGCTCCGGAAAAACGGCGTTGCTTCTATCTTGAAAATGTATACGGGTGATTACGACAACAATGGGGCTAACGACCACCTGGTTGCCTATAACCGGGCCGATGGCAAATTTTACCCGGTGGCGACTAAGGACGAGTTGGGCAAACAAATGCCCTCCATTATCAATAAAACCTATACCAATCACCACGACTTTGCCGGAAAGCCAATCGACGAAATTTTTGAGAAAGCACACGTTACATTATCCGGTGAAAAAGTTGTAAACCAGTTCGCTTCGGTCTATCTGGAAAATACTGGGGACAATACGTTCAATATTACGCCACTTCCGGCCCAGGCCCAGTTTTCTAAAGTCTTTGTGATGCAAACGGGTGATTTTGACGGGGACAGTAATCTGGACGTGTTGGTAGGAGGAAACCATCAGGGTGTAAGCACTTACCAGGGTGTGTACGATGCCAGTTATGGAACGCTGTTGAAAGGGGACGGGAAAGGACATTTCACCATACTTCCCAATCACCAGACCGGCTTATGGCTATCCGGACAGGTCAAAGATATTAAGCCATTGCACACCAAACAGGGAACGGTTTATCTAATAGCCCGTAACAAAAATACCTTGCAACTGGTCCGGCAGAAATCAAGTAGGGGAGCATCGGCCAAGGCTGATATACCGGTTGTACCCGTAAAACATTCCGGAAGATAAGGGGAAGCAAGCCTATAAAATTTCCTGAAACCCTGTAAGTTGTATGGAGGTATCAAGTAAGCAATGCCATCGATCCACCAAAAACCTTAAGTGCGTTGCCAATAGAATCTCAATCCCAATCTTTGCGTTAAGGAGTATATACCGGTCCTTATGAACGAGAAGGAATACTTCCCATCTGCCGATAAACCGCAACGGAAACCTGCCTTTGATTTCCGGAACCTGCCGCCGTCGGGAAATCTGACGTACGAACTGTTGAGCTGGGACAATTACATGCAGTTTCACCTGCTTTTTAAAGATGACTCCAATGAGTTTGTGGACCGGCGATTTAAAAACATTGGTGATGTAAGGCAGTATACCGAATACCAGATGGAATACGCCTGGTACTCACCCAAGCGGGGTGGCTGCGACTGGTTTTTTCTGCAAGACAACCAATACGCTGGGGTAATTCACCTGTATAATTTGAGCCGGGATAAGGATTCCAGTTACCAGTGTACCATTGGGTTTGCTACGGCAGCTCCCTTCCGACGGCAGGGCCTCACCCGCGAAGCCGTGTGGCATTTGCTGAATCAGGTTTTTTACCACTTTGATAAGCAGGAAGTATTGTCTTACACCCGCCTGGGTAACATTGCCTCTATGGGTTTGCTCAAAAGCCTGGGATTCGAGAACTGCGACGAAGACTACCAACTGGACGAAGATTCCCGGCAGTACCACTTCTTCCGGATGAGCCGTGACACCTTTGGGCGGATGAACTTTTAGGGAAAACTTATGCTATTAATGGTGTCTGGTGTGCACCCGCTAAAGCTCTTGTCTCTGCCACGATGAATCCCAACATTGGTAATTATGTCGTCTTTTTACAAGTAATTGAAAGGATGGAGTGGATTAAGAGAGCCCGTTCAGGGAGATTTTTTCAAGATAGGAATCCAGTTTGCCTATATGATCAAAGGCTGTTATATGCGTAATGCTATTTCGGCCCCGGTCAATCCATATCTCGACAAAAAAGCCATTTAAGGCATATAGATTAGTCTTAGTCCACCGCCCCTCCCGGTTCATCAAGAATTTTCCATTAATCCAGGCGTACTGAGCCCGGGCATCTATGGGCATTTTCCCGAATTGTGCTAGTGTCATAGTTTTATCACATTTTCCACCCAAGATTAATTTCTGTACTGGAAGGGTAGTCAGTTGAGGTCCGCCTGGATTTACTAGTAAAATAGAAAAACGAAGTAGAAAACGGAAATAATAGACCAAAGGATAATTTTTTTCGATTCCCATTGTTCTCATGTTATACTAAGAGTATGTTTAAAAATTTAATTTGGGATTCTTGCCAAAATAATATCGATGAAAGCCAGTTGCATGAAAGCGACAGAAGATTCGATGGTTTTCTCAAAATCGCGGCTTAACCGGCGGAAGAAATTGAACCAAGCGAAACTTCTTTCGACCTGCCATCTTCCAGTTTGCGGAATAAATCCTTGCGCCGATTCAGGTTTTTGGGTGACTTCTACTTTCCACTGGTAGTAGTCGGCACAGGTAGTAAAGTCTCCTTTATACGCCTGATCAGCCCGGATCAAACTCAGCCGGTCACTAGCTTTGTCCAGTTGCCAGAGCAGTTCAATGCCTTCGGCTCCATCATGTTTATTAGCCGCTGATACGTGCAGGGCTAAGGGCAAACCTAAGGTATCTACCGCGATGTGTCTTTTTCTGCCGTTTACGCTTTTATTGCCATCAATGCCGGTTTCTACACTAATCAAACTTCCTTTCTTGACGCTTTGCGAATCGACTGCGGCGGCCGAGGCCTGGGCAAGTTTTCCTTGTCTTTCCCGTTCTTTTTGCACCAGTGAGGCTAATAGTTCGCCCCATACCCCTTGTTTTTGCCATTTCTGAAAGTGGAGCCGAAGATGAACAACGTATCAGGTCCAATAATACAGGCTTTCCCAGGCCGGGTAAAGCGTGGGCTTTTCTTCCAGATTCCGCCACTGCGTGCCGGTACGGGTGATTTTCAATACCCCATTAACTACATCCCGCAAGGAATGCTTTCGCTTCCTGCCTGTATCCACTATTTTTTCAATAACTTCCCACTGGGAATCGGTCAATGGACGAAAACGGGTACGCTTAAACTTGAGCTTTACTACGACCATGATACCTTGCGATTTGACAACCACAGGGTAGGACTGATTCCCCTTTTTTCCGCTCTTGCCATTCTCGCAATTTTCCCTTCCTCAATTTTTAAACATACTCTTAACTCGACTTTCGCATTAGCTAGCCCAAGCTAAAGCCTGCTGAAAAAGCTGTAATTGTTGTCTGGGTATTTTTATCATA
>QQTW01001910.1_pt1 | contig 14905 bp, 11 predicted proteins | sample 1904831 | NCBI WGS metagenome assembly QQTW01 (sample SAMN09435610, study PRJNA476489) | Subsurface metagenome, whole genome shotgun sequencing project. | reverse complement strand
TTAATCTGATTTTCTTGCTGAATCTTTTTGATGCTATTTTCTAGCTGTTCAGGTAAATGTTCTTGTGAGGTAGGGTAAAAATCATAGCACCTGATGTTAGAATTACTAGCATAGCGCTTTTGCAATTTAACAAATTTAGGTATTGGAATATTTATGCAGAATGTAGTTGGCTTAGTTGAATTTCTCTGTATACCAGTTAATAACGCCTCACTAGTTCCTTTTCCAGAGGATGCTCCAATTACTAAAGCAGTCTTGATATCTTCTTCTTGTGTTAGTCTTTCAATAATATGGAAAAACTCATCATTTTTTATTTCTGAAAAGCGATAAGGTAGAAAGTAACCAAATCTCTTTTCTAACTTATTTAAGTGTTTAAAAACATTTAATATTTTTGTTTTTATTTTTGTTTTTATTCGCTTAAATTTAATATCAATATCACTCAATTGTGTAAATCTTAATAATTTTCTCATTGATTGATAATTGATGTTTGTGAGAGAAATATTTTTTGTTTTCTTCTCTGATGTTAGATTAATTTTAGTTAATTGATTCTGACCCAATAAAGGCTTTAACTCTTCGACAATATCAAATTGTTGGCAATTTTGCAGCAGAAGACAGAGGTGATCAATCCATTCATCGAAGCTTAGGTTAGGCAATTGATGAACACTAGGGTAATACTTTAATACCTTATCCTGCAAAGGTAAATTATTTCTATTTTTAGTTGTTAGAAAATTAATCACCAATTGAATACGCTCTAATTCAGGATGAAAGAGTAATGGAAATTGATTAGCGCTCTTAGCAGCTTCATCTAATTTTCCTTTACAAAGAAGGGAAATAATAAAATAAGCCCACTCTAATGGATCGGGATTTACAGCTTTATATTTATCAAGAGTATATTTAATCGGTTGAAGAACCCAAGAGAGCGCAGTTTCTGCATCTCCTTTGTAAAGATTACACAATGTTAGTCTTAATTTAGGTTCGGGCATCCAACTTATATAGTTGAGGCACTGAAAATATAAAGCTTCTGCTTGTTCGTATTTACCTGCCCAAAGTTTTTCATCTCCTTGGCGTAAAAGCTCTATGATTAGTCCATTGCTGATAATATGTGAATTTTCAATTCCAGATGATTTTTCTACAATCGTAAGTGGCTCAAATGGAGAAGTCTGAACAATCTTTTGATTGGGTTTAAGATTTTTGTGGAGATTGAACCATTGGAAAATTTGATCTCGCTGCTTTAAGGTGTGGCGAGATTGAACAAGTTGATACCCAGCATTGGTAATTTTCTCAAGCTGTTCTGGATGTTGAAAAAGGTAATCAAGTTTATCTAATACATTAGTTTCATCTACAAAGATACAATTCTGCATATCAATGAAGCCAGCTGCTTCAATGACCGGAGTTGCTTCTGTGATGAGACAGGATTTAGATGCTGGTATCTCCAAATGTTTGCGAACTATATCCTTTTCTACTGAACCACATGTTGGTACAAACCAAGAAGCGTTAATTGTACGAGCATACTGCTCACCATGAATCATTCGCCATTCTGAACCAGCGGTATATCCTAAGTGCGGGCAAGTTAATGAGGGATAATATTTAGAAACAATTTTATAAATTTGTTGCCGCCAAGGGTATAATGGAGATATATATCCAGTAAACATTACTGATACTACTTTGGATTGACCATAATCTCGATATATATCAGAATCTATAAAATTAGGCCATACAAATAAGTTTTCGGCAATTTCTGGTGTATGTTCAGCCGTAGTTGTACCAATGCCAAAAAAGGTTTCTATACCCCAATGTTGCATATCGGAGATAAAGGCTGCGCGAGCCTCACACCACGGATCTCCGTTATGGAAACCTAACTTGGGTATTTCGGGGTAAACATGAGTATTCTTAATTTCCAGTCTGTGACAAGTTGGATAGTTAACACCGCTTTCAAAAAGTACTAGGTCTGGTTGGTATCGATCGCAAATTTGCTGATAGTCACAATCCTCACTAATTACAATTACGTTAAAGAATTGTGATAGACACTTAACGTGCTGTTGTCTGTGCAAAAGCACAAACTTAGATGTACCTTCATTTTTAAATTGAAAAAATACAAGTTTTGGCTTAGTAATATTCTCCATGTTCCTCTTGTATGTAGTTATAGTTTTTACAGGGCAAACGCATCCGAATTTAGCGACTAAGCTATTGACTTTCATACCCTAGCTATGCATCAACGATAAAATAACATTTACCGCCGAGGGTCTAACAGTCTACTTACAAAACTTCGGTCAAAAAATGGACTAAGCAATAAGTCGAGAAGCATTGTTTAATGCGATAATTTCGGGGATTATTGAGAATATAGGCTGATTAATGACAAGATGCGTTTGCCCTGATTTTGACATTAATACTACAGGAAGGCGAACTTCTTGGCTGGTAATTTCCTTACTGGCTTCATCCTGCCGCTTTCCACGTCCACCGTAAACAGGGCATTGTTTTTTTTATCGTTGTTTTTTTGATCGTTGTCAGCAGCAAACGCATTGTCAGTAGCAAGCGCATACAATTCACCGGAAGAAGAAAAGTTCAAGTCTTTAAGATCGTTGGAAAGAGGGCGCCCTTTAAAGTTGAGTGGGGCGAGTCTCTTAATTTTGACCTTGCCAGTAATTTGAGCTTTATCCTCCAAGTTCATCGAGATTAAAATGGGGATGCCTTCTGAGCCGATCTCAGTTCCGAAAATATTTCCCTTCGCATCTTGGCATAGGTTAGCAAATCGATGGTTGGGCGGCAGTGACGGTAGGCTTAGTTCATCGTCAGAAAGAATTTTACCTATTCTGGTATCGAGCGTTTTCAAGGTAAAAGGCGGGATGCCCTCATTTCCTAGCAGACACAGAAGTTGATTATTGGGAAGGCTTAACAAACTTTCAACAGTCTGATTGGCTCTCTCGAAACCTAAAACTTTTTTGGCTGTGAATATAGAGTCAATAGCACCTCCGACACCAGAAATGAGATAGTTGAAAAAACCATTTCTCGTGCTAGATACCGTAGAAATTAGAAGAGTCTTATCTTTAAGCACTATCGCTTTCGTAATCCGATTAGAGTCACCAAGAAAGAAGGCACGAGATCTTTTCGGTACAGCCAATGGATTGTCAATGGATAGTTCTACTAGCTGATTGAGTACGGATATTTCTGGCTGATTGAGCTTAGACAGAACCTTTCCCGTCGTCAGCTCGGCAGTGGACAGTTCGAGTGGGGGAGTTTGGTTTTCCCGGTTTTGAGTGTTGGATGTATCAAGGAGGTTTACTTCATAAAGAACCTCATTGCTCGACTCAATTTTCTGAGCAAGCGCCTTACTATAAAAGTCGGCAATAAGAGTGGAAGTCAAACTGGCAGCTGCTAGCTGTCCAAATTGTCGGCGTTTTAATGGTGACATTACTATACTCCTTATGGAATGCTTTAAGGAACAATGAGGTTTGCATTTGGTGTCTGGGGTCTAGCTCCCATATCCGCGAAGATGTTGACAGTTATTTGCTTGAGGCGAATATCCTCACGAGCGGGGCTAACACCATCACTGTCTAGTCCCCACGCCCACTGAATAGTGCCGGAGGCAAAGACTTTAGCCCCACTACTGGCAGTGTAGCGGGCTGAGTGAGATTTGGTATAATCTTGGTTGGAAGGTAGGGTTTTTTCTCCATCTGGTTCATCGAAGGTTGGCAATAAGGTAGAGGGCTGGACTGGCGACTGCGACAAGACGACGAGGCCGGGAGGAGTAGACCCATTATTAACAACAAAATCCCATTCATAGCCCACTAACATAGGCAGTTGATCCCCATTTTGGAGTCCTGTATTCGCATAGTAAGGATCGCCACTGTTGCTGACAACAAAATTATAACCACCGTAGACATCTAGGTCGCTACCGTACATGACTCCTAACAAGGCGTTTTCTGGGTACTGGTTCTGGGCGCTGCGGAATTTATTAGTGGCTGCTGATGGTCCCTGCTGCTGGGCAACTGGGTCTAATTCCCAATCTTGTTTGTAGCACGACATCACCCTGTTGGGCTTCACTTGCCCAGCAGCACCAGTTGAGCTTTCAAACCTCACTCGCCAATAACAAGTATTAGCAGAGAAAAATGCCAAATTTTTTCCGGCGTTGCGAGCAGCTTGAACGTTATCGCGCATTTCTTTAGACCAGTATTCATCGTGCCCCACAGACAAAAATACTTTGTGATTGAGCAATGTTTGTGCGTTGGCGTGAACCTGCATGTTGTCGGTGTAGGTAATATCGTAACCTTGAGATTCTAGCCAGCGCACCATATTGTATTCCCATCGCAGGGGCGTGTCGGCTTCGTAGGACTCTTCAAACGTTGCCTGGGATAAGGGACAGTCGTAGGAAACCTTAAAAGCCCTTTGACCGTCAATGCTGTTAAAGTTGTACAAGCTGTGACCGCCTATCGTACTATAAGCAAGGACACAAGAAACGGCGCTCTGGAACAATATATCGGCAGTGCTGCTATCATCGCGGACGATAAACCATACGTGCGCTACTTTGCTAGTCCCTTGGTCAGTCAGCTTGGCGATATAAATACCGCTAGTCCAGTTATTACCTACTTGCAAAACGTAGGAAGTTGTCCAGTTACACTCGATTAGACCGAGATTGGGGTCTAGGGTACAGGCGGCTTGGGGCGTGCCATTGAGCGAACCGCTGCTTGCCATCAGCCTTCCTCCCTTACCACCATAGTAGCCTAAGCGGTACACGTCGATGGTAAACTGTCCAGCTTCTCCAAGAGAAACCTTAATGTCTAGGGATTGCCCTTTATTGACACTGGTCGCCGAGGCATAGCCGGCGATCTCACCACTAGCCCTACTACCCCGGTTGACAAGCTTCCAGTTAGTCGTGCCAGGATTTAGGTTTTCCAAATAGATGGGATTGGGGTTTGCCGGAATTGCGGTAGCCGAGAAGGTGACACTGCCGATGCCTGCTGCCGTCGCGCTTACTACCACCCCGTCAGCTCCGCTAGGAACCGATCCCAGCGTCAAGGTGGTACTTGCTTGACCGCTAGCATTAGTTACTGCACTTGCAGGCGAGACTGACCCCCCGCCATTGGCAATGGCAAAGTTCACCGTGACCCCTGACTGAGGACTGTTTTGAGCGTTTACGACTTGCACGACTAAGGGGTTGGGCAAACTCGATCCCGTGGTGCCACTTTGATTGTCTCCACTAACTTTAACCAAGGTACTACCGACGATAAAGGCGATATCGCGATAATAATTACTATTACGGAAAGAACTGGTTGGGAAAGAATTTGGGTTCAAATCATACACCCCATTGTTCCCGTCTGCCACTGAGCTAAGATCGCCACTAACTATGGAACTGGCCAATTGATCGTAAGTGGCGACGTAATAGGCATTTGCGTTGACAGAGACCACATAAGTTGTATTGGCTTTAATATTAACTGGCGTTTGTAGAAGTAGCTCCTGCCACCCAGAAGCCGTCTCGTTAGTAAAAGTAGCGCTTACCAGGAGCGCTCCCGTTGCCGTCCATATCTTGCCAATATGAGTTCCTGTCTCGCTAGAGGCTTTCCAGAAGCGAATACCGGAAATCCTTCCCCCTTTAGCACTGCGGAATTTCATGCCTAATTCATAGGAAACGCCATCAGTGAAATTTGGAGAAGTCGGAACTTGAGTCGTGAAAATCTTTTGGGTTCTCCCTAACGGGTTGGCAGTAGCAGAGAAGGTAACGCTACCGACTCCGTTTGCCGTGGCACTCACAGTATTGGTGACAGGACTTGTCGCACCAGGAATAGATCCTAGCGTTAAGGTGGTACTTGCTTGACCGCTAGCATTGGTTACTGCACTGGCGGGCGAGACTGACCCCCCGCCACTGGTAACGGCAAAGTTCACTGTTACCCCTGACTGAGGATTACCAGCACTGTTTTTGACCTGAACAACCAAGGTGTTGGGCAAGGTAGTTCCGGCTGCACCGTTTTGATTGTCGCCGCTAACTTTCGTTATTGTCGCAACAGCAACAGCAACAAAGTTGATGTCGCGAAAATAGTTAGTATTCCGGTAAGAACCGCTTGGGAAAGCTCCCGCAGTCCCATTAAACACCCCATTGTTACCGTCTGCCACTGAGCTAAGATTGGCATTGACTATAGGGCTGCCCAGTTGATCGTAAGTGGCGACGTAATGGCTGTTTACGTTGACAGAGACCACATAAGTCGTATTAGCTTGAATATTTACTGGCGTATCTAGAAGCTGTTCCTGCCAGCCAGAACCTGTCTCGTTAGTAAAAGTAACGCTTTTCAAAAGCGTCCCTGTTGCCGTCCATATCTTGCCAACATGAGTTCCTGTCTCGCTAGGGGCTTTCCAGAAACGAACGGCGGAAATCTGCCCCACTGTAGTGCTCTGGAATTTCATGCCTAATTCGTAGGAAACACTATCAGTGAAATTCGGAACGCTCGGCGCTTGATTGCTAAAGAGGGTAGCCATAGTTATTTTTGATAAAATTTTTCACGATAAAGCAATTTTCAAAACTTCCACGACATAATCCTGTTGTTGTTGAGTCATATCATGAAACAACGGTAGCAGGACAGTACGATCTTGTGCTTGCTCGCTTTCAGAAAGGCGATCGCACCTTCCTACTTCACATTCACAAGCTTTTGGCTCAACTCCACAAGACCAAGCTTCAATTTGATAAGCTCCTTCGCGGTGAGTACACATAATCCCGCGTCGTGTAGCTATACCAGCATCCAACATTCGCTGCATTACTTCTACCTGGTCGTATTTCTCTGCTAGCCGTACACAAAAACTCTGCCAGTTACTCTTTGCCCAACCTGGTTCTGTCGGTAACTTTAATCCCGGTACATCTGCTAGCTTTCGTTGATATTGCTGCACCAAATAACGACGACGTTCGACAATTTCTGGTAAGCGTTTGAGTTGTTCCCGTCCGACTGCTGCTTGAATATCGGTCATCCGGTAGTTGTAGCCCAGCATCGGATAAGACTCAAATATGACTTGTTTTGCACCGTGGCGTACAGTGTCGGGTACACTCATACCATGTTGGCGCCAGAGGCGAAACTGTTTATCCCATTCGGGATTATTTGTGGTGAGCATTCCACCATCGCCTGTAGTAATTACCTTACGGGGGTGAAAGGAAAAGCAGACGATATCCGAATGCGGCTTGCCAATTTTCTCCCACACACCATCCCAGAGAATTTCACTACCGATCGCACAAGCTGCATCTTCAATTACTGGCAACTTGTAACGGTGGGCAATATCCAGGATGGCTTTGAGGTCGCAAGGCATCCCCATCTGGTGGACGATGAGAATGGCGCGCGTGCGCGAGCCGATCGCATCCTCAATTAATACAGGGTTAATGTTATAGCTTTGTGGTTCAATGTCCACAAACACTGGTATTGCACCGCAGTAGCGAATACTGTTAGCAGTCGCAATATAGGAATGGCTGACGGTAATCACTTCATCCCCAGGTTGTACGCCTACAGCTAACAGCGCTAGATGCAATGCTGTGGTGCAATTAGAGACAGCACAAGCATACTTTGCTCCTACGTAAGCTGCAAACTCTTGCTCAAAGCCACCGACTTCTGGTCCTTGTGTTACCCAGCCTGACATAATTGCACGTCTGGCGGCTTCAGCCTCAGCTTCACCCATCCAGGGTTTGGCGATGGGGATATTCTGCATTTTCTCAGACATTGCTTGCTTCCTTTGCCAATTTCTGTTGACGCCACCAACTTACCAACCGACGCAATCCTTCTTCTAGAGATACCTGTGCCTCAAAACCTAGCAATTGTTTGGCTTTACTCACATCTGCCAATCGGCGTGCCACGGGGTTGACTTTGCGTTCTGGACCATATTCTGGCTGTAAATCTGACCCCATCACCTTAGCCAAACTATAGGCTAGGTCGTTCAGGCTGCTCTCGACATTGCTGGCAATATTAAACACATCATCAGTGACATCTGCCTTGGCTGCCAAGATATTGGCTCTGGCTATGTCTTCGATATACACAAAGTCCATTGTCTGTTTGCCATCACCGAAAATCAGTGGCGGCTGACCTGTAGCAATACGCTCCATCCACCGAATCAGTACTTCAGTATATACACCGTAAATATCCATACGCGGTCCGTAGACGTTAAAGTAGCGTAATGCTACATAATCTAATCCATACATATCATAAAAGCTGCGTAATAAACCCTCATTAAAGACCTTTGCAGCACCATAGAGGGTACGGTTATTGTAAGGGTGATGAGACTCAGTTGTTGGGAAATCCTCCGCCATACCGTAAATGGAAGCACTTGATGCCGCCACTACCTTTTTAACCCCAGCGTTCACTGCTGCTTCCAAAACATTGAAAGTGCCATCCGCTAAAACTTCCAAAGCTAGACGCGGTTCTTCGGCACATTGGGTAATGCGGATTGCTGCTTGATGAAAGACTATATCTACACCTTGCATAACTTCTTCCAAGAGTTTTTGATCTCGGATGTCGCCTTCTACAATTACCAAAGGACCATGTTCTTTTGCCCAAGCAAGGTTTTTTAATTGTCCGCGAGTGAAGTTATCCAGGACAATAATCTCAGAAACTCCTTCGTTTACTAATAAATCGGCAATATGGGAGCCAACTAAACCTGCGCCGCCTGTGATTAAAATTCGTTTATCTTGCATATCTTTGTACCTCCGATGGTTTATAAGTGCCTGTGCAAAATTAATTATATATTCCTGAATTCTGAATTCAGTATTCAGTAAAGTAAACAGCAAAAAAAGATATATAAATAATTTTGCGTACCTACTTATTCTGAGCGCCAACGTAAAAACTTAGCAGGGACACCAGCCACGATCGCAAATGCTGGTACATCCTTAGTAACAACTGCTCCGGCGCCAACAATGCTGCCTTTACCAATTGTTACCCCAGGCAGGATAACCGCATTCATTCCAATATCGGCTCCTGTTTCAATTTTTACTCGCTTGATCTCTAGGTCTGTTTGAATTATGGGAACGTCAATAGGTAATCCGGTGTGTGTTGACCCTAGTACTTTTGCACCGGGACCCCACCCCACGTAATCTTCAATAATCAAATCACGGGCATCAAAGTAGCTCATCGGACCAATCCAAACGTGGTTTCCAATGATGCAAGTCCCATCAAACCTTCCCTGAATATAGCTTTGTGAACCGATAAACACTTGGTTCCCAACCTCAAAGGTTTCAAGATGCTTAAAGCCTACACCATTGCCAATACGAATACTATGTCCGAATTTACGTGCTACCCCACGCCAAATAGCTCGCCGCATCAGCCCATCAAAGTCTCCATCACCTAGAGCAAAGCGTGCGTATAATTCGATTAATGCTTTTTGTCCATACTGAGTACGTAAATACTCTGCTAGTTGAATTTCAAAGTCAGGATCTAGCTTTTCTTCTTGTAAGCCGTGGATAGCCGTGACTATTTTACTCGTACCTGGATCGGACATTGAATTCCTCGGTTATTGTATTGAGTTAATTACCGCCTTAGCAACCTGAATTTGTGACTCTGTAGTTAATTCTGCATACATAGGCAGGGATAACACTTCCCGAGATGCTGCTTCTGAGTGAGGAAAATCTCCAGGTTGATAACCTAAGTCAGTATATGCTGGCTGAAGATGAACAGGAATTGGGTAATGAATGCCTGTTTGAATTTCCTGCTCTTGCAAGCTTTGTTGTAGGCCATCTCGTTTAGATGTTCGCACGGCATATACATGGTAAACGTGACGGTTGTAAGGCATTACAGCAGGTATGCTGACACCAGATTCTACCAAGAGTTGGTCGTACTGTGCTGCGCGTGTTCTTCTGGCTTCTGTCCAGGCTTCGATGTAGCGCAACTTTACCCGTAAAATCGCTCCCTGTATACCATCCATGCGATAGTTGTAACCTTTAAGAACATGGTGATACCTACGTTCTTGTCCCCAGTCGCGCAGCATCCGCATAGTATGGGCATATTCGGGATTATTGGTGACTGCCATACCGCCCTCACCGTAAGCCCCTAAATTCTTACCAGGGTAAAAACTAAAACAACCAATGTCACCAATGCTACCTACTCGCCGCCCTTTATATTCAGCCCCGTGAGCTTGTGCCGCATCTTCTATTACAGTCAAACGATGACGACGAGCAATTTCCATAATTGGCTCCATATCCGCTGGTTGTCCGTACAAATGCACGGGCAGAATGGCTTTAGTGCGTTCGGTTATGGCTTTTTCAATTTGGGTGACATCAATGGTATATGTAACCGGATCGATATCAACGAAAACGGTTGTGGCACCGATATAACAAATTGCAGCTACGGTAGCAACAAAGGTAAAAGGAACAGTAATTACTTCATCACCAGCACCAATGCCAGCTGCTAGTAATGCCAGATGGAGAGCGCTAGTACCTGTATTGACAGCAATGCCAATATCTGCATCACAGTAAGCCGCAAATTCTTCTTCTAAGGCTACTACCTCATTGCCCAAGACGAATTGTGTACTTCCCAAAACCTTGAGAACAGCCGGATCGATTTCGTCTTTAATACTCAAGTACTGTGTTTTTAAGTCTACAAATGGAATCATACTGCTGCTACCTCCGCTAAGTTCAACTCAATTAATCGACCTTGCTTTTTCATCGATTGGGTAGCTGCTTCCAAAATCTTTACTACCTGTAGTCCCGCTTCCCCATCGGTAATAGGTTTTTTGCCTGTATTAATGCAATCAATGAAATGTAATCCTTCTACTCGCAATGCTTCTGTCATGTCTAAATGCGGCGACCACATATCTCCTGTGCGATAACCAATCATCATCTGGTAGACGCTTTCAGCATTGGTGTTGAGGGTAATTCCTTTGTCATATATCTTCAGCTTTTCGCTAGGCTCTAAATCGTCAAAGACGATCATCTTTTGCGAACCACTAATCAGAGTCCGTCGCACTTTTACCGGTGCAAGCCAGTTAACATGGACATGTGCCATTAAGTTGCCTTCAAAAAATAAGGTCAAGTAAGCGATATTTTCTGGCTCTCCGGGGACATGGTTCATCCCTGTTGCCGAAACCCCATAAGGTTGGGTTCCTAAGACATAGTTCATAATTGACAGGTCATGTACTGCCAAATCCCAAATCACGTTGACATCGTGCTGAAATAGTCCCAAGTTAACACGCACGGAATCGTAGTAATAAACATCACCAATTGCTTTCGTAGCAACTAATTCCCGCATCTTCCGTACTGCGTCGGTGTAAACAAAGGTGTGATCCACCATAATAACTAGATTGCGTTTTTCTGCCTCCTCTATTAGACGTATTGCTTGCTCGGAAGAGGCAGTCATGGGTTTTTCTATCAGTACGTGTTTACCAGCCTGCAATGCAGCCAAAGCCAAGTGGAAGTGGGAAGAAACTGGGGTGGCGATCGCCACAGCGTCAATATTGGGGTCTGTAAAAATGTCACGGCAATCTGTCGTGACATTTATTTTGGGATATCTCCCTTGTACCTTTGCCAGCAATTCTGGTTTAAAATCACTAACCGTTTTTACTTGCACTCCAGAAATTTCCGAGAAATTTCTGACTAGATTTGGACCCCAGTAACCATAGCCAATGATACCGATATTAATCATATTTTCCATTGTTTTTAAAGTTAGAAAAACGATTTTTATGAACTGAAAAGTGCTAATCTTGCGTCAGTAAGTCAGATTTGTAGCTAGTATTTCTTGGCTTGGCGTGCGATCGCGGGCATCACCGATGATACGAGCAGGCACTCCCACAACTATTGCATAATCGGGGATATCATGAGTAACGACTGCTCCAGCCCCAACAATGGCTCTCTTCCCAATGGTCACTCCTGGCAAGATGGTAGCATTACTACCAATAGAAGCGCAGCGTTTTACTAAAGTCTCAACTACATCCCAGTCAGCGTCATTTTTTAAACTACCATCTTCATTAGTGGCAAAAGGATAAAGGTCATTAGTAAACATAACTCCATGACCAATAAACACTTCATCTTCTATGACCACACCCTCACATAGAAAGCTATGTGATGAAATTTTGCATCGATTACCCACAACAACGTTTTTCTGAATTTCGACGAAGGTACCAATCTTTGTGTCATCTCCTATTGTGCAACTGTAAAGATTAACCAAATCAGGATGGAAAATCTTAACGTTATTACCTATTTTGACATCATGATTTACTGGCATATTCAACTTATTCCATTTTGATAGTAGTATTTAACCATTCAAGCCACTTTTTAACTTGGGAGATACAAACCATAGGCTAAAAGCGAGGCAGATGATTCCAGCAACGCTGTTAGGTTCAAAGACAGAGACGACATTTGTAGAACCGTAGGTTACGCGACCAACATATAATCCATTCGGATCGACTACGCTGTAACCAGTCTCATTTCGACCTGCACTTGCAGATGGAGTTAGTCCAAAAACCAATCCATTCCCACTAAAGTTTGCTGCTAATTCTGGTTTGTTAATGACGAAGTTTAATGTTGGAGTAGTTCCGTCCTCAATAGCCAATTTGGGAAACTGGGGATAACCGACATCATCACGTTCTGTATATATAGTTCCTAAAAAATCAAAACTCAGATTTAAGATTGGAATCTCTTTAGAATTATCAGTTAATAATTCATCATTATAAGTGAAAATACCACTATAAGATTTTCCAGAACTGAGGAGGATATTATCAATGACATCACTACCAGGTCGAGAAAAATCGCTCACTGTAAAGGTTTGACTGACTGGAACCGCTCGAACGACATTTGTATTGAAAACTATAAAACTGAGGCAAGTTACAACAGTAGCAATAGAAAAATTGCGAACTAAATTCATTTTTAACTCCGGTGACTAATACCAATTTTGTTCGACACTAGTTTATTTGAAGCTGCATAAAGCTATTTAACTATTTTCCATATTGTATCTTCCAAGTAAATACACTCATTAGGTTGCCACGGGTAATCTACCCGCTCAAACTGATGCATACTAACTTCAAACTGACAAATTTCTCTAAGATTTTCGAGTAGGGTTTCGCTCCGCCGTTCAGAAAGCCATGTTGTTAAGGTATATGAACCCATGTAAAGCCGTAATTTGGGTATTTCACATTGAAAAATATGAGTTCCTCGCTGATGGCGGAAAGGTGCATCAGAGAAAAACCAAAAAATAGCAATAGGCTGTTGCTGGGCACTTACTATCTGAAACGAAAAGGACAAACTTTCATGGGGTTTCTCTATATGTAAGGCAAACTCAAAGGTAATTGATTCTCCCCAACAGTGAATTCCTTCTCCTTCAGAAGTATGTACCTTTGCCCAAGCTACGTAGTTGCCAGTTTTATTTTCAGGTGCTTGATAAGCAGTCTGTGCCCGTACATTTTCTTTTTGTTCACCAAGATATAACTGTATAGCTTTGGCGGTATTACCATCAAATTGAACCTTACCTTTGGAAAGTAAGACACAACGGTTTGTTAACTGAGCGATCGCTTGCACGCTGTGGCTGACAAATAAGATTGTCCGTCCTTCTTTGGTTGTCACATCCCCCATTTTCCCCAAACATTTCTTTTGAAATGCGGTATCGCCCACTGCTAGCACTTCATCTACAATTAAAATTTCTGGTTCTAAGTGGGCAGCGACGGAAAATGCAAGGCGGACATACATTCCTGATGAATAGCGTTTTACTGGCGTATCTAAAAATCTCTCGACTTCGGCAAAGGCAACGATTTCATCAAATTTCTTTTGAATCTCAACTTTACTCATACCTAGAATAGAACCGTTGAGGTAAATATTCTCTCGCCCGGTTAATTCTGGGTGAAATCCCGTCCCGACTTCCAGTAGGCTTGCTACCCGCCCTTCAATCGAGATGCGTCCCTTTGTCGGTTCGGTGATTCGACTCAAAACTTTTAACAACGTTGATTTGCCAGCGCCATTGCGCCCAATCACACCAACGGCTTCACCTTGTTTAATCTTAAATGAAACACCATTCAATGCCCAAAATTCTTCCTGTGCGGGGTTGGGCATTTTTTTGCCACCAGGTTTAATAAATGTCTTGGCAAAAGATTTAGCACCATCAGTAATTACATCCCGCAGGGCTTTGTAATTATAGCTACCTCCTCCCTCCTGCTGGTGAGCGATGATATATTTTTTGCTTAAATTCTCTACACTAATTATATTCTCAGACATCTACACGGAATCCCTTCTAAATTAGGTCAGCAAATGTCCGTTCCATTTTATGGAAGCACCAGATGCCGCTTACAAATAAAAAGACAACTAATCCTACAGATAGCGTGAATCCAGGTAAGCGTGAATGCCTGCGGGTAGATCCTACAGGAGGATTTCCTAGAGGATTGATTACCCCTACTACTTGTGAATCAAACTAAGTAGATAAACCGAAACAAATACAATCGTATAACGAAACGTAAATTAGGTGAAGTTGGCTTGTTACAAGCAACTTAGAGTTATAGACACCTTGTAGCTCCTTTAAAAGCTAGTCTGTGTCTACCCGCAAGTTAGCTCAAACTACGAAACCTCAATTATTCACGTCTGCTTACTTAAAATCTAATCAACTTTGAAAACACTTTGAGAAAGCTGACACACGGGAGCATCCCAATTCGGCTTTTCAATGCGTATCTTACAGGATGCAAGCAAAGCTCCGCGATACGCACTACAAAATAATGAATTTGCTAAAAAGGAGGATGTAGACACACTAATTGATACCTATTAGCGTTCTCAAAGTCGGAACAGCGGTAATCAGTTAAATCTCTTTCAGGATGAGCGTTATACTACTCAACCATAATAAAGTTCTTTGAACTATAAGAACTTGTCTGCAAGCTTTTACGTTCATACAGAAAGCGATCGGATGCACTCAAATAGGAGACACATGACATTAAGGAAGCCATGCGGAAGTGGGAGGAGGTAGCTATAATTACAAAGCCCTGCGGG
>QQTW01001909.1_pt1 | contig 14909 bp, 20 predicted proteins | sample 1904831 | NCBI WGS metagenome assembly QQTW01 (sample SAMN09435610, study PRJNA476489) | Subsurface metagenome, whole genome shotgun sequencing project. | reverse complement strand
CGTTAAGGCCTATGTATGACTAAATCGTAACGTGCCGCATTCATTTGTAGAATCTTCTTCTATATACATCTGATATACATCGGTGATCACTTCAACTGCGATGGGGTTCGCGGGTGCTGTCACTTGACTGCACCACAATCCGACGACCTCTTGGGTCTGACACGTGTTTCTGGTGCGCGGCATCCCAAACATTCATTTCGGGTTTGTCCGTGTTTTCAACCTCCATGCGGCATCTATCCTCACAACTTCATCAAAACCACCAATTCCAACTTCATGACCTCGGAATGATGATTGTTTGCAGGCAAATTAAGTATATAACTCAATACTTTCATCACTGTGGCCCGAACACTACCGGGGACGGCTTCGCGGCTACGCTTTAGTCGCGTCTTCCAATGTCCGGTCTTTCTTCAATCATCGACCCATACCGCGCGTGTCAGGCACCGATGGATCCTCTTCTGCGGCAACATACGGAGGAAGATCCCTGCAAAAGTCTCGCGGCCTCGTTTGGAGCGCTGTGTCATAGCTCGGTGTCTGTACCAATGCGTCCAGATCATAGGAGCCAACTACTTCACTACTTCCGTGGGCGGTAAAATAGTCTTGTTCCAGATTCTGACGAAACTGAAGAGAGGGATCAAGGGTTTGGCCGTGCGCTGTAGGGGTTTCTGGAATCAGAGCAGGTCTGTTCTGAACCGCTCTCGCTAGTGCCTCGGGAGACGCGGCCGACGAGTTTACGTTGCTGAATCGTCCAGTCGACGCTCGTCTTTGGAGCTCGCGGCCCATGAGATGATGTTGGGTTTGGGATATCCCGTGCATCGAAAGTGGCGTTTGCCCGCCTCCATCGGAAAACTCCTCATGACTTTCCGATAGCTGTCCCCCAGTTTGTGCATGGAGCCCGCTTAAGAATGGGGTGCTGTTATTGCGAATAATCCCCCGTGAGGCGGTAACGGAGGCTTCCATTTCAACAGGGGAACCGAGGGGATATGTTTGGTCAGGCTCATCCGCCCGACGAATAAAATCTCCGTTGTCGTCATAGGTCTGGTCAAACTGATGTTCACCATAGGTTGGGGGCCTCCTCTGCGTTTCATCACTGATCCTTTCATCAACAACGGCTTGGCTCCGATTCGTCTGGACGACTTGATCTTCGCCTATAGGTAGGTTGGGAGAGTGAAACAGGTGCAACTGCAATTTTGAAGCGAGCTAATGATGTGTCAATCCTACTCAGGTACGGTAACACGACGCACCCGGAGTGCTGACCTGTTCGACATGACCGTCAGGATCCTGAACATTGACTGCCAGTCTGAGCCAGTGGCGAATCGTTATCCATGGGGTCGTAGTCGACTGACGGCACTGCCTCAACGATCGCGGAAGAGGCAAGGTCATGCGGAATAGATATGATGCCTCTTCATGTGATCCAACCTCAACTCCGAAAGGAAGCATTCGCGCAGCTTCTGGTACCTCGAGCTCACGCCGTGCGACTGATGACTCGGAACTATTTGCAAGGTGCGGTTGGTCATCGCTAAATGTCCTGAAGAACTTGGTTTCGAAGACCTCCATGACAGCAGACCGAAGGGAAAGGCCTCCTCGCATTGGCGTCAAGCCAAAGTCGGCCGTGATGGACGTTCCGAAGATATAACGGGTCCGAGGCAGCATAAGTTTGCAAGAGAAATCACTGGACGAAACTTCCTCAACCACCTGTTAGAGGTTAACCAAGAGCCAAACCAAGCCGGACACCCAGACCACGAGGGAAATTTACCTGCTCTTCCAATGGGGATGCTATTGTGGCGTCTCTTCGCAACGTTCTGACAATTCTTATTTGTCTCGACGCGCACACATCCCTTCGGAGAAGTCCTCTGTCGATTACTGCACGCAGTGTGTACACAATATAGCTTTCGAATAATCCGTCTATGGTTTCAGGCCAGCACCCTTGGACAACAAACTTGAATGGCCAATCCAAATTCGCTCCATCAACACGCCGTGGCTGACTTGGCTGATTTCGTTCGGGAAATAGCACTTGGTCAGAATGCACATGCCTGTACTTCTGAACTACGTGAAACGGAGTTGCAGCATCGGTCAGCCATCTGTGTATAGTGGTCAGCAAATCCAAAAGGTGTCACTCGACATTGGGTTAGCAGCATGGAGAGCGCCATACGATACTTTGCGTACACCTTCCAGGACAATCTTCACGTTTCGAATGACCATTGCATCAAGGTGCATGAGTACGACGCTTCCAGTGAGCTCGACATCTGCCGCTTCTGCTGGAGTCCCATAGAGCACGACGTACGGGCAATCGAGCCTGTAATCTCAGAGTTGGCTGAGTGGACTAAGAGACAAGAATGTGAAGAGTTACCGTATCTCAAGAGGTCGAACCAGCCTTAACCGATGGCCCAATATATCCCTTGCACGAAACATAATTCGACCGGCTTAAGCAGGGATATTATCGAGTATGCAGTCCTTTCATTGCACGCCGACTTCCGAAGTCGATGGTGCCCAACAGGAGTATATCGAACCATATGAAGAATTTACGGCCAAGATCAAAAGCATTACCGCAGGTAGGCCACCTTATGTCAGGCTCTGACCGCTTCATTTCTGGATATACTGGCAGCTCTGGACAGAATGATCGACGCCAGGCCCATTCTCAAGCCGATAAGCCCTTTCAATCGATCACACCGATGTATGACAATGCGCCTCTGTGCAAAGAAATCTGGCCCGTTTCGACACGGTTGTGTAGTCTGGATTCAGTGAGTCATCCAGGCAAGACGAGTAGTCTCAAAGTGAGGCAGACGTTATTGGAGCACAGCCACTGCGGCAGGATAACGGAAGAAGAGCTGGGGAGAAAGTCGTTCAGGTCTGACCTCATAGGCGCGGGCTTCAATCCTTAGCATCGCTCAATCAGTGATTGATACGGATGAACTCCGTCTCAACTTCGCTTCAACTCCGGCTCCTTGTCGGCTAAACTCCGGCCTACCTCCTTCCCCATCCCTCATCGCCACTTTCCTCCCGAGGTCGCATCCAGGCGCCTGCAACAACCTTGATTGAGGCCTAAACACGGGACGATCCATCATGTGGTTCGAACCTAGGAATTTCGTCTTGCACTAACGGATGATCGGCTCCAATCACTGGGCGGCAGGGCGATGTCAGATTTGGCAACGAACGTTCTCAAGCCTGAGGGCCTGCACTCGTGAAAAACCGATTGAGCCATGTTGTGCACTCGAGGAAATCATTCACAACTTCAAGGACAAAAGAATAGCCTGTTGTCAAGAAGAAAAAGAACTCCAGCGCTTAAACCGTCCTTGAAGTGACAAACACATGTGCAGGTATGACGCAAAAATGTCACTTTCCAGGCACCGCGAAAGGTGTTTCGAGGCAATGGTATGTTTGCGGCCAGAAGACGAATGTGGTGTTGACCAAATTCTGACCGTCTTTAGCAAGCTAATCCATCTCTAAGTATCCCCATTGGCGTATCAGCTGAGCGAAGAAAAATTGGAATCACATTTTGCATGATTTAATTTAGAATGAAAGAAGCAACGTTTGCCATGTATGCCAAGGAACACCTTGTTCGCGCCGTCTATGCGAGTGATGCATAGTGGACTTCACCGACGAGGCCACCAAGGCAGTTAAAGAACCTAATGCTAGCTCAACTGTATCGCAATAAACTCGGCATGCACCAGGGGAGTACCAGGAATTCAATTATATGCATGACATCAGCAACTCGCTGGAGAGGCCAGACAGCGTGACACTGCTGATAGGCTCGTTGAAACCGTCCTTTTCTCCAGAAAACAGCAGAGGCGCACAATTTGAAGTTATATGGAATGCTAGGGACAATAAGCTCGTCCTAAACTGCTCATACGAAGAATGAGTGTCAATAATAACAGAACATCCAACCACTTTGGCGTCCATGCCCCTATGGCACGCATGAGGAGACGGCCATGGAAAAAAGTAATGAAGGATACACGCATACAATGGAGAACGCCGTCTTCATGTGTACTACGTATACAGTATCTACGAAGGGCTACGCATGCTCGCCAGCAGGCATAATAAGCGATAGAGTGCGACGCTGCATACAAAGCTGGACGGCGTCTCCATTTCGATTTGTAAAGGACCGCCTTGGAGATTAAGTGATCGTCGCGGCGATGCAGCGGGGTGCAGATGTAGTCGCGTCTCGGCCGGGTTTCTGTGGTTTCTCCGCACTTTTTCCACACAAAGAAACATCGCATGAAAAAGCAAAGCGTTGCAATGACAGGACCTAGAAGAATCCTGCCTTTTCTGATGGACACCGAAAGGAAAGAAGATCTACTTTACCTACTCTCTTTTCTGTACACGTGGAATATACAGAGTTGATCACACGAGACCAGCCCATGGAGGCAATGTCATGACCAGAAAGCATATGACTATCTATCAATCACTGAAAAAATGTGCGCTTCAAGACATTTCGGATTGTAATATTGCGGCATGTTTGCACTATGTAATAGTGGCACCATGGATGAGTTACTAAAATAATGCATGTGCAATAATAATCCGTACCGTACAGCATCAAAAAAGTGATCTGCAGTCAAGCTAACCGAAAGCTAGGAGCTATTCCGCATGCCGCTTGCTGCCGGCTTCTCAGACATGCCGCCAAGTTGTATGGATTCTTCCGCGTTGAGGCGATCCACCGTGGCGGACTCTTCAAACCTCCTCCGGACAAAACTTGAAGATCTGGTCGGAATATGTTTCAGCCCACAAGTCAAGCTTACGGAGAACGGTTAGGTATGTACTGTACGACGATTCTGAGGTGCAAACCATCTCGCCACCCATCTAGCGTTTGGTTAGATGAATACCATGCCCGCTTTTCGAGACGGGTATAAGCTGCAACCGGCGACTCCTATTGGCGGACCTCGATCGATAACGATAACGTCCACAAAGACGCTTCGTATGCCTTCCATCGCTGAAACTGGGGGGCGGAAATCCTTAGCCCAACGGTCAGCGGCGCCGGCCGGGGGCTTCAAGCCTCCCACCATGTCATATGCATCCTCTGGTTGCAAGCCAGAAGCAATTCCGGACATCACACCGACCTCGGGACACGCCAATTGATCGAGAAAGGGGAAAGTCATTGATGGTGGGTTACTTTTGCTTTTTTAGTCTGATGAGACCTGTACCAGGTACGTTTAACTGCAGTTGGTTGCCCGCTGGGATCACCTGTCGACCTCAGACACTCTTTCTCGTTGGTCGCCCGCTGTCAGGTTGGACCCTGTTTATTTAGTGAAGATGATGGAAACGCCTACCCATGCGACTATTGTGAAGCGGTCTGCTAGCAGAGGACATAATGCGAGCCTCTTCCATTCTATGGAGCGATATTCAACCTACGACCGCACATCGAGCATGAAGGCCGACCTCAAGACCCCCAGTTCATATCCTGTCACCTCCAAAGTTGCAGAGATCTCGCTCAATGAGCGTCCGCCGTCAAGGACCGCAAAGAACGATGGACTCTCCCATTCCGGTATCGCGATACCAGCCATCGTCAGCTGCGTGACTGCCATTATCTCAGCCTATCGCGATGCTGCCCGAATCGCGATTTACATGCAGGTCCGACGAGAGCAAGTCCATGCGAGAATGCCTCACAAGTACGATGAGCTGGAAGCTTCCCTAGAGGGCGCACCGCGCGACATCGAGGTCGAGAATGGACGTATCGCTGAGCGATGCGAGTGTACACTCCCACAGGGTAACGGTATGATTTCTCTACACCATCCAATATATTTGTCTCGGACGTGTATAGGTAGCTAAGTCTTGTTCAGAGCACATATACGTAACACTGCTTAACATCCAGTGGGAGCTGCAGCGGACTCTGCTCGACAAACTCCGCACTGTCAGTGACGACGACCACGTGGTTAGCGTCGAAGACCTCGTCAATGCATCTGATCTTGCAAGGGCCAAAGTAATAGGCGCGCTGTGCGAACTGCAGCAAAAGCTGCTTGAGATCCCTCGAACAGCCTCCACATCAATCCCTATTAAACCCGCAATTGCTGTCGCGTTAACCGGCGATCGCAAGCAAAGTTATGAGAGCTCGAGACCTGAACAAAAGACCCTGTTATCCGAGGCACCACCCATCGCTATATCTACACCAGTCAAAAGGCTGATTACGGAACCAGCCCGACCCTCGCTTGAGGGACCTAGGCCACGGAACGGCGCCATAATGAAGCGAACTCACATGGCTGTGTCCAACACAGAGAATGCTTTCATGGAACCGGATCAGATCAATGTCAGGAAGAACCCAAAGAGTGTACCGTTGCTTGAAGCTGCGCAGGCGGGCAATGACTGGCCGTTGCGCGGTGGCGACGTTGTGACCTACTGCTATGCCAATGTGGAGCCAAAGAAGAAGTGGTACATTCTCAAGTGGGGACAGCTGCGCAAAGACTTGAACGAAGACGACCTATCCCGACGGGACTCGGTGACTGGACGCTCATCGCCATTCGATCTGACCGCTAACCGTCGAAACTTCGATCGCCCCGCGACAGAGCCGAGAGTTTCTTTCTCTGCCATGACAATCGATTCTTCATTGTCACGATCAAGCTCAAGGCCATCACACTCTCGTAACAAGGCGTCGATCAACTCATTTGCCACCACGATAACACCCTATCCCGGTCAATCAAGGTTCCCCCTTCCCACGAAAGAGAACGACTATCTTGGCTTCTGCAAAGGTGCATGGAAAATCGACGTCACCGCTCGCGCGAGGAGAAGAGGAGAGGCCGTAGTGGAGCGTTACATCCCTTGCCCTACCGGACGATGCAACTTTGCCGCCAGCGTCTTCCCTCCCAAAGTCGTCGCGCCTAAGTCCGGCGTCATGAAGCTCCGCTGGGCTTTCTTAGCAAGGAGTCATATGCGCCAGACAGACATGCGCAGTGGAGACTACAGCTACCGGTGCATCATCTGCATTCTGTCGGGCCTGCAGAGCGAGCCGTACAGAGGGATCAATCCGTTTTTGGAGCACATAGCGACGCATGCGGAAGACGAGCTGGACGAGGACATGCTACACAGAATACAGTGCGTAACAGGCAGGGTCGCGGATGATACGGAGTCTTTTGCTTTGAACCTCTTTCCCCCGGATGCGCAAAGCTTTTTTATCGATGAAACGCAGTCACAGTATTCCACTTGACGTCTTCAGAAGAAGCATGATCTTGCAGCTTGAATGATCGAAGGTTGCTTAAATCAAGGCGATTTTGGTTTCAGGGCTGGGCGTCTTTATCAGAAGATGACTAGCTCGTCCCTTGGTGTTCGGATGATACCTCAGTGTTGGACGCGGGCTTTTTTTATGATACCTGTTCAGACTTTGCTGTTTGAGCGCAACCACGTTGAGATGGTCCTTGTAATGATGGAATGGTCTGGCTTCAGCGACGACAATGATTTACAACGCAGTATGGAGGTTTTAAAAAGTAAATATCACTGCGAATTGAATGATTCCTACCTGATGCCTTGATCTACGTTTACCACATCCTATGGAGCTCGTGCAGGGGCCCAATTGTCGTGCCGAGCCCACCTATGCGAAGAGTCTTACGTTAAACCGAAGACTATGGGGCAAGGCAAACCCTAATCTTATACTCGCTTACTTCATGGAGGTAGTCGAGACGTTCAAGTCTTTGATTAAGCCAAGACAGACTTTTGCTCGGTGTTTCCGTTACTTCACGGTTAGGTTCGGCGATCTATGTGTCGAGCATTGCAAAGTAGCTACTTGCTAATTGCGTCCATTTTGTTGTCAATTCAACACCTGAAGTAAGACATGGATAATAGTAGGTATAAAACGCACTGCTGGAAGCTCCGTTGCCGCCACGGAGTAATCAAAAGTAACGCCATCCGTCTAAAGATACCAAAAGTATGCCAGGGAACGCAGTCCGCCTATTCAGAGTGATTACCCACCTTTCGCACGCGCAGCATCGGCCGCGATGACATCAGCCGCCTTTTCACTGATCATGTAGATAGGGACTGCGATGTAAAATCCGGGTATCTTGGGGAAGACCGAAGCGTCAACTACTCTGAGCCCGTCGACGCCCCTGACACGGAAGTTCGAGTCCAGCACAGCCATGGGATCGTCGTCGCGGCCAATCGGGCAAGTGCACGAGGCATGGTGGCCCCAGGCCTCGTTGCGGACCCATCGGTCAATATCCTCCTTCGACTTGACGTTCTCGCCGGGCCAGGTCTCCCGGAACTTCCCGGCCAGCGGGAGAGATTTGCGGAACATGTCGCGGGCGAGCTCGACGCTCTCGACGAGGGACTCGGCGTCGAGCTCGTCGGCTCGGCCATCGGTAGTGCCCTCGTCAAAGTAGTTGAAGTTGATGAGAGGGGTGTCGCGCGGGTTGGCCGAGCGAAGCGTGATCGTGCCGGCGGTGTTGCGCGTGTGGGCTTTCAGAATGACCCAGGCCCAGGAGTTTGAGGACTCGAAGGCCTCGCCCACATAGTTGGGGTAGTAGCCTTTGAAGGCCAGCGGGCCGCCCGCTATGATCGTGTCCGGAGGATCGGATGCAGACGCAGCTTTTGTCTTCTTCACGAGACCAACGGCGACGCCATTCGAGGCGTAGACACCTTTATCCCTGGGTTGTCGCCAACGAGCAAGACAGGGATCACCCTCAGCTCCGAAGGTGCACCCCTCGAGCGTCTCGAAGTCAGCCTCGGCTTCACTGATGACCGAGACCTCATATCGGTCTTGCAGATTGGTGCCAACGCCTGGAAGGTTCTTGACGACTTTGATGTTAAACCTTTCAAGCTCTTCTTTTGGTCCAATACCGCTGATTTTGAGCAGACGTGGGGTCTCAAAGGCGCCTGCAGACAAGATAACCTCTCGGGAGGCATCAACCTGGCCTGGTGTCCCTCCATTTGCTGACGCATCCGCTCTCGGATCAGCTCGATACAGACTCTTGCCGTCAAGGAAATCGACGCCAATTGCTCGTGGCTTCTGTCCGTCCGCGACATTCTCGTCGAATCGCACCTTGGTAACGAGGCAGTTGAGGCGAACATCGAGTTTATACTTCTTTGAACCGTCTGGATTCTTGGAGTTTGCGGTTTGAAAAACAATATCACGGGCGCTGCTGCGCTTTCCCTCCTTGGAAACAGCGATAGGGATCATGTAAAGTCCTTCTCTCGAGTCTCTTCCGGGGTCGGCGGCGTTGAGGTCCTTTTTAAGAAGATTCTGTAGCTGGGTGGCGGCAGAAGCTAGACTGCCCCAAAAGCCGTCACCCATGGATCTTGCGGCGCCGCTGATCAGCGCCACGATCCGCTGTTCCCGAATTGCAAGCCAAACATCGGTCAAGCTAACGCCAAACCAGCCCGCGTACCCGTGACCAGGTGCATTGGGAGCGTAATTGTTGCTTTCGATTCGCTGGAAGTACTTCCGCATGTTTTGAGGGCTCCACGAGTCATCTCCGGTGAGGCTGGCGATATGAGACCAATCGCTTTCGTGCGGGTAGACAGTTATCAGAGCGTTGTGGGCGCTGCAGCCGCCTAGGGTACCCGCGCGAGGGTACAAAACACCCTTGATTTTCGAGCCAGATGGAGGCTGGAGTCCTGTGTAAACCTCTCCGGAGGGAGTATCCCAGCTGGCTTTTGTATCCAAGGCTTGCCGATCCTCATCCTTGTAATGGTTGACAAAGTAATCCCATCGCATTGGTTCGTATTCGGTAGACCTGAGGTGGAAAGCAGGTACTGACTGCTCCAGGGTTTCGCCTTGGTCATCTCCAGCATCGACGAGAAGAACTTTGTATCCCTTGATGGCAAGGTTGGCGGCTAAAGGCCCACCGCCGGGTCCTGATCCCACCACGATGTATTCGTAGTCATCAGCTAGCTTTTGAGCACTGGTTCAATGGTCAGCAGGACAGCCGCATTGTAATATCTCCGCTCAGCTTACAAAGCAAAGCCAGCGAGGCCATGAATGCCCACGAGGCCAAGAAGTACCGACAAACGCATGACAAAACCAGTTGCTGAGAATGTAACACTCTATTGAGATGTTTTGCATCAAATGATTGGAGTGACCCGTGTACAGAGACCCGAGAAGTGTGAAGGACAATGACTATGGAACTGTTTGAGCGAATGTGAGAATCAAATGGAATGAATGACCGAACGTTAGTGCGAAGTAACTGAGTGAGAAGGAAGAAGAAGAAGAAGAAGAAGAGGAAGAGGAAGAAGAAGAAGAAGAAGAAGAGGAAGAAGAAGAAGAAGAAGAAGAAGATAATATAGTGTGGGCTCTGTTAAGTGTTCCTATGATGGAACCTAACATCTCCTCAATTTGGCTGTGCAGTGTTTTAGGGGACTTGTCACAAGCCATAAGCACGACCCGGAGTTAACGCAAACCTCTATACTGAGATAACAAGAGCTTCCCCACAGCCGTCTCAACTCCCACAAGTTGCCGTCGGGAGAATTACTCTATTGCGGAGGTGGGAGCACTCATGGAGACAGATTTGCGGGACGGTGAGCTATCCATGGGGTGCGGAGCGCAAAGGCGCATCAGCGTCTGTGTTGATCATGGCCGCGGTCCTAGAAGACCGAGCGCTTTGACGAACACAGCACTTCTCCTCTGAATGAAGGAAGATCCATAATCTGTCCGGGTTTATGAGTTGGCAATCTTGACATTGTGGAAGCATTCCAAAGGTTTGACGACCTTGATATAGATAGAGTGAGCCATCGTGGGGTTCTTTGATAGACGACTCGCAAATGCTGTTCAGGCAGGAAGGGAGGCACATGCGATCATCCGAGGATGGGTGTATTCATACTTGACTTCATCAGCAGCTCTTAAGGCCACGAATGAGAGCTGGGGCTGATTGACTGTTGCATCGTGGCCCGCGGCCGCTTCGTCCGCAGTTGAGGTCTTAGAAAACATCCGAATGCCAAAAGCAGTTACAGACATCGTGGTCCGTGCATCTGAGTGATCGACATCTGAATCTCACATCCGGAATTTTCAAGTTGCCAATTTGACTTTCAACTCCATTCTCAACGAGTTTATCTTCCAAGGTTACCAACAAGCAATCCAAACTCGGCTTTGTTTCCTCCGCACTTACACCACACGATTGACGCCAGTATCGTGCCTGTGCTCTTTAGGTCTTCAGTTCTCCACAGTCTCGCACCAACCAGTTCAAGGAAGCGAGTCTCATGTCTGTGCAAGTATGCTGACGATGAGCTTGAACAGGCTCTTACTTTACCGACTGAGAAGCCTGGCAGGGAAGCCGTCTGTTAACTCCGACGACTGCGCTGTACGGCCCGGCCCAGCAGTCGGAGCTAGTTTCGCCTTGATTACCGCGACTGCTTCGCCCACGTTTATACGAGGTCATTAACGCCCACCTTCACTCTGGTCGAGCTTGACAGATATGGTGTCTTAGAACCGAAAGCATTTCCTCAAGCTTTTCCTCAAGCTATACTGCTAAACTAAATGATCCAAATACATTCCGATTGTCACTCAACAACCTCGGAAGCTTTCAAGAATTCATTTCAGCCTCTTCTCACCCGCCACAGATATAGCCACAAAGGCTTTTGAACTATGCGTCTCGTGGGACTCGAAGGGGCATCCCAACCCCGACTAGGACTTGAGTAAGATGATCAGAAAAGAGAATGCAAACAATCCAAACGCCAATCAGCGTTATGACATGTTGGAAAGCGAAGCCAACGACGAGTTTGATGAGATAGCCGACAACCAACGCCAGAAATGCTTGAACCACCACCAGGCCCTTCACCGATAGCAAGTCATGAAACTCTGCGACTGGATCTTTCGGTTGCCAACATGGCGATTGCGATATGACTACTGCTGAGACAAACCGGAGAATACAATACGCGAGCCACCAGAGGACGTAGGACATGGTCACTAACGGCTCGTCAATCAGTTTTGCGAGAGCAGGATCCAAGCTGCTTTCGTCCTCCATCTGTACCCATCGTAAAGTTCTGCTCAGGTAGGGCACTTGACCAACAAAGACGTCGGCCTGCACGCGGAATTAACATCAATTAATACTTCAAGATGTTCAAGAGTTCAACGAGCATGATATTCCCTGACTTGGACAGACGCACCATTATTTTGACGTTGTTTTTTTCATTGAATGGTGCAGTGGCTTGAGTGTGAGACAAACCTCCTGAGGTCGGCATCCGCACTCCGATGCCGTAGGGCTGAAAGCTTGGCACTTGGCACTTGGCTTCTGATCTTCAGGGGTTCGCTAGATTTTCTTATTATTTAACCTTGAATTAGGCAGGCCAGCAGGATCCTTGTATCGATCAACGTTCCATGAGAAAAGTGTGGAAGTTCGTATTTAGTGAAAGAAATGCGGTGGAAGTAATGTGGCGTTTTGTTATTGTCCACACACTTTGATCTCTGAGTTTCATACCGTCTCATCATAAACACTCATCAGACTCCGTTGCGCAGCCTCGCAAGCACCTTCATCAACTTTATATCATGATACGAAGACCACATGGGTTTCATGGAGAAAGAGAATTGTGCTCGAGCCCCCAGCAGCCATTGCGTCACAATCTGTGAAGTAGATCATCACTTCATGTCCGCAAGTCGCAGAGGCGAAATTTGCCCCAGGACTATCGAACATAGCGTATGCCTAATCTGGTGGACATCATGAACGGGCAATACCCGATACAACATTTTTTGAGACTGTGAGTCGTATTTGCACATCATTTTCCCAATGGACACGACTCTTGCACGTGGAATTACCTAGGTAAGTTCTGCGAATGCCGACCTAACCCTCGGCAAGCGGCCACTATATCATCTTGAATATAAGTTATTACGATCCATTTGCATGCTTGTGTTCCGAGATCTAGCAAGCACCCTCAAATCACTCAAACTTTCTCGATATGCAGCTTCTCCAAGCAAACACACTTCGCCTTGCGGCACTGTTAGGCCTATGCCGAGTCGGCCTGGTGTTCGCAAGAGACCTGCCCACCAGGATCAAGATTGATTCTGGCGAGGTTGTTGGCGCAGCAGCACAGGTTCCAGAAACAAGTGCCACGGTCAACAAGTTTTTAGGCATCCCATTCGCATCATCTCCTCCGGAAAGATTCTCATCTCCTAAGGGTCCTGCTTCGTGGCAAGAACCTTTGCAGGCCACTGCTTTCAAGCCTGCATGTGTCCAGCAGTTTACAGACAGTGAGTAGTCCTCATCGAAAAAGGCTTCCCTGCTTGCTAACCGAACGCCAGGGATTCTCGAAGGAATCTTTAACAACCCGCCTGCTCAAGAAAGTGAGGACTGTTTGTATTTGAATGTGTTTGCGCCGTCAAGTCCGCCACCAGATGGTGGTCGAGCAGTACTATTCTGGATATATGGCGGCGCCTTCGAGAACGGCCATGCCTCGAATCCTAATTTCGAGGGTTCTCGATTCGCCGCCGACGAGGACATAATCGTAATAACGCATAACTACAGAACGAATGGTAAGCACTCTGTCCTTCTCATGAATATCGAGTTGCTTATTTTCATTCTCAGTATTCGGTTTTCCTGGGTCTCCGGAACTGCCAGTAGCTGAACGCAATCCCGGCTTTCTGGACCAGCGAGCCGCTCTCCAATGGGTACAGAGAAATATCCAAGCATTCGGAGGTGACCCCAAGAAGGTAACAATCTTCGGAGAATCCGCCGGTGCCTTCTCTGTCGATTCGCTGGTCACGAGTTTTGCGGAGAACCCTCCTTTCCGAGCAGCGATCATGCAGAGCGGTCAATACACGTACCGCCTGACTCCCCCAAGCGATATTGAGCCCTCATGGGCCGACCTCGCCAAGGAGCTCGAGTGCAGTACCCACCAGAGCAAGAGCGACTTGGCCTGCATCCGCGCCGAAACTGCCGAGGATATTAGGAAGACGATATTCAGACCGAACATGAACTTCGAGCCCGTCATTGACGGTTTTACGCTCGTTGAGAACCGGTTCAAGGCTCGAAGCCAAAAGAACGTCGCTCAAGTGCCAATCTTGAGCGGAACGACTGCCGACGATGGAGGCCTCTTCGTTTTGGGGGAGAGAGATGTGAAAAATTACGTAAAGAAAATGTTCAGTCAATTCCCCGATCTACATGCGGCTATCGAGGAAGCGTATCCGGTGGGCCGTCAAGGATTGGGTAAGCCGAAAGATGTTGTGAAGCTTATAAGCACGGAGTTCATCTTTCAATGCGTAAGTTGCTGATTCAACCAAACAGCATACCATATGCTAACTAGCATTGTTAGCCCCAAGCTCTCGTAGCTCAAGCAACAGCTGATATGAGCATGCCCAGCTGGCGATATCTCGTAAGTCGCCTCTGAGACCCACATCTCATCCTGTCATTTCGGCCTCACTTCGAACAGATCCACTGACCAACTATGCAGTATGATCCCAAACCGCTCGGACTCGAGACCTACCACGCCGCCGAGATTCCCATCGTCTTCGGCACTTACGACGCCTCCAAGACAGATGAGCGGCAGCGCCAGTTCAGCTCCTTCATGCGTCGCACCTGGGCCAACTTTGCAAAGGATCCGGAGAAGGGTCCCGGATGGGATGCGATTGGCGGTGCTGGCAATGATGTAGCTGTCTTGGGGCATGAACCCAGCCAAGCGAAGATGATCAGCCGTGCGGAACTCGACAAGCGATGTGCGGTGTTCCAACCGATTTATGATGCAGTTACTGCGTGAGCGCGTGGGGTTCGGGGATTGCAGTGGAAGATGCTCGTGGACGTGTTTTGTCAGAGGCAGATCTGCTGCTTGTGAAAAAGCACAGCTTGGTACATACATGTCACCATAGATTATAACTCATTTATGTTCATTTATAGTATCCAAATATATGATGTCTAGTCATTGATGACACTTTTGGATCTGGAAGCTTCGAATGTTAAAAATCATCATTGGGCAATAAATCGATATGAGTAGTCACACGAGTCAAAGAATATATTATGTATTAAGCCGGCTAGTGGCACATCGAGCCCAGACTCTGCGGCTTCAGGAAGTATATA